>OOBJ01002435.1_pt1 | contig 9763 bp, 10 predicted proteins | sample 1671331 | NCBI WGS metagenome assembly OOBJ01 (sample SAMN06348145, study PRJEB24527) | human gut metagenome | biome: human gut; feature: ankylosing spondylitis patient; material: feces | host: Homo sapiens | place: China | collected 2015-10 | reverse complement strand
CACCCAAGAAAACTTTTGTTTTCTTTGAGTCACTCACAGTCGGACATAACCGGGACCAACTGCGAGGCCGCGAATATTAACGCGGAACCTGGTTGGATTGCAAGTCATCCTTCGCAGCAGGCGCTTCAGAGCCAGCTGCAGCGGGAGCCTGCGTCGTCTGTTCGGTCGTCACCGTACCGAGCACGCCACCCTGTCGCTGCTGGCTCTGCTTGTTGAAAGCACCGGAGCCGAGCGTGATGGCAATGGTGGCGCAGAAAAAGATCGTCGCAGCCACAGCCGTGGAACGCGACAGGAAGTTGGCCGAGGAGAAATTTATGGCAAAGTTAAAAACGGTGTATGTTTGCACGCAATGCGGTGATACCAGCCCGCGCTGGATGGGAAAGTGCCCGTCCTGCGGGGCGTGGAATACCATGGTGGAGGATGTTGTGGCGCCGGAACCGAAGGCGGCGCCCAGATCGGCACCCTTGCCGTGCTGCAGGAGCACCAGAATAATGACGGCAATCGCGGCAATAATCTGAACGACGATTGCGATACTCATCAACATCTGCATAGTTGTGTGTTTTCCGTGAGGGTTCTGATTGTGGTTATTAAAAAGCTCTCAATCTGCCTGCGCCATCAGTGCGCCGTGCAGATCTCATAAAAATCCTGTGCCTTAAGCGCTGCCCCGCCGATCAAACCGCCATCAATGTCGGGCATGGCAAAAAGCGAAGCCGCATTGGCGGGCTTGACGCTGCCGCCGTAGAGGATTCGCACCGTTTGAGCAAGCTCAGCTCCATGGCCGGCAAGTTCCGCACGTAAAGCGGCATGCACTTCCTGCGCAATCTCAGGCGTTGCACTTTTACCCGTACCAATCGCCCAAACAGGCTCGTAGGCAATCGTACAGCGCACAAAATCCTCTGTTCCTACTTCGAGCATCACCGCTTCGAGCTGGCGCGACACCACAGCGATCGTTTCACCGGCTTCACGCTCTTGGAGCGTCTCACCCACACAAACGATGGGCTCAAGCCCCGCAGCCAAGGCAGCCTTGGTCTTCAATGCCACTCGTTTGTCCGTGTCACCATATAGTGCACGGCGTTCGGAGTGACCGACAATCACATAGCGGCATCCGATTTCGGCGAGCATACGAGCGCTTACTTCACCGGTATAGGCACCGGACTCGAATTCGTTAACATCCTGAGCACCGAGCGCCACCGATGAGTTCTTAAGCAAACCAGCCATTTGGGACAGATATACGGCAGGCGCACAGACAGCCGTTTCGCAACCTGCGCTCTCCAACGCAAGAAACGCCTCTGCCCACTGGGCATTGGCCTGAAGCGATCCGTTCATTTTCCAGTTGGCGACTACCAGTCTGTTTCGCATGCCTTCGTTCTCCAAAAACCGCTGTCGAAAGTGAATTTAAGATTTTAACTGATCTTGCTTCGTTTCTTAAGGCGGCGAAAGCGGACCGACCGGTCCGCTTTGCTTTTCCTCGCTTTTGCCCTCAGCCGGCAATGAAGCGCCGGCTGAAGACCGCCGTCATGTTACTCTTCGTTGAGAAGAGCCTTCATCGACAGACGCGGACGATTCTTATCGTCAAAGCCAATCACCTTGACACGCACCGTCTGGCCTTCCTGCAGGTAGTCGGAGACCTGATTGACACGTTCGTTGGCGATCTGGCTGATGTGCAACAGACCGTCCTTACCGGGCAGCAGACCGATAATGGCACCAAAATCAAGCAGCTTGACAACGGGGCCTTCGTAAATCTTGCCCACTTCGACATCGGCCGTGATCTCTTCGATGCGCTTCTTAGCGAATTCAGCACGTTGCGTATCGTTGGAAGCAATCGTCACCGTGCCGTCGTCTTCGATGTCAATCTGGCAACCGGTTTCTTCACACAGACCGCGGATCGTGGCACCGCCCTTACCGATCACGTCACGGATCTTTTCCGGATTGATCTTGAGGGTGAGCAGACGCGGAGCCCAAACGGAGAGTTCCTTGGCGCCGTCGCCGGCCATTTCGTGCATCTTGCCGAGGATGTGCATGCGGCCTTCGTGAGCCTGAGCCAGAGCAGCCTGCATGATTTCGGCCGTGATACCTTCAATCTTGATGTCCATCTGAAGAGCGGTCACACCATTTTCGGTACCTGCCACCTTGAAGTCCATGTCGCCGAGGTGATCTTCGTCGCCGAGAATGTCGGTGAGAACGGCAAACTTGTTGCCTTCCTTGATGAGCCCCATGGCAACACCTGCCACGTAATCCTTGAGCGGCACACCGGCGTCGAGCATCGACAGGCAGCCGCCGCAGACGGAAGCCATCGAGGAAGAGCCGTTCGATTCGCAGATTTCGGAAACCACGCGGATCGAGTAGTTGAATTCTTCGGCGCTGGGCAACACTGCCTTCAGAGCGCGCTTGGCGAGACGACCATGACCGATTTCACGACGCTTGGGGCTGCCCACGCGACCGGTTTCGCCGGTAGCAAACGGAGGCATGTTGTAATGCATGATGAAGCGATCGCGGCTTTCGCCCATGATGTTGTCGATGATCTGTTCATCCTGCTTGGTACCGAGCGTGGTGAGCACCAGAGCCTGCGTTTCACCACGGGTAAAGAGGGCAGAACCGTGGGTACGCGGCAGAATCGACTGACGGATTTCGATCGGGCGAACCGTACGGGTATCGCGACCGTCAATACGGGGCTTGCCTTCGAGAATATTGGTGCGAACGACGTGGGCTTCCATTTCGAAGAGGATGCCGTGAACTTCGTTCATGTCGGCAACTTCGGTGCCTGCGGCTTCGGCATCGGCCGTCAGCTGAGCTTCCACCTTTTCGTAGATAGCACGCAGCTTTTCGGTACGGCTCTGCTTGGAGCGAATCGTGTAGGCCTCTTCGATGTCAGCCTGAGCAATTTCGTGCACGCGGGCAATGAGCGCCTCGTTCTTCGGAGCAGGCTGCCAATCCCAAGCAGGCTTGCCGGCTTCGGCGGTCAGTTCGTGGATGGCATTGATGGCCACCTGCATCTGCTGATGCCCGAACATCACGGCATCGAGCATCGTCTGTTCAGGCAGGCAATCGGCTTCGGACTCGACCATCAGCACGGCACGTTCGGTACCGGCTACGACAAGGTCAAGACGAGAATCCTTAAGCTGAGAAACAGTCGGATTGCACACGAAGCCGCCGTTGACATAACCCACGCGGCAAGCGCCGATCGGACCCTTGAACGGAATACCGGAAATGGTCAGAGCGGCGGAAGCACCGATCATGGAAGGAATGTCCGGGTTGATTTCGGGATCAACGGAAAGCACGTGAATAATCACCTGCACTTCGTTAAAGAATCCGTCCGGAAAGAGCGGACGGATCGGGCGATCGATCAAGCGGCTCGTGAGAGTTTCGTGCTCAGACGGACGGCCTTCACGCTTGAAAAAGCCGCCGGGGAACTTACCGGCAGCATAGGCCTTTTCGATGTAATCAACGGTAAGAGGGAAGAAATCCTGTCCGGGTTTGGTTTCCTTCTTGGCCACAACAGTAGCCAGAATAACCGTGTCGCCCATTTGAACAACGACGGCGCCGGAAGCCTGGCGGGCGATTTCGCCCGTGGTGAGCGTCACTTCGTGTTGGCCGAACATGAAGCTCTTGGAGACCTTGTTGAACATGCTCATTTTTGAGTTTCCTTTGTTCTCAGGTGCTTTGCTTCCCGTATGGCTTTTGGTTCGTTCGGTGCTTGATGGCACGCTGCGGCACAAAATTCCGATCCGTTGTCAGAGGCTTGTGTCGCAACGCGCGTTACCGTCATCCGAAGAGCCTTTGCCGGAGCAAAGCGGGTTAATCAATTGTTTTTTCAGCTGTCCTTAGACAAGCTTACGGCCTGTTTGCCTTGAAAGCAAACAGGCCGCGGGATTCGGCAATTCTTACTTACGCAGCTTGAGCGAATCGATCAGCTTGCGGTAGGCAGCCACGTCCTTGCCCTTGAGGTAGTCGAGCAGCTTGCGACGGCGGCTCACCATCTTCAGAAGGCCACGACGGGAGTGGTGATCCTTCTTGTGTTCCTTGAAGTGTTCGGTCAAGGAATTGATGCGAGCGGTCAGCAGAGCGACCTGAACTTCGGGGGAACCCGTGTCGCCTTCGGCGCGGGCGTACTGGGCAATAACTTCTGCCTTGTTGATTTCAGACATTTTTCACCTTAAAAGAGGCGGTTAAACACATGCGGTGCGGGTGTCGAGCCTACACCGTGAGAAAGGCGCAATTTTACTTATTTGCTATTAAAAATCAATAGCCAAGGCGCGACAAGAAACGTTCGCGCGTGAGGTCTTCATGGTGCACGGCGATATTAGCCGCACGCGTCAGAAGCGGACAGTCACTTCGGGGAAATTGATCGAAAACACGGGCAACATTGAGTCCCTCGACCACCATACCTACCTCGGCCAGCGCTTTTTCGGGCGACAGTCCCTGCCCGAGCCAACACCCATAAGTGAAATTGCGGCTGTGAACGCTTAGAGCCGTTGCCAACAAATCCCCCAACGCGCCATAACTCAGAACATCATCCGCACTTGCTCCCACAAAGCGGCGAGCCTCGGCAATGGCATCCGTCAGGAAACAGGCCCGAAAATTATCTCCCAATGCAAGACCTTCGGCGATGCCGGCCGCAATGGCAATTAAATTTTTCACAGCACCGAACCGTTCCAGAGACTTGACATCTTCCTGCTCGGAAATGCGGGCGCGAGCTTTGGCAAACACGCGCTTCATGACCGAACGGGCACAGGAACTACCAGCCAGACTAATCCCGAACGGTAGATTGGTGGCAACCTCCTCGGCGTGCGATCCTCCGCTCAAGACACAAATGTCTGCGTCGGGAAGTTCCTCGGCAACTACCTCAGAAAGTGTCTTAGCACTTCCTTGTTCAAGGCCCTTGGCGGCGATGCAGACAACCGTCTTGGAAGAAATCAACGGAGCAATATGGCGAGCCATGTCGCGAATGTAACGCGATGCCACCACCAAAATGACGGCGTTTGCCTCACGTAGCTCCTCGCCCATCGTTGATCTGACATCAACGCGAGGATCCAGAATGAATCCGGGCAACTTCGGATGTCGGCGATCCATCTGCAATGCTTGAACGTTTTTACCCGTCGCCGAATAAAGCGCGACATCGGCGCATGGCGCTGCAATGTGCGCAAGTACCGACCCCCAGGTGCCCGCTCCGATGACAGCCAACGACACCCGCTCGCCGCTTGTTTCTGAAGTCGTATTCATAATTCAAATTTCGCGCGTTAATTTTTTCTGTCGCAATTATGCGCAAAGAACGATTTTGACGTCAGCCTGATTACTGTCAAACGACAATTTCTCCTCTTTTGGCCTTGGCCGCCTGAAAGACCTTCAACGACAAAGTAACGCCCGCCAAAAGCAAAGCCATGCCGGCAAGCATGTTCCACGCCGGCCACTGCATACGCAACACATGCGCGTAGGTCACGGCAAAGATCGTCTCAAAAACGATCATCTGGCCGGCCAGTGCCGTCGGCAAACGCTGACTCATCGCGTTCCAGAAGACAATACCGACCCAAGACCCCATCAGTCCGCTGAACACCATGACAAACACAAACCACATCGGGTCATAACCAAGTTAGTCCCTGCGCCGTGGACCAGGCTCGTGGGGAACGGCCGGGGTGGGCCAGCAGCCAGTCGGCGTTTCGAATCGGATACCACGTCCAGAGCAGCAAAGCGGCAACACCCATCATCACGCCGTACCAAAACTTCACGCCGCCGTCGGCCGAAGCACGAACAACCATTTCAAACTCGGTCATGCTCGCAAGCGCAAAACCGCAAACAATGAGTAAAAGCCCCGGCACCAGACGCGACCAGGCCAAAGCCGTGCCTTTTTTCTTGTCGCGAATGTTGGAGACGGCTGCCACAAGAACGGGCACTGCCGACATTGCCATTCCAGCCACAGGCACGCCTGCGTTCTGGATGCACTCAATCAGGCACCAGTAGTAGGCAATGTTTCCGATGACGCCAAGTTTGGAGACGTCAATCCAATCTCGTAATGTGTAGTATGCAAATTCACGCCGCTCCATCCATGCCAGCGGCACCGCTACCAGACCGAAACTGACGAAGCGCCCGGCGGCCATCAGTGCCGGCGGATACCCCGGCAAGACCTCCGGCACCAGGTACACAAAGCCCCAGATCATGCAGGCTAGGACACCGTAGAGAAAACCGAGCGCCATAAGAATTCTTTTCAGAAATGACAAACAACGTGTGCATTATGCCCATACCAAACGGGCTTGACTGCAAGAACGACAGGCACCAACACTGTCACAGCCGTCCGCGGGCGGTACAATCGAAAGGTTGAGAATTTTTGCGGACCTCGCGTGTCCAAATTGTTTACAAAGGAATTTTCGATGTCCAATACGCTTACCGAATGGTTCCGTCACGTTCCCGAAGAAAAGTGGCTCCGCGATCCGGCCGCCAGCCGTGCCGATGCACAGGCCATTTGGGAAAAGCTCGAGCTCAAGCCCGGCGTTCGCGTTTTTGAATGTCCCTGCGGCAAGGCCGATCTGAGCTTTCCGTTGGCACGCTTAGGCGCCACTGTGCGCGGAATCGACTTCAACGCGCATTTTGTAAGCGCCGCCAAGAATAAGTTCTCCCGCGCGGGGCTTGCGGGCGAATTCAAAACCGACGACATGCGCACCGCGCAATTCCCTGAGGAAATGAACCTCATCATCAACTGGGCCAGCTCCTTCGGGTACTTCTCCGACAGCGCCAATGCCGATTTGCTGCAGCGCTTTGCAAAGAGCCTTGTCGAAGGCGGACGGCTTCTCATCGAAGTCGCCAATCCCTCGCGCGTGCTTGCGGGCGAAGCCACCCGCATCATCGCCTCGGGCGAACAGGTTTGCGAAACGTGGGACGCCGAAACAAAGCGCGCCACGGTGATCTTCCCGGCCACTCAGTTCCGCGGTCCGGTCTCGGCAAGCGTGCGCGTGTACACCTGCGACGAATACCGCACGATGCTTACGGCTGCCGGCTTTACTCACATCGAATTCTTCGGCCAGGGATTCAAGGAATTCTCGCCCGAGAGCACGCGTCTGATCGTGCTCGCACAGCGTTAATTCGCGCTTACAAAAATTTGACGCTCTGCGACGCTTTTTTGCCTCACAGAGACTAAAGTAGACGCAAGGGATGCCGCTTTTCAAACGGCATCAGCCTTGCGTTTCTTTTAGGAAGATAGATATGGCCGGATCCAAAATCCTCAAGCCTGTCGCAGGCGTCGTCATTCTTGTGGGTCTTTATGCTGCAGCGGGCTACGTCGGAGTACCCGCAGGTGTTCGCTGGGCCGTCTCGAACGTCTTGCCGGACGCACTCGGCGGGCGCACTGCAAGTGTCGGAGACGTTTCCTTTAATCCCTGGAGCTGGACTCTCGAGATCAACGATCTGGCGGTGAAGTCCGCCAATGCCCCCGACAACAACCTTTTGAGCCTCAAGCACCTGACGGCCGATTTGAGCGGCAGCACGCTCACGGAAATGGCGCCGATCGTTGAAGCCGTCACGGTCGACGGCTTTGCGATGCATCTGACGGCCAACGAAGCCAACAACAAGGAAGCCGAAACCGCGGTTGAAAAAACCACGGCTTCCGACTCCACTTCTTCGGGACTGCCGGCCTTTTCGCTTGCCAATGTGCGCGTAACGAACAGCAGCTTGAGACTAACGAACGCCCAAAACGGTGCCGACGTCAAGATCACCGACATTGACTTTGCGCTGCCGATCCTCTCCACCCTTCCCTCTTCGGCCAAAGCTTCCGTCAATCCGAAGCTCTCGCTTAAGGTCGACGGCACGCCGATCAACGCCGAAGGCGTGCTCAAGGGCGAAACGGCGACGATGGCCGTCAAAATCGACAAGCTTAACGTGGCAAAGATTCTGAGGGCCGCACCCGTGACGCTGCCCGTGCTTGTGGAAAAGGCAACGGCTTCGTGCAACCTCAATGTGTCGTTTGACATGCCCCAATCCGGCGTCTCGGGCATCAAGGTTAGCGGTACCGCTTCGGTTGCGGATGTCGATGTGCGCCAGTCAAGCAAGCAGCCCTTTGTGAGCGTCAAATCCGCCGCAATCGACATCAAAGACGTGGATGTTTCGGCGCAAAAAGCCGACATTACAAGCGTGAAGATCGTGCAGCCTTCGATCAAAGCCGCTATTGCGTCTCAATCCAAGACTGAGGCCAAAAAGGCGCAGACAAGTTCTCAGACGGCTTCTGCGTCCGCGAGCGGCAGCTGGAAGTGGTCGGTTGGATCCGCTCAGATCAGCAACGGTTCGGTTCAAATTACCGACACGAGCCTAAAGCCCGCCGCAACACTTTCCGTTACGGCAATCAATTTGGACGCCAAGGGTTTTGCATCGGATAAGGGCAAGACCGGTACGTACACGGCAAGCGCCAATGTCGCGCAGGGCAAGCTTTCGTCTTCGGGCAAACTCTCGATTCTTCCCTTGGCTGTCAACGCCACCACGAACGTAAAGAGTCTGCACTTTGCGACCTTCAACCCCTGGATTAAACCGCTTGCCGGCGCTCAGCTCACCAAAGGCACGGCAGATGTCACGGGCAAGGTGGATCTGAAGTCCGACAAGGCGCTGTCGCTTAAGTGGGCGGGCGACCTTGCCGTGACGGATCTTGAAGCCAAGGACGCCAAGGGCAAGACGCTGATGACTTGGACCAAGGCAACGGCAACCGGCGTTGATGTCAAGAGCATCGAACCGGTGCATATTGCTCTTAAGAACCTCACCGTGAAGGAACCCGCGAAGAAAGCCACGCAGACCGTGAGCAAGGCGGCCGGCCTCTTCGGTGCCATCGCGGCGCTTACAGGGCACGACAACACCGCACGCCGCGCTCAGAAGGCTGCGGAAGTCGTCTCGTCCGACATTTCGATTTCCAACGTCGAATACAAGAACGGCAAGTTCGTGCTAACCGAAAAGACCAAGAACGCCCTCTCGGCGATTGTGATCGAAGCGCTCAACGGCGTGTTCGGAACCGACGGAACTAAAAAGTAATTTTTAGCCTTCCCGTCAATGCTCAAACGGCGCTGCAGATACTGCCTGCGGCGCCGTTTTCGTTACTGCTGTTCTCGCTTGTAGAAAGCTGAAAATTTCCGCGTGACAAGCATCAGAGCAGCAAGCCATGTTGCTACGGCACACGCCCCGATGATGACCGTGGCACGCATCCAAGGAAGTTCTGCAGCTTGACGGGCCATCGCGAGTTCCACAGCCGTACGAACCCATTCAAAACCCGCAAGAATCAAAAGCGCCACGCAAAGTTGAACGCACCAGGTTCTGCGCACAAACAAAAGAACGGCCGGCACAAGCGGCAGCAGAGCAATCGCAAGTCCAAATCCGTGGAAAAGCAGGTGCGCGCCCAAGAGTACAAAGCACAACACCGGATAGAGAAGCGCCAAACGAATCACGACTTATTCTCCTGAGTGTCGGGCTTGCTGGTACCAACCGGTGCCTGACGAATCGCAACCTGACGCGCTTTTCCGCGAGGCTTTTCGGGCGGCGTGACGGTAAGCGACTTCCACATATGCTCCAGAGCAAGCAGCGGGTGCGAAAGAAGCACGCGCGGCCCAGCAAAACGCATCACCTCCGAAATCCGCTTGCGGTACTCGGGCTTGTAACAGTGCACCTTGCACTTGGCGCAAACGGGTTTGTCCTCTTTGAAGGGGCAGCAGGCAAGACGCTTCATCGCGTAGTCGGCCAACTCCTGACTTCGGGGCGACCAAAGAACGCAACAGACTGATGGCCGCAAGGGTTGAGTTCAACA
>OOBJ01002434.1_pt1 | contig 9772 bp, 8 predicted proteins | sample 1671331 | NCBI WGS metagenome assembly OOBJ01 (sample SAMN06348145, study PRJEB24527) | human gut metagenome | biome: human gut; feature: ankylosing spondylitis patient; material: feces | host: Homo sapiens | place: China | collected 2015-10 | reverse complement strand
CTAGTGACAGATGTAAATGAGAAAAGAAAGGTCGATATGCTCATATGGGCCGAGCGTATTCTTGGAAGAAAAAATACAGTGAAGCTATGCAGCATATTAAAGGAAATAAAAAATGGCAAATAGTGACAAAAGTTCTGTTTTGTCCAATTTTATATGGCGCTTTGCAGAACGATGTGGCGCACAGTTCGTGACAGTTATCGTTTCAATTGTTCTTGCGAGAATTTTGTCGCCGGAAGATTACGGACAGATTGCTCTTATCACTGTTTTTACAACGATCATGCAGGTGTTTGTGGACAGTGGATTGGGACTGGCATTAATTCAAAAAAAGGATGCAGATGAACTCGATTTTTCTTCTGTGTTTTATTTTAATTTTGCGATCTGTTTGATTTCATATGCATTTATGTTTGCTACGGCACCGTATATAGCCGCATTTTATAAAGATACTTCTCTAACACCGATAATACGAGTTATTAGTTTAACTATTGTAATTTCTGGAGTTAAGGGAATTCAGCAGTCCTATGTTTCACGTAATATGCTGTTCAAACTGTTCTTTTTCTCAACATTAGGTGGAACAATTTTTTCTGCATTTTTAGGAATAGGCTTAGCTTATGCAGGATTTGGAGTATGGGCTATTGTAGCACAGCAGCTTTCGAATACAGCCATTGATACATTGATTTTGTGGATCAATGTCAAGTGGAGACCGAAGAAAATGTTTTCGTGGAATCGGTTAAAATCCTTGCTTTCTTTTGGATGGAAGATGCTGGTATCATCGCTGCTGGATACTGTATATAACAATATTCGCAGCTTAATAATTGGAAAAATGTATTCATCAGCTGATTTGGCCTATTATAATCAAGGAAAACAATTTCCACATACGATTGTAAATAATATTAATTCTTCAATAGATAGTGTTCTATTACCATCGATGTCATCGGCTCAAGACGATAGAACTCGCGTTAAATCGATGACAAGACGATCAATAAAAACAAGTACATATATTATGGCTCCGATGATGATGGGACTTGCATTTTGTGCAGAACCAATAGTGCAGCTAGTCTTGACGGATAAATGGTTACCATGCGTTCCTTTTTTGAGAATTTTCTGTATTACATATATGTTTTATCCGATTCATACTGCAAACCTGAATGCAATAAAAGCAATGGGACGAAGCGACTATTTCTTAAAATTGGAAATTGCAAAAAAAGCGGTCGGAATGACGTTGCTTATTTCGACAATGTGGTTTGGAGTTATGGCCATGGCATACAGCTTATTGCTTGGAACACTATTTGGAATGATAATAAACTCTTGGCCTAATAAAAAACTGCTTAATTATTCGTATTTTGAGCAAATGAAGGATATCTTGCCAGGAATAGCTATTGCATTTGTGATGGGATGCTGTGTGAAGGTTGTTGAATTACTCCATGTATCAGCTGCGGCAACATTGATGATTCAGATTCCGCTTGGTGCAGTTATTTATGTTGGAGCATCGGCATTTTTCCATTTGGAATCATTCGAGTATCTTATAGAAATTGTTAAGTCTGTTCTGAGAAAGAAGGAGAAAAATTAATGAAAAAATTACTTTTACTTGGCGGTGCACGCTATCTGTTGCCTGTTATTGAAGCAGCACATAAACTGGGAATCTATGTGATTACCTGCGATTATCTGCCGGATAATATTGCGCACAAATATTCTGATGAGTATTGCAATGTCAGCATTATTGACAAAGAAAAAACATTGGTAGCGGCACAGAAGTTGAATATTGACGGCATTATGTCTTTTGCTTGCGATCCAGGTGTTGTTACGGCTGCTTATGTTGCTGAGCAGATGGGACTGCCCAATGTTGGACCTTACGAATCGGTCTGCATCCTACAGAATAAGGGAAAGTTTCGAGAGTTTTTGACGAAAAATGGATTTACGGTTCCGACCGCTAAGGGCTACAAAAATGTGGATGATGCACTCAAGGATGTTGAGATGTTCCACTGGCCGGTTATTGTAAAACCGACTGACTCGGCAGGAAGTAAAGGCGTTACCCGTGTGGATGACCCGAAAGATTTAAAAAAGAGCATTCAGTATGCACTTTCTTACTCTCATTCGGATGAATTTATTATTGAGGACTTTATCACGCAGCACGGATATTCGTCCGATACGGATAGCTTCTCCATTGATGGCGAGTTGAAATTTGTTTCTTTTGACTGCCAGCGATTTGATCGGGAGGCAAAGAATCCATACACTCCGGCGGCTTATAGTTGGCCGTCTTCTATGACAGCAGAACATCAGGAAGAACTGAAACTTTTAAAGATGCGAACCGCTGTCTACAATATTGAAACCCGTGAAGGAACTGACGGCAAGGCATATATTATGGAATTGTCTCCGCGCGGTGGTGGCAATCGCTTGGCAGAGTGCCTTCGTTATGCAACTGGTGTAGACATGATTACTAATATGGTCAAGTATTCAGTTGGTCTTCCGGTGGACGAAATTAAACAGAAACCGTATGACGGCTGCTGGGCAGAGATCATTCTTCATAGCGATGAACCGGGCGTGTTCAAGGAACTTTGGATTTCTGATGAGATTGCAGCAAACGTCGTGGAATGCGACCTTTGGATTGAAGAAGGTACACCTGTTGGAGGCTTTGAAGCTGCCAATGAAGCAATTGGTACGCTAGTATTGAAATTTGAAAGTCAAGAGCGAGTTGAGGAAATTCTTTGTAATCAAAAAAATTATGTAAAGGTTAGACTTGCGTAATTCATCCTTGAAAATCACAGGAGAGAAATAATATGAAAAAACTGCTGATATTAGGTGGAAAACCAATTGGAAGCACGGAAATTGTCCAAGCTGCAAGAAAAAAAGGAGTTTATACGGTTGTTGCAGACTATCTGCCAGAGACTGAATCACCTGCAAAAACTATTGCAGATGAGCAGTGGAATATTTCAGTTGACCAAATTGATGAACTAGCTAAAAAAATTAAAGCAGAACATATTGATGGCGTTGTAGCTGGCGTACATGAATTTTGTCTACGCAAGGCAATTCAGGTATGTGAAAAATGTGGTCTTCCTTCTTGGTGCACATTAGCACAGTGGGACAACTGTAGCAATAAGAAGGCTTTTAAGGAACTTTGTGTAAAAAATGGGATTGATGTTGCAAAAACATATAAATTAGAAGATGAGATTGATTTTCCTGTTATTGTAAAACCTGCGGACAGCGATGGAAGCCGAGGCTTTTCTATTTGTCATAATCGCTCCGAATTAGAAAAAGGTGTACGACATGCGTTGGAGTATTCAACAGACTATCTGATAGAAGAATTTATACAGAGCGATGCGTGCATTATCCATTATACAGTAGTTGATGGCGAAGTCGTTTTTTCTGGAATTTCTGATAAGCATTCTCGTCGATTGGAGGGCGGATCGATGGTTATGGCACTCCAGACATTTCCAGCAAGAGATCAAGAGCGATATCTAAAGGAAGTTAACGATAAGGCTATTCAAATGTTTAAGAGCATTGGCATAAAAAATAGCCCTATCTGGATTGAAGCTTTTAATGACGGAAAACGCTTTGTATTTAATGAAATGGCCTTGAGATTTGGAGGTTCAATGACGAATTACCCGGTTATGTATAATACGGGAATAGATCAATTAGAACTGTTTATCGATGCAGCACTTGGAAAGACAACTCAAATGAAATCGCACAGGGAGATTAAACAGGAAGAAAACTATGCCATTCTTCCAATACATTTGAAGGAAGGAAAAATCCTTCGGATCAAGGGTGCCGAAGAATTGCTCGCTGATTCGAAAATGAAACAAATGGTTTTAGTTCATCATGTTGGAGATGAAATCAAAAACTGGGGAACAGCACAGCAAGTATTCTGTTATTTGCATATGACTTATAAAGACGGAGAATATAAAAAAGATAAAGGATACTTTATCGGTCGAAAATGATAACGGATGTAATATGCTGTATTTCTTGATGGATTTTGCAACTTTTATTGCATAAGTAAGAGGAGAGAAGATAAATGGTTGATTATTCCATGCCAATTAGAATTCTATCAGAGCAGGATTTAATTAACGCGAAATGCTTTGATATGAATTTTGCACTCTCTGTGGTCGAAGATGCATTCATTAAATACGCAAATAATGATGTGATATTCCCGGATAAGGTTTCAGTCGTGTTTGATCAGGAGACACAAGATAGAATTAATTGTCTGCCTGCGGCAATAAAATCTGAAAAAGTATACGGAATGAAATGGGTATCGGTATTCCCACAAAATCCGCATCAAAAAGGAAAAGCAAACCTTACAGCTGTGTATATCCTCTCTGAATTGGAGAATGGTTATCCAATTGCTTTTATGGAGGGGTCATTATGCTCTAATATTAGAACAGCAACTGTTGGTGGGGTCGCTGCAAATATTTGGCAAAAAAAGATTCAAAAGTGATTGGATTTATTGGGGCGGGAGAACAGGCTAAATCTCATTTGCTTGCAATGAAGGCGGCTTGTCCTTCAATTGAAAAGTGCTATGTATCATCGAGAACAGCCGAGAGCGAAGATAACTTTGTGAAACAAATGAGTCGATTCTGCCCCGACGTTGCTTTCATAAAGTGCAATAGTAATTATAGGATGGCAGTCGAAAATGCAGATATTATTGTGACTGCTATTAGTGGGCAAGAAAAAATCCTACAGGCTGAGTGGGTTAAGACTGGCGCATTCTATTGCCATGTTGCAGGCCTAGAGGACGATTTTGCAGTGCCGAAAAAGGCAAACAAAATTGTGTGTGACAGTTGGGAAGTGGTTAAACACAGAACTCAAACGATTAGCCAAATGTATCAGGCGGGATTGTTGAATGACGGTGATATTTATGCGGATTTGCATGAGATTATCACTCGTAAAAAAAAGCCAAGAGAGACGGCAGATGAATTTATCTATTTTAACAGTGTTGGCATGTCCTTTGTGGATACGTTGCTGGCGTATCGTATGTATCAAAAATGTGTTGAGCGTGGAACTGGTACTGTTATGAATTTAAAAGAGAAATCAATGTTTGACTATCATATGTAACAAAGGAAAGGAAGAAAATATGGACAGTAAAATTTTAGTCACTCGCTCGTCTATGCCTACTTTAGATGAGTACATAGAAGAAATCCGTCCTATCTGGGAAAGCCACTGGTTGACCAATATGGGCGTAAAACATAAGCAGTTGCAGGCAGAACTTGAGGAATATTTGAGCGTGTCCCATGTGGCACTTTATACAAACGGTCATCTGGCTTTGGAAAATGCAATTGCTGCCTTGAACCTGCCGGAGGGCGGCGAGGTGATCACTACGCCGTTTACCTTTGCTTCTACCACCCATGCTATCGTTCGTAACGGACTTGTTCCGGTGTTCTGCGATGTAAATGATAAAGACTATACCATGGATGTGACGAAGATTGAAAGTCTTATCACTGACCGCACAGTGGCAATCGTTCCGGTACATGTATACGGCAATATTTGCGATGTTGAGGAAATTGACCGAATTGCAAAGAAATACGGTCTGAAGGTAATCTATGATGCGGCTCATGCCTTTGCCGTGAAGTACAAGGGCGTATCCACCGCTTGCTTTGGCGATGCTTCTATGTTCAGTTTCCATGCGACCAAGGTGTTCAACACCATCGAAGGCGGTGCGGTCTGCTTTAAAGATGATAGTTGGGTTCAGCTGCTGAACGACCAGAAGAACTTTGGTATTCATGGTCCTGAGTCGGTTTGCTTCGTAGGTGGCAACGCCAAGATGAACGAATTTCAGGCTGCGATGGGCATCTGCAATCTGCGACATCTGGACGAGGAAATCGCCAAGCGCAAGAAGGTCGTGGAGCATTACCGTGAGCGCCTTTCCGGCGTGGAAGGCATCAAGCTTAGTGCGATTCAGAAGAATGTAGAAAGTAACTATGCATATTTCCCGGTCGTGTTTGATGGCTACAAGTACACCCGGAACGAGATTTTTGAGATGCTGTCTGAGCAGGGCATCACGGCAAGGAAATACTTCTATCCGTTGACCAACAGCTTTGAATGCTATCGGAACTATCCGACAGCCGGCACTGAAAAAACGCCTGTTGCACAGCACTTGGCATTGCGTGTGCTGACTCTGCCATTGTACGCAGACCTAGCACTTGAAGATGTGGATCGTATCTGTGATGTGATTTTGGGATAATCAAGGAAATTTTTTGTGAGGATTAGAGATGGATGCAGTTACGGTAAAGACAAATAAATTCGGGGGGGGGTAAGAAGTTCTAACATTGAACTTTTCAGAATCCTCTCGATGCTGATGATTGTGGCGCATCACTATGTTGTCAATTCGGGTTTGATGAATTGTATTGATGCGCAAAGTACGTTGCGTTTTCAAGATTATTTCTTACTGTTATTTGGCTGGGGCGGCAAGACAGGTATTAATTGCTTTGTACTGATAACGGGGTACTTTATGTGTACCTCGGAGATTACAAAGAATAAATTTCTTAAGCTGTTGGGAGAAAGGTACTTTTATGCGGTGGCAATCTGGTGCCTTTTCTTTTTCACTGGCTATGAAGCATTTTCGGTCAAGGGATTCCTGAAAATGATATTTCCATTTTTTACAGTAGCGGATAATTTTACAAGTTGCTTTTTGTTATTCTATCTGTTGATTCCATTCCTAAACAAGTTGATTCATGCACTGACAGAAAAAGAGCATTTTATGCTGATGGCATGGTGCATAGGCGTTTATGTATTCCTGCCTTCCTTTGCAAAAGCGAATGTGGTGTTTAATTATATCACATGGTTCAGCATCCTCTATGTGATAGCATCGTATATTCGTCTGTATCCCAAAGAATGGTTTAGCGACGTAAAAGCCACCGGCTCAATAGCAGGAGTATCTTTGCTGCTTTCATGGGCAAGTGTGGCGGTACTGGCAGCACTTAGTCGCATTATTGGGAAAGGGGTTGGCATTTGCTATTTCCTCGTAGCGGATTCCAATAAGGTGCTGGCATTGGCAACTGGAATTAGCGGATTCCTTTTCTTTAAGAACCTGAAGATAGGGTATAGCAAGGTAATCAACACAATTGCAGCTTCTACGTTCGGAGTCTTATTGATTCATGCAAATAGCGATACAATGCGGCGCTGGTTATGGGTGGATGTTTGCAAGAATGTTGGGGTATATCAAGGCGGTAATATGATAATCCATGCCACTGTTTCAGTGGTGGTGATTTATGCCGTGTGTACGATAATTGATATGGTTCGGATTCGGTTGATTGAACAACCATTGAACGAACGAAACTAAGACTCATCGGCCATGCACTAGCATGGCTGTGCTGCTCAGGTATGCTACCTCTCCGTGGTGAGCAGCAGGCAACGGATTTCCGGCTAAAGCATATAATCGTTAATCTACTCTTAGAATGAGGCAAAACTATAATGGGAAAGTATTTCGGAACTGATGGCTTCCGTGGTGAAGCTGGTATTGATCTGACTGCCGACCACGCTTATAAGGTTGGCCGCTTCCTTGGCTGGTATTATAACGCACTTCGCGAGCGCAACGGCAACAACGAGCCTGCCCGCATCGTCATCGGCAAGGACACCCGCCGTAGCTCTTATATGTTCGAGTATAGTCTGGTCGCAGGTCTGACCGCTTCCGGCGCAGACGCTTACCTGCTGCACGTCACTACCACTCCGTCTGTGGCTTATATCGCCCGTGTGGATGACTTTGATTGCGGCATCATGATTTCTGCCAGCCATAACCCGTACTACGATAACGGCATCAAGCTGATCGACTGCTACGGCGAAAAGATGCCTGAGGAAACTCTGCTGCTGGTGGAAGACTACATCGATGGCAAGCTTCATGTGTTTGACAAGGACTTGCCGGAGCTGCCTTTTGCTCACCGTGAGCACATCGGCTGCACCGTGGACTATGTGGCAGGTCGTAACCGCTACATGGGCTATCTGATCTCTCTGGGCATCTACTCCTTCAAGGGTGTCAAGGTCGGTCTGGACTGTGCCAACGGCTCCAGCTGGAATATCGCTAAGTCTGTTTTTGATGCTCTGGGTGCGGATACCTATGTCATCAACAACAAACCGAACGGTCTGAACATCAACAACAACGCTGGCTCTACTCATATCGAAGGTCTGCAGAAGTTTGTGGTGGAGAACGGCCTGGACGTTGGCTTTGCCTTTGATGGCGACGCTGACCGCTGCCTGTGCGTGGACGAGAAGGGCAATGTGATCACCGGCGACCACATTCTTTATATCTATGGCTGCTACATGAAAGAACACGGCGAGCTGATGAATAACACCGTGGTCACTACTGTCATGTCCAACTTTGGTCTGTACAAGGCTTTTGACGAGCAGGGCATCGGCTATGCAAAGACTGCTGTGGGCGACAAGTACGTCTATGAGTACATGGCTAAGAACGGCTGCCGTATCGGCGGTGAGCAGAGCGGTCATATCATCTTCAGCAAGTACGCCAGTACTGGTGATGGTATCCTGACCAGCCTGAAGATGATGGAAGTAATGCTTGCCAAGAAACTGCCCATGAGCAAGCTGGCAGAGCCGCTGAAGATCTACCCGCAGGTTCTGGAAAATGTCCGTGTGACCGATAAAAAGGCCGCGCAGAATGACCCGGCGGTGCAGGAGGCAGTCAAGGCTGTAGCCGAGGCTCTGGGCGATACCGGCCGTATTCTCGTCCGTGAGTCCGGCACCGAGCCGCTTGTGCGCGTGATGGTGGAAGCCCCCGACCACGACACCTGCCAGAAGTATGTGGATGAAGTAGTCAATGTGATCTGCGAAAAGGGATATAAACAGCTTTGAAGAGGACAAAGACTCCAACTTCGGAAAAGCGAGAACGTACTCTTTGAACCCACGGCAGGCATAAGAAAGCGTTCTCATGGATGGACGCCTGACTCTGACAAACAATATTGCAGAACGCACTGTAAAACCCTTTGTTATGTCCCGGAAGAATTTCCTGTTCTGCGACACTGCCAAGGGTGCTGATGCCAGTGCATTGTGTTTCAGTATGATTGAGACAGCCAAGCGTAATGGGCTTGATCCATTTGGATATCTGCTGTTTCTCTTGCAGGAGCTGCCGAAACTGGGTGAGACTCCGACAGAAGAGCAGCTTGAACGTCTCTTCCCGTGGTCGGATGCGATTCCTGCATATTGCCATCTTACTTGATTTTTGGAGCATCTCGGTTTCGAGGTGCTCATTTTTTAGGCCTGACGAGGGCTTATTGACCGCTTACTATATTTTGAGGGGCGCGATATAGTTTATGACGTAAATAAGAAAGGGGGAGTTCTATGGGAGAAACACGCAAGCCTGGCGGAGGCCGGAAAAAGTCAAAGCCAGAGTACGATGCCGGGAAAATTTTAAAGAAGCAGATGGATGCTGCAGTGTCCCTCTATAAAAACAACTCCCTTCAAGCCATCGCGGATGCCCTGTCCCTCAACCCTATCAAGGTACGGAAGCTGCTCATCACAGCCGGGGTCTACGAGTCGGACACGGCAAAACTCGTTCAGCAGACCTTTAATGCCTTCAGAGAAACACAAAGCTATTCTGCTGCTGTTACCTCCACTATGTCGGCTTTGCAGCTGTCCCGCCCCTCTGTGACCTCTTATCTGCCGTACGAAAAAGGCGTGTACTTCCCGGAGGAAGCGGAAGCGGCGAATATCAGTGCTGGGGCAGAGAGGCAGCGACACTACCGAGCTGTGGTTGCGCTGAAGAAGAACCCTTGCGAAGAGAACCTCTGGAAGTGCGTGGTGGCTTTTCGGGGATACAAGTTCAAGACGATGTCCGGCT
>OOBJ01002430.1_pt1 | contig 9785 bp, 7 predicted proteins | sample 1671331 | NCBI WGS metagenome assembly OOBJ01 (sample SAMN06348145, study PRJEB24527) | human gut metagenome | biome: human gut; feature: ankylosing spondylitis patient; material: feces | host: Homo sapiens | place: China | collected 2015-10 | reverse complement strand
AACTTAGAACCAAGTCCTGATTGCCATTTCTCGCGCTGCCAATCAATGCCATGGATCGTCACCACCACTCTCTTTCTCAGCAGTTTCGGCAGCCAGGCGAAGAAGGCAGGACCTTCTGCGTGAATATGAACCACATCGTATCTTCCAAAAGCACTGCAAAGTGCCGCAAATCCGGAGGAACTCACTGCTGCCAGACCCCCTGATGTCAAGATAGGGACAAAAAAATTCTCAAAAAAAGCAAAAAAATAAGCCCCACAAGGCTTTTCTGACAATTCTTTGAATCATCAGGGCCTTGTAGGGCTATCCGTTATCTTATGCTATTTTGTTTTCACACTGCCTGTAATGGGGTGTTCTCCATTGTTTCCTTAAACTGCTCAACTGTCATCTTTGCTTTTGCCGCAGCACGCTCCAGCGGTAAATCACCCTCTCGAACAAGCTGAACCAGCATCCGAATCTCGCCAATTCCGATGCCTTCGATTCTGCCTTCCTGACGGCCTTCTTCACGGCCTTCGGCTCTTACGCCTTGACTAAGATTGCACACTTCAAGCACCTCTCTTTCCAGTTCTTCGCTCATTGCAACGCCAAACTCTTCTTCCAGAATCTTCTTTTTCTCCGAACCTGATCTTGTGGAAGATAACAGCACTTCCATAAATTTCAGGATTCCCTTATGATTCTCCGTCCCTGGCTTGCCTAAACAAATCATTACGACACTCATCAAATCGTAGTTTTCGGTTTCTTCCTGCGCTTCTCCAATCAACTGTTCGGGTTTGATGGAGTACCGGGTAAGCGTATTTTCAAAACCATCTGACGGCTGAGTACAAATCCAGATGGAGTAGACCTTACGAATCTTCCCATATTCAGATTTTGTAAAAATCGGACCGTGCTGTGCAGAAATCATTCTGCTACAATAATAGATTGCCCGTTTCGTCAATGGGTATCCCGGCTTGAATTTTGTCTGTGCTTCCACATTGATAATCAGACGAATGACTTCTTCCTGTTCTACACTGTCCGCAGATTTCGGTGCGATTGCGTCAAAGCGAACATCGTAGAACAATGTTCCCTCGGTCAGCGTAGAGTCCTCGTTGTTACTACCCTTGATTACATCTGTTGACTTTTTGGGTCTGTTCGTATCATCGACATGAACACCAACAGAGCCAACCTCCGGGGTTCCCTCGATGTATTTCTCAACAATATCATCTACGGTGCAATCGCTGTATTCATTCACACAGCCTTTCATGATCTGTGCCAGAATCTGTTTGTTTGCCAACAGCTTTTTCGCTGTTCTGTCATACCTCGAATCATACTCTGTCTGATCTATCGTGTGGGCAAGCTGATTTTCCACCGTGCCTTGTTTTTCCATCGGCATTCACTTCCTCGCAGTAGATTCAACAAGAGCGTAAACTCTCCTATCGTGCTTCCATCTTACCATAATTCACCGCCCATATCAAGCAACCAACTGTAAACTTTCCTTGCACGGAGTTGTCCATATTATTGCATTCTTCGCCACTGTTATATCATAGGCAACTAATTATTTCAGAACCCACTAATGTGAGATTCACATTTCAGTCAGTACTCTCCCGTTTTCTATCTGCATCGCATCCGTTATCTTAAACGAAACAAGTCGCTGCTGTGGAAAAGCTCTTCCGATCAGCCGATAGGACATTTTCTTGTCCCACCCAGAATCCCCGTAAATCATGCGAACCAATGCCATACACTTGATTTCGCCGCTATTAGATTCGTCTGGTTTTCCCACACGATGCGCTCCTGATTCTTCTGCTCCACACGCCTGTACAGCTATCTGTTTCATTTTACGATTATACAGAAACCGATAGTGTGACGGCCATTCTAACGCTTCCAGCGTTTTTCTGAAGACCGTGATTCGTCCCTCTTCCTCGCAGAAACTCATGCCAAGTCCTGCCTGTTGCTCCGTTTTCTGTTCTGTTTTTTGCATATTGCTCACCTCCCACAAATGGACAGACCCTCCCCTTGTACAACCTGTCAATTAGTCCTTTCCAGCTTCAGGAGCAATCTTTCCTGTCAGAATCCCCATTGACACATACCCATCCATTTGCTTGACTTCGGATTCTTTCCGGTGTTCTTCCACAGGCACACCAAAAGTTCCCACAATATCATCCGGGTAAAATCCCTTTCGGCTGTTCGCAGGTTTTGTTGACGCAGCATCATCCTGCGAATCGACTGCGTTCTTTTTTCTCTGTCCTTCATGAAAAATTTCTGGCACAAGCAGATCAAAAACATACAGCGTTTCACCCTCAAAGGTGATCCTGTACCCCAGCATTTTATATCGGCACTCGCTGTCCCATCCCATTTCCTGATAAACTAAAGTCGCAAATGGCTTGCAGGACATCTTCCGGCTTTTGCGCTTATCCGGTTTTGCCACGCACCAACGCAGAGCGTCCTTGTCATTTTCATCACACCCACGAACAACGATACGCTTCAAATCATTGTTGAACATGACATGAACGTAGACCACATCCTCCAGCCCTGTGATACAGGCTGTATTGAATGTGATACTATCTTTACGAATCACGATTGCCGGGTCACGCAGATGGGCAAACAATTCCTTTCGCACGACCTGGTAGCCATCATACGAAAAGGCACTTTCCAGTTCTTCCGCCCGTGCGTCTCTATCATCCTGCACAATCTGCTTCTCTGGCGGCATGATTGTTGTGTTTTCTTCATTCATCTATAATCAGTCCATCCTTCCATTATCTTCTCCGCTTCACGGAGCAACTCATTTAGACTTTCTGCCGTAAATATGTTCATTTCCTCTATCTCCGTCGCAGGACGAAATACATCCCAGTTTCCGGCATAATGCTCCTGCCGTAAGATACCCACCTGTGCTATACTTGTAATCGGCTGTCCAAATGTTCCAGCCCACTCTGGTGGAAAAATGTAAATCTTCTTTTTGACCGTTTCGCCCTCATCTTCTTCGGTGTTTTCCTTTGGAGGCAGAACGATTTCTTCCACCTTAATCATTTCAGGCTCATCAAATGCGAACAGCATCATTTTGTTATCGCCCTGCTCCAAAAACTGGCCACGGAACCGATAACGCAAATCCTCATCCCATTCCATAATGTCAAATAAAGTCTTTGCAAGTCCACGACAGCCCAAAGTGCTTGCACACCAACGTCCCTCTTTCAGTCTGCCCCAACGAATCGCGTTTGGATTATTCTTGTCACAGGGGCGAATGGCAATGCAGCGTTCAACAGAATTTAGCAGCAGCTCCACATATTCAACATTTTCAAACTTTTTCAAGCAAGCGGTGTTAAAGCGCAATCGTCCATTAGAAATCGTCATAGCCGGATTCTGCATAGTAGAAAAATACTGTACCCTGACTATTTCATAGCCCGTCAGATCAAGACGCTTTTTCACATCCGCAGTAACAGTGACATCCGGTTCTTTCATCACGCTTTCAGAGGCTTCCCTGTATTCTTCTGCCGAAAAACCTGTCCAATCCTTATCAAAAGGCACATATCCTCGCAAAATCCCATCTTCAACCACGCTCAACACGGGCAAGGGTCTGTTTTTCTTTGAATAATTGCGGGATGCCCGCAGATGATTGGCTGCATTAAAAACTTCTCTGGAAACAATGGCTTCATGGTGATTCTTCTGCCTGTACTGTGTCCGATCATTGTTGTTTTTCTTTGATTTATGCGTCAAAAAGTTCGGTGTAAAGGTCTTTCTTGCCAGTACATCACCACAATGGCGCTCATTTGCCAGAACACCTGCAAGTGTACCGGGATTCCACTCCACACGTCCCAACTTCGTCTTACGGCTATACTCCATCAAAAGAGTTGCAATCTCCGTAAGCGAATATCCATTCAGGTACAGGTAGTAAATCACCTTTACCGTCTGTGCTTCCTCCGGGTTAATTACAAGGTTGCCTTCCTCGTCTTTATCGTATCCAAGCAATGCAGGGGTCAGGAACAGGCCACGGCTGAACCGCCGATCAATCGACCAGTTCATAATGATAGATTTGGAATGCGATTCTTCCTCTGCCACAGATGCCAGAATCGTCAGAATCATGCGTCCATTGCTGTCCAGCGTATAGATATTATCTGCTTCAAATTTCACACCCACAGGCGGATTCAGATTTTTCAGAAGTTCAATCACAGAAAGGCAGTCAACGATATTTCGAGCGAAACGGGCAATGGATTTTGTAAGAACGAGGTCAATCTTGCCTGCCTTGCAGTCCTCAATCAACTGCTGCATCCCTTTTCGGTGTTCCAGAGATGTGCCGCTGATGCCCTCATCCGCATAGATTCCAACAAATACCCATCCCGGCTGTGCCTGAATATAATCCGTATAATAGTTTTTCTGAAGTTCATACGAAGAAGTCTGTTCATCATTATCCGTGGAAACACGGATATATGCTGCCACACGCCGAATCACAGAACTTGTTTCCAAATCCTCTATGATTTTGGCGGGAATGACTTCCAATTCCGATATATCTACGCCCTTATAGCGGTCTCTGATTTTTTGCTTACGGTCTACTGCTTCTACTTCACCGGTAATCATGTGCTTTTCCTCATTCTTCCGTATGGATGCTCCAATACCACTGTCGCATCTTCCGATAACTTCGGATACCGAGTTCTTTCTTCGTATTTTCTGCGGTTCTGCGGCTGATTCCTTCATCTTTCATCCGCATATAGATTTCTCTTGCTCTCATATCGCCATCAGAAAGCAACTTTTTTATCAGATATGCTGCCTTTTCTGTTTTTGACTCAAATTCCGGCACTTTCGGTTGTTCCGATGAAACGAATGTGCTCTTGCACTCCAACCATTGAAAACCCATCTCCGCTGTTATAGAAAACCGAATTTCTCCATCAGACGGAGCCAAACTGTTTTTTATCTGCCGAACAATACGAATATCTGTATCTTTCTGGTCACGCTCCACCTGCAAAACACTTCGCGCAGCAGCAACCACATCTATGCTGCCAAGGCTTCGGTACAAACCTTTCGTTCCCTCTTTCTTATTGAGATGACCAATCAGCACAATGGCACAATCATATACTGAAGCCCACATTCCGAGACGCTGCATCAGTTTTCTGGCTCTCCCTGCAATCTGGAGGTCAGAATCACTTCCTAAATACGCCTGAATCGGGTCTATAACTACAAGCCGTGGGCGAAATTCAATGATTGCCTGACGGATACGCTCATCATCCAGTGTTAGACCACTGTATGTTTCTTCATTGATAAAAGCTACTTTTCTACAATCTGCGCCACATCTTTCCAGTCTGGGTTTAATGGTATCTGATACTCCATCTTCCGAACACTGGTAGATAACCCTCTGCGGCGTCCCAACAGGCTTTCCATCCGGTGTTTTCCCACCCTTAGAAAGTTCCGCAATCAGATTCATCATCATGGTTGACTTTCCATCGCCGGGATCGCCTTGTAGCAATGTTATCTTTCCCACTGCAATGAATGGATACCACAACCAGTGAACAGAAGTTGCCTGCACATCACTATATAATGTAAGAATTCTTTTTTCTACCTTGTCCGCCATCGTCTTTCCTTCCTATTTGCAGTCTTTTCCTACCTCTATTATAAAGCATTCGTTGCGTTTTGACTGCTACCCATCAGGTAGCATGAGTTGCCTTTTGCTACCCAGTAGGTAGCAAAACAGCCTAAGACCACAGAGCAGCTAGCAGTGTGTCCCTTTGCGGTCTTAGAACCTTTGATATAGAGTTGCTCTGCCTACCATCATGCGAGATAATTGTACTGCCTTATGCGGGGAATCATAAGGAGAAAAGCACATGGCTACTGATTATAAAGCTTTGGGCAAGCGCATTTCAAATGCCCGAAAACAAGCTGGTATCACGCAAGAGGCCCTTGGAGAGCAGCTTAACATGACACGAAAACATATTAGCGTAATCGAATCCGCTATCAAACGCCCAAGTCTTGATGCACTGGTTGATATTGCCAATGCTCTTGACGTATCGACTGATGATTTGCTGGTAGATAGTTTGATGCACTCGACTTCAACCTCAAATTCCGAAATTCACCGTCTTCTCTTGGACTGCAATGAAATCGAACAGGAAATTCTCACTCGGATGGTAAGAGAGATGAAAGCCATACTGTACGGTTTGGGAATCTGATTTTGTAGCCCGCTGATCATATAACAAAAAAGCCCGCATAAGACACAGCTGCACTTCGGATTACACCGGGGTGCTGTCTGTGGCTTATGCGGTCAAAGTCATTCCTGCGGAATGAAATACCCGCCTGGTCGAGAAGATTTTCTGAATCCTCTCACCCAGACGGGTATTCTTTTTCTTATACCACTTCTTCCATCCAATTATGTGCCATACTTTTCCAACGCTCTCCGAATCACATCCTCACAGTTAAACTCAACTTTCATCGTCTGATCATTATACAGATAAACCATGCTGACAAAAGCATCCACACACTCTTTTGTCAGCCCACCGATGTACGTTTTCTCGCTGGCCTGCTTTGTCAGAGCGCGGATTTCTTCATCCAATTCATCGGCACACTCCTGTTCTTCCTTTTCTGTCCGTATGCTATCCTGCAATGCAGCCAGTTTTTCCGAAAGGACCTTTTTCTTTTCTATGTACGCATCTCGCAGCAGCACACCGTCCGCATACGATTCATATAGTTTGATTTGCTCTACCCGAATGGCTTCTGCTTGCTTTTCCAAGTCCTCAATGTCCACGCAGTGCACCGTGATAGACTGCTTTTCCTGCATTCCCTGATTTACCACATCCAACGCATAGAACACAGTTTTTATCGCACGAGCCACTTTTGCGTTCACCGAATATTCTCTGTAATAGCCACCGTAGCATTTAGAGAACTTTCCGGCTGACCTTTTATAGCCGCAATAGAAAACCATTTCCCCATATTGCCTTTCGTGGCGAAGCTGCCGATTACAGTTTCCGCAGCAGATTTTTCCTTTTAACGCAAAATCATCACCCACCTTATACTGAATTGGAGTCACGTTACGGATTGCTTTCTGTGCCTGATAGTATTCATCTTTTGTCACGATGGCCTCATGTGCATTTTCTGTAATGATCCACTTGTCCTCCGGGAGCGTCCGAACAGAGGTAGTATTCACGTCAATTTTCTTTCTTCTCCCCATAACCAGCGCACCAGTGTATTCATACCGTCTAAGGATTCTCCATACGATTGCTGCGTTCCATAACATTTCACTGTCCGGGGCAATAATAGGATTGCTGCCCATCAGCAGATTCTTTCGTTTCGCATACAATCCCGGCGTAGGAAGATTTAATTCGTTCATGCCGTAGGCGATCTGCGTTGTATTGCAGCCGGACAATGCTAATTCAAATACTTTTTTCACGCAGACTGCAGCCTCCGGGTCAATCTCCCACCGCCGCCCACCTTTCTTGTTCCACACATATCCAAAAGGAACATTCGTGCAGGTGGCTTTCCCGTTCTTCCAGTTCGTTTCCAGAGCAGCCCGAATCTTTTTCGCAATATCCCGGCTATACATATTATTCACCAGATTGCTGACCGCCACTTCGATTCCCGGCGTTCCGTTGTTCAGTTTCATGCTGTCAAAGGAATTATTCACGGCAATAAACCGAACTCCCATCAACGGAAAAATCTGCTCAATGTAATCGCCAACACCGATATAGTCACGACCAAGACGGGATAAATCCTTTACCATGATGACTTTTATATTGCCCTGCTTCAAATCCACAATCATTTTCTGAAAAGCTGGACGATTAAAATTGGTGCCAGTATAGCCATCATCTACATATTCTACAATCTCGCCAAATAAATCTTCCTGCTTCCCAATGTAATCGTGGAGCAGCATCCGTTGGTTCTCAATGCTGTTACTTTCATCCTTGCTGCCCTTTTTCAAATCTCCGTCTGCCAATGATAAGCGGAGATAGATTGCAATTTTATTATTCATTCTGAACCTCCGACATGATTGCAAGCACTTCCTGATAGGGGTCGCTACACTTAAATTCGACCTCCACAGAATTGTCCATTCCTACATAGATTCTCTTGATAAGTTCATGCACCAGTTCTTCATCAAATTCATTTTGATTTAGAATCCCGCGCATCCGTTCCATTTGAGCATCGCAGATTTTGATTCTCTTTTCCAGTTCCAATGCGCGCTGACGCTGCTTTTGCAGTTCATGTTCCAACCGCTGCTTTTCTGCTATGTAATGTTCCTTTAGCTGACTGTATTCATCTTCGTCCAGAATTTCAGCCTTATAGTCCTCATATAAGCGCAACCGCCGTTCTTCGGCTTCCTGAATCCGAAACAGGATTGAATTTTCTTTCATCTTGATGGAACGGGCAGAATCCAGATTGCTACCGCGCATCATGTCTTTTACCAGCTTTTCTTCTTCGCACATGGTAGACACCAGATGATGAATCTGATCCATCGCCACCATCATCAGCATTTTCTCCGGCACCGCATGATAGGCGCAGGGAGTCGTATTCTTCTTTCTTTTGCAAATGAACACTCCATAGTGCGTTTCTTTCACCGTACCATGCACACGCCGTTCAAACGTCATGTTGCGTCTGCAGCAGCCACAGTAAACCATTCCCGATAGATGGTTATAACACTTCTCTCTGGTTGCTTTGGAACGAGCCATCGCCCTTTCCCGTTTTTCCTTATTCTGCTCCCGCCGTGCCTGCACTTTTTCAAAATCCGATTTCAGAATGATTGCTTCATGAGCGTTTTCAACAATATGCCATTCCTTCTTTTCCACTGGATGGAGGCCAATCCCTTTGTATGATGCAGTTTGCGTTTTCCCAGATACCAGTTCTCCAATATAGGCACTGCTGTTTAAAATACGAAGAACCGTACTGGGGTGCCATTTATTATAGGTAGGGTCATCTCCCTCATGTAATTTGCGATTCAGCCGTTCGTTCGGCCTTGCTACTTCTAAAAATTCCAGCCTACGGGCAATTTCGTTTGTGCTCACTCCTGCAAGATACCATTGATAGATCAGTTTGACCCACTTCGCATCCTCAGTCGCTTCAAGCTTATTTCCCTGTTGGTTCAACTGATAGCCATACGGTGTACACCACGATGTAGGGATTCCCTTCTCGCGGCGCATCTGGTAACTAAGGCTGATTTTCTTTGAAATGTCCTTCGCGTACAAGCTGTTTACCATGTTCTTGATGGGAACCGCAAGACTATCCACATCCGACTGCCGGATGTTATCAAAATCATCGTTGATGGCGATAAAGCGAACATGGAGCATTGGGAAAATAGTTTCCAGATAGCTTCCCGTTTCGATATAGTCACGACCAAATCGAGATAAGTCCTTCACTACGATGCACTGAATTTTGCCTGTCCGTATATCCTGCATCATACGCTCAAATTCTGGTCGGTCAAAACGTGTTCCCGTAAAACCGTTGTCTGCATAGGTATCGGTCAGCGTCAGTTCCGGGTTCTCCCTGATATAATTATGAATTTGCAAAATCTGTGTGTGCAGGGAATCTTCTGTTTCATGCCCACCGTTCTCAACCGACAGCCGCGCATACGCTGCCGTGCGCAGAAGTTCTTTTTCGTTTTGCTGTACGGCCTCCTGCACAGCAGCCTGCGGCATCATATTCTTTCTACTCTTTCTTGCCATTACAATCTTCCTCTCCGTTGTTCAGCCATTCTTCCGGGAAGAATCTCTTCCACTCACTTTCTTGTAGGATCATTTCTACCTGTTCAAAATCTACGATCCATACATGGTCAAGCCATTCTTTAAGATGCGTGCGCTCCAACGTTTCAGGAATTGAAATCGCTCGGAACTTCATCAACCAGGGATTTCCAT
>OOBJ01002428.1_pt1 | contig 9805 bp, 6 predicted proteins | sample 1671331 | NCBI WGS metagenome assembly OOBJ01 (sample SAMN06348145, study PRJEB24527) | human gut metagenome | biome: human gut; feature: ankylosing spondylitis patient; material: feces | host: Homo sapiens | place: China | collected 2015-10 | reverse complement strand
CACACCTTTGTTCTTTTCTTACCACAGCTGTGGTAAGAAAAGAACAAAGGTGTGGTATGCATAAAACACAGCTGTGGTAAGATTAGCTTTTAGCAAATACGACCTTAGCCGATAGAGATTCTGAAAATAGATACTTGCAGATATGGCAATAAAAATCGTTTGCACTATCTTTGCACCACTCTATAGTTGAATATGCAGAAGGTAGTACAATACATCGAGCGCCACAAGCTCTTCTCGCTGGACGACAAGATACTTGTGGCACTGAGCGGCGGGGCGGACTCCGTGGCGTTGCTGCGCCTGCTCCTCAGCCTGGGATACACATGCGAAGCCGCCCATTGCAACTTCCATCTGCGCGGAGCGGAATCCGACCGCGACGAGCACTTTGTACGCCAACTCTGCCTGGAGCACCGGGTGACGCTGCACACCGTCCACTTCAACACGGAGCAGGAAGCAAAGGAACGGCATATCTCCATCGAAATGGCTGCAAGGGAATTGCGCTACGCGTGGTTCGAAAAAACAAGGGAAGCATGCAGTGCAGCTGTCATTGCCGTCGCCCACCATCAAGATGACAGTGTAGAGACATTGCTGCTCAATCTGATTCGCGGTACCGGCATCAACGGGTTGCGGGGCATACGCCCCCGAAACGGACATATAGTCCGCCCCTTGCTCTGCCTGGACAGAAAGGAAATCGTCGGTTATCTGGAAAGTATCGGGCAAGCCTACGTGACGGACAGCACCAATCTGCAGGACGAATATACCCGCAACAAAATACGCTTGAACCTGCTTCCCATGATGCAGGAGATAAACCCCTCCGTCAAGGAAAGCATCCTCAAAACGGCAGAGCATCTGGACGATGCCGCCTCTATATATAATATAGGTATAGAAGAAGCCAAACTGCGAGTCAAGACACCGGAAGGCATAAGTATCGGCGCCCTGAGGCAAGAAGCGGCACCGGAAACGGTCTTATTTGAAATTCTGCATCCGCTTGGATTCAACGCCGCACAAGTAAGGGACATCTGCCGGACATTGGACGGACAGCCCGGCAAAGTCTTTGCCACCCCCGGCTGGCGTGTCATCAAAGACCGCGGCTCGTTGTTGATAGAACCCGTACAGGAAGCCGTAAAGCCGTTATTGGAAATGAAAGAGCATCCCTATGCACCGGATTTCATGATTCCACGCGACAAAGCTACCGCCTGCTTTGATGCCGACAAACTCCAGCATCCCCTATCACTGCGCCTTTGCAGGCAGGGAGACAGCTTCGTGCCCTTCGGCATGAAAGGCCGGAAGAAGGTAAGCGACTACCTGACCGACCGCAAGTTCTCCCTTCTGCGCAAAGAACGGCAATGGGTGCTTTGCTGCGGAGATGACATCATCTGGCTGGTGGGAGAACGGGTGGACAACCGTTTCAGAATAGACGAAAAAACCCGGAAAGTGTTGGTCGTATCAACCATCGACCAGTAGCCATCACAGAATGATTCTGTCCTCCTTCTGTTTCTTGAAGCAATCGGAAAGCAATACGGCAAACGGCGTGTCATACGTGCGCGCCTTCTGCGGACAGCCTTTCACACAAGCACAACATTTGATGCATTTCTCTGCAACCGTATTGCACTCGTCTCCTTTTATAATGGCTCCTGCAGGACAATGCTTCACGCAATATCCGCAATGCGTACAACGTTCCGCATCCACTTGCGGAGTACGGGGCATAGGCACCCCACTCTTACGCAACTTGACGACTCTGCGCAAAAAGCGGAGCAACGGGAAGAAAGGCTGGCGCGGACGCTGGATACGGGTCACATCCACCCCATACAGTTTCTCCATATCTTCGGCCGCCGCAATTTTAGCACGTATTTTTTCACCAAAAAGCTTTGCATACTCCAAGTCGTCCGCATCCGGACGTCCGGATGCCACCGGATATTTCTCACAGCTATAAGAGTGCTCTCCTACAAACGTAGCACCTGCAATTACCTTGAAGCCCAACTTCGTGACAAAAGCATCCAATTCCACCAAAGCCTTCTCATAGGCCCGGTTGCCGTACACCACCACAACCACGGCAGGTGCACCGTCAGCATGAAGCTCCTTCATCCGCTCCAATGCCAAAGGAGCCACATGACCGCCATATACGGGCACCGTGATGACCGCCAAAGCATGGGAAGGCACCTCCCTTTTACCCGCCGCCTCCAAAGTGAGGTCCACTTTGGAGACAGACGAAATTCCCGTTCCGTGAACAATTGCCTCTCCCACTTGTTTAGAGGTACAAGTAGGTGAAAAAGTTATCAACTGTACTTCATCTATATTCATAAACCAATCCTTCATGTTGTTGTTAATACAGCAAAGATAAAGTTCTAAATTTAAAAAAAAGATGATTTGTTTATGAAACCAAAAATATTTATTACCTTTGCACCGTTGAAACATTCTGCGACTTCTTGCTGTGGCGAGAATTGTTTATCAGATTTCCGGTTCAATAATAAATATCCCATATAAATCATATATCACAAGGTAAACTTGCCCAAGTTGCTTCCTACAACAACTGCAACTGTGCACTTATGCCTTTCAATAAAAGTAAATTTTAAACCATTCACATATATACTGTATGTATAACATCATTCAACTGAACGACAAAAATTTGTCGGAACTACAAACTATTGCCCAAGAACTGGGTATAAAAAAAACAGACTCACTCAAAAAAGAAGAACTTGTTTACAAGATACTTGACGAACAAGCTATCGCAGGCGCTACCAAGAAAGTTGCCGCCGACAAGCTGAAGGAAGAGCGTAAAGGGGAAAAGCAAAAACGCTCGCGCGTCACTGTAAAGACCGTAAAAAAGGAAGGTGCCGACAAAGTGTTCTCAGCCAATAAAAACGGAGACCTCACCAAAGCCAAAACAGAGGAAGCACCGGCTGCGAAAGAACAACCCAAAACTGTGGAAGCACCCCAAGACCCGCCCATAGAAGCTGCAACGCCGGCGCCAGCCAAAGAAGCCGCCGCACCCAAACGCAAACCGGGACGCCCCCGCAAGGTAAAGGAAGAGACTGCCGCACCCCAAGCAACGGAAACCCCGAAGGTTGCCGAACCGGAATTGAACTTCGAGGCTAAAGCTCCGAAAACGGAACCCCAAGCGGAAGCTAAAAAAGTGGAAGCTAAAAAAGCCGTGAAGAATATCGTACCGGACGAAAGCCCTATCCTGGCCGAAGCGGCAGATGACTTCATCCCCATTGAAGACCTCCCTACGGAAAAAATAGAATTGCCATCCGAACTTATCGGCAAATTCGAAGCGACCAAAGCGGAAACTCCCGCCACTCCCACTCCTGCCGCTGCCCCAGCCGAACCGCAACAGCCACAACGCCCGCGCCTCCGCGCCCGCGACAACAACAACCCATACAATAACAACAACAATAACAACCGCAACGGTGGCTATAACCAACAGCGCCCCGTGCAGCAGCGCCCTGCACAACCGTATAACAACGGAGAGAACTATCCCGCCGCTCCGGAACGCAAACCCGTAATAGAACGCGAGAAGACGTACGAATTCGATGACATCCTCACCGGAACCGGTGTACTGGAAATCATGCAGGATGGCTACGGCTTCCTCCGTTCCTCCGATTACAACTATTTGTCCTCACCGGACGATATTTACGTATCACAATCACAAATCAAATTGTTCGGCCTGAAAACCGGTGATGTGGTAGAAGGCGTAATCCGTCCCCCGAAAGAAGGCGAAAAGTACTTCCCGCTGGTAAAAGTATCCAAAATAAACGGACGTGACCCGGCTTTCGTACGCGACCGCGTACCGTTCGAGCACCTCACTCCCCTCTTCCCGGACGAGAAGTTCAAGCTTTGCAAAGGCGGATACTCCGACTCTATGTCGGCCCGTGTCGTAGACTTGTTTGCCCCCATCGGCAAAGGTCAGCGTGCCTTGATTGTGGCACAGCCCAAAACCGGTAAGACCATCTTGATGAAAGACATAGCCAACGCCATTGCCGCCAATCATCCGGAAGTCTACATGATTATGCTGCTCATCGACGAACGCCCGGAGGAAGTTACCGACATGGCGCGTACCGTCAATGCGGAAGTAATCGCCTCTACCTTCGACGAACCGGCAGAACGCCACGTGAAGATTGCCGGCATCGTCCTTGAAAAAGCAAAACGCATGGTAGAATGCGGACACGATGTTGTCATCTTCCTCGACTCCATCACCCGCCTGGCACGTGCCTACAACACCGTATCCCCGGCTTCCGGCAAAGTGCTTTCCGGTGGTGTGGATGCCAACGCATTGCATAAGCCCAAACGCTTCTTCGGTGCAGCACGTAACATCGAGGGCGGCGGTTCACTGACCATCCTTGCCACTGCCTTGATTGACACTGGCTCAAAGATGGACGAGGTTATCTTCGAAGAATTCAAGGGTACGGGTAATATGGAGTTGCAGCTCGACCGCAACTTGTCCAACAAGCGTATCTTCCCGGCTGTCAACATCGTTGCCTCCAGCACCCGCCGCGACGACCTGCTGCAAGACAAGCAGACACTGGACCGCATGTGGATTCTCCGCAAGTACCTTGCCGACATGAATCCGATAGAAGCCATGGACTTCGTAAAAGACCGTCTGGAGAAGACCAAAGACAACGACGAATTCCTGATGAGCATGAACAGTTAACAGCAACTGCATACAGATATTGTACAAAAGCTTCCATTTACGTTCATAAACGTAGGTGGAAGCTTTTTTTATATCCGTTTTTTCATACATTTGCCACCATACAATAACCTTGAACAAATAAAATCCAAATCTGATGAAAACGATTCACTCTTTTATGGGAATGGCATTGTGCAGCTTTCCGGTAATGGCACAGCAATCGCCCAATTTTCTTATTATCCAATGCGACCATCTGACCCAGCGGGTAGTAGGCGCATACGGTGCCGACCCCAGCTGCACTCCACCTATAGACCGAATTGCCTCCCAAGGTGTAACATTTGCCAACGCATACGTGGGATGCCCCCTCAGCCAACCGTCACGCGCTGCCTTATGGAGCGGACTGATGCCGCATCAAACCAATGTACGTTCCAACTCGGCCGAACACATCAATCCTCCGCTGCCCGACAGCATTCCGACCCTGGGAAGCCTCTTCACCGCCAACGGTTATGAGGCCGTCCACTTTGGCAAAACCCATGACATGGGTTCCCTAAGGGGATTCCGCCACAAGGAACCGGTTGCCAAGCCCTTCACCGACCCCGAATTTCCCGTCAACAATGACAGCTTTCTGGATGTAGGAACCTGCGAGGATGCCGTGGCCTATCTCAGCAATCCGCCGCAAGAACCTTTCATCTGCATAGCCGATTTCCAAAACCCGCACAATATCTGCGGATATGTAGGCGAAAATAAAGGGGAGCACATAGATAGCCCCATCAGTACCCCACTCCCGCTACTACCCGGAAACTTTGAAGTGGAAGACTGGGAAAAACTTCCGTTGCCCATTCAGTACATCTGCTGCAGCCACCGGAGGATGATGCAAGCCGCCCACTGGAACGAGGACAATTACCGGCACTACGTCGCCGCCTTCCAGCATTACACGCGGATAGTGGCCAGACAGATAGAGAGTGTACTGGAAGCCCTCTACTCCACTCCCGCCGGCAAAAATACAATTGTCATTGTACTGGCAGACCACGGAGACGGAATGGGGTCACACCGCATGGTAACCAAGCAGGTCAGCTTTTACGAAGAAATGACAAATGTGCCCTTCATCATAGCCGGTCCCGGTATTCATCCCCGTCAAAAACCGGTGGAAGATTTACTGACCCAACCCACTATCGACCTGCTGCCCACTCTCTGTGAACTGGCAGGCATTCCGGTGCCTTCCTCCAAGCCCGGCATCAGCCTTGCCCCTTTCCTGAAAGGCGAGAAGCAAAAGAGACAGCACCCCTATGCAGCCTCCGAATGGCACAGTGAATACGAAGTGACCATCAGCCCGGGACGGATGATACGCAGTCCCAGATACAAATACACACACTATCTGGAAGGCAACGGGGAAGAACTGTATGATATGCTGAAGGATAAAGGAGAAAGACGAAACCTTGCCCATGACCCCAAATACTCAAAGATTCTGGCCGAGCACCGGGCACTGCTGGACGACTACATCCGCCGCACACAGGACGACTACCGAAGCCTGAAAGTTGAAGCCGACAAGAGATGGCGCAGCCACGCACCGGGATATCCCAACCACGAAGGACCCTGCGCCAGAGACATTATCAATAGAAAGTAAGCAAAAAGAACTAAAAAAAACAGAATAATATAGATGATTATCAGTGCCTTGACCGGCACTTCCATTCTTTTCGCCCATCCCGCTGCAAGTCTTCAATAATATTCTGCTTCAAAAGAAGGCAGTTAAAGGGATTTTTTGTACTTTTGCGCCTCAATAAGAGTAATTTGTAATTTAGTAATTGTAATTAGATACTATGTTCGATAATTTAAGCGAGAGACTTGAAAGGTCGTTTAAAATTTTGAAAGGTGAGGGCAAAATCACCGAAATCAATGTTGCGGAAACCCTGAAAGACGTACGTAAGGCACTTTTGGATGCCGACGTGAACTATAAGGTAGCCAAAAACTTCACCGATACCGTTAAGGAAAAAGCCTTGGGACAAAACGTGCTGACAGCCGTTAAGCCCAGCCAGCTGATGGTAAAAATCGTACACGATGAACTGACCCAGCTCATGGGCGGCGAGACTTCTGAAATAAACCTCGACTCCAAGCCTGCCATTATCCTAATGTCCGGTTTGCAAGGCTCCGGTAAAACAACTTTCTCCGGAAAGCTGGCCCGCATGCTGAAGAGCAAGAAGAACAAAAAGCCGTTATTGGTGGCTTGTGACGTGTACCGTCCTGCCGCTATCGAGCAGTTGCGTGTACTGGCTGAACAGATTGACGTACCGATGTACTCGGAACCGGACAGCAAAAATCCGGTAGCCATTGCCCAAAATGCCATCCAAGAAGCCAAAGCCAAAGGTTACGACCTTGTAATTGTCGATACAGCCGGTCGTCTGGCAGTGGATGAGGAGATGATGAACGAGATTGCCGCCATCAAGAAGGCCATCAATCCGGACGAGATTCTGTTCGTAGTGGATTCAATGACCGGTCAGGATGCAGTGAATACCGCTAAGGAATTCAACGAACGGCTCGACTTCAATGGTGTAGTATTGACCAAACTGGATGGTGATACCCGCGGTGGTGCCGCCCTTTCTATCCGTTCGGTGGTAAACAAGCCCATCAAGTTTGTAGGTACCGGTGAAAAGCTGGATGCCATCGACCAGTTCCATCCCTCACGTATGGCCGACCGTATTCTCGGTATGGGTGACATCGTATCTTTGGTGGAACGTGCGCAGGAACAATATGACGAGGAAGAAGCCAAACGCCTGCAAAAGAAGATTGCCAAGAACCAGTTCGACTTCAACGACTTCCTGAGCCAGATTGCACAAATCAAGAAAATGGGTAACTTGAAGGAACTTGCCTCCATGATACCGGGCGTAGGCAAAGCCATCAAGGATATAGACATTGACGACAATGCCTTCAAGAGCATTGAAGCCATCATCTACTCCATGACTCCGGAAGAACGCAGCAATCCGGCCATTCTGAACGGTTCACGCCGCCAGCGCATTGCCAAAGGTAGCGGTACGAATATTCAGGAAGTAAACCGCCTGCTGAAACAGTTTGACCAGACCCGCAAGATGATGAAGATGGTCACTGGCAGCAAGATGGGTAAGATGATGCCGAAACTTAAAAGATAAGATAACAGCCTATGACACTGATTGATGGAAAAGCAATTTCAGAGCAAGTAAAGCAAGAGATTGCAGCAGAAGTAGCCGAGATAGTGGCTCGTGGGGGTAAACGCCCGCATCTGGCCGCTATTCTTGTAGGACACGATGGAGGTAGCGAAACCTACGTTGCCGCCAAAGTAAAGGCATGCGAAGTTTGCGGATTCAAGTCCTCACTTATCCGCTACGAGGCAGACGTTACCGAAGAGGAGCTGCTTGCCAAGGTACGCGAATTGAACGAGGATGCGGATGTGGACGGTTTCATCGTACAGCTTCCCTTGCCCAAGCATATCTCCGAGCAGAAAGTGATTGAAACCATCGACTACCGCAAGGATGTGGACGGCTTTCATCCCATCAATGTGGGACGGATGTCCATTGGCCTTCCCTGCTATGTATCCGCTACTCCCAACGGTATCCTCGAACTGCTGAAGCGCTATCAGATAGAGACTTCAGGCAAGAAGTGCGTGGTGTTGGGACGCAGCAACATTGTAGGCAAGCCCATGGCTGCCCTGATGATGCAGAAGGCTTATCCCGGCGATGCCACAGTGACCGTATGCCACAGCCGCAGCAAAGACCTGGTAAAGGAATGCCAGGAAGCGAACATCATCATTGCTGCGTTGGGACAACCGAACTTTGTTAAGGCGGAAATGGTCAAGGAAGGTGCTGTCGTTATTGATGTAGGTACTACCCGTGTGCCCGATGCCTCCAAGAAATCCGGGTTCAAGTTGACCGGTGATGTGAAATTCGATGAAGTAGCTCCTAAATGTTCATTCATTACCCCCGTACCAGGAGGCGTAGGTCCGATGACTATCGTTTCCCTTATGAAGAATACATTGCTCGCCGGCAAGAAAGCAATCTACCAATAACAACGTAATGAAAACGCTCGCCGTCTTCATGGCTGTCTTACTGTATAGCGTAACCCTTTCCTCCCAGGAAAGGATTACGCTATTATTTGTCGGTGACCTGATGCAGCACCAGGCACAAATAGACGCAGCACGTGTATCTGAAGGAAAATATGACTACTCCTCCTGCTTCTCCCTCATAAAAGAGCAAATATCCCAGGCAGACCTCGCCATAGGAAATCTGGAAGTCACATTGGGGGGCAGGCCCTATCGGGGCTATCCTATGTTCAGCGCCCCCGATGAATATCTTCAGGCCATAAAGGACGCCGGATTCGATATTTTACTGACAGCCAACAACCACTGTCTGGACCGTGGAAAAAAGGGAATGGAGCGTACCATACAATTACTTGACTCCTCCGGTATTCGTTACGCAGGCACCTACAAGAATCTGTCGGAGCGCAGGCAACGCTATCCCCTGTTCATCAACAGAAACGGCTTTCGCATTGCCCTACTCAACTATACTTACGGCACCAATGGTATCAAGGCTACCTCTCCCAATATCGTAAACTATATTGATAAGAATACCATCCTGCAAGATATCCAAAGTGCCAAGGCACGCCAACCGGATGCCATTATTGCCTGCATGCATTGGGGAGAGGAATATCAGTCCCTTCCCAACCGTGAGCAACGCGAACTGGCCAACTGGTTGCTCCAACAAGGCGTAACACATATTATCGGTTCACACCCTCACGTCATTCAACCGATGGAACTACGTACCAATGGTACCGAACAGCACATCATAGTCTACTCCTTGGGAAACTTCATTTCCAATATGAGCAAGGCCAACACTGACGGCGGCCTCATCTTCACTTTGCAGTTGGAGAAACATCCTCTCCCCCAACCCATCCGTCCCTCTTACACCGGTCAGAGTCAGACGCCTCTACCAGACTCCAATCCTCTGCCTTTTCCATACTGTCGTGTTTCCTATTGTGGATATAATCTGGTCTGGACCGGCCGGCCGGAACTTACTAAAGAAAAAAATTACATTCTTTATCCTGCCAGTTTTCCTACAGAACATTTAACGCCGGAAGCTCGTAAACACCTGGAAATCTTTGTCAAAAGCTCTCGAAAGCTGCTCCAGCAGCACAATATAGGTATCTACGAGAAGAAAA
>OOBJ01002423.1_pt1 | contig 9813 bp, 6 predicted proteins | sample 1671331 | NCBI WGS metagenome assembly OOBJ01 (sample SAMN06348145, study PRJEB24527) | human gut metagenome | biome: human gut; feature: ankylosing spondylitis patient; material: feces | host: Homo sapiens | place: China | collected 2015-10 | reverse complement strand
CCGCCGTTTTTAGAGAAGCCCCTTGATTCAGCAACGAATCAAGGGGCTTTCTGTTTTGGGTACTTTGCAAAATTTCTGTTTTTTGATTTATCAATGATACTTTGGTATACTTGTATTTCCTCTTTTACTACTCTTTTTTATTTTCACCTCTCTATTATATTGTTTTTCATAATAGCATAATCCATTTCAAAATGGTAGGGTGTTTTCCGTTTGTTATTCTTTTTAGTTCTTTTTTATTGTTTTGAAAATCAATAGCTTACTTACTTTTCTCTTTTTCTGGCATACCTTTAGCATTACTTATGGCAAATAATTAGGATTATTAATCATTTAAAAGGTAAAAACATGGGAATAACACTATCATTTATTTTCTGCTTGTTAAGCGGTTTCGCTTGTTTCTGGCTATTTTGGAAATGTGTAGACTGGTTTGAGAATATTTAAAGAAAAAGGAGAATTGATTATGTACACAGCATTATTCGTATTAGGTATTGCGATCTTCGGTTATTTGATGTACGTGCTCGTCAAACCCGAAAAGTTTTAAAGTAACACACACAGTTTAAGGTAAAAAGTATATGAATATAGAAATTTTAGGCGTGGTTGTTCAGATAGCCTTGATGGTGATTCTGGCTTATCCACTGGGAAAATACATTGCCAAGGTCTACAGAGGAGAAAAGACTTGGTCTGATTTTATGGCTCCTATCGAAAGAGTCATTTATAAAGTTTGTGGAATCGACCCCAATGAAGAAATGAACTGGAAACAATTCCTGAAAGCATTGTTGATTTTGAATGCTTTCTGGTTTTTCTGGGGAATGGTACTCTTGGTTTCACAAGGATGGTTGCCCTTAAATCCGGACGGCAACGGACCGCAGACTCCGGATCAGGCATTCAATACCTGTATCAGTTTTATGGTGAACTGTAACTTGCAGCACTATAGCGGTGAAAGCGGACTGACTTATTTTACTCAACTGTTCGTCATCATGCTTTTCCAGTTTATTACCGCAGCAACAGGTATGGCTGCTATGGCAGGTATTATGAAGAGTATTGCTGCAAAAACAACCAAAACGATTGGTAACTTCTGGCAATTTCTGGTAATAAGCTGTACACGTATTTTATTGCCTCTTTCTCTGATTGTAGGTTTTATCCTGATTCTCCAGGGAACTCCGATGGGATTTGACGGTAAGATGAAGGTAACTACGATGGAAGGCCAGGAACAAATGGTTTCTCAAGGTCCTACGGCTGCGATTGTTCCTATCAAACAATTGGGTACAAATGGTGGTGGTTATTTTGGTGTAAACTCTTCTCATCCGTTGGAAAACCCGACTTATCTTACTAATATGGTAGAATGTTGGTCTATCCTGATTATCCCGATGGCAATAGTACTTGCGCTGGGATTTTATACCCGCAGAAAGAAGTTGGCTTACAGTATATTCGGAGTAATGCTTTTCGCTTTTCTGGTAGGCGTATGTATTAATGTCAGTCAGGAAATGGGTGGTAATCCACGCATTGATGAATTGGGAATTGCGCAGGATAATGGTGCGATGGAAGGTAAAGAGGTTCGTTTGGGAGCCGGAGCAACAGCATTATGGAGTATTGTAACTACTGTAACCTCTAATGGTTCTGTGAATGGTATGCATGATTCTACTATGCCGCTGTCCGGAATGATGGAGATGCTGAATATGCAGATTAACACTTGGTTTGGCGGTGTAGGTGTAGGATGGATGAATTACTATACATTTATTATCATTACAGTGTTTATCAGCGGTTTGATGGTAGGACGTACGCCGGAATTTCTCGGCAAGAAAGTGGAAGCCCGCGAAATGAAAATCGCTACGATTGTAGCTCTGCTTCATCCGTTTGTCATTTTGGTATTTACAGCACTCTCAAGTTATATTTATGTGTACCATCCTGATTTTGTGGAAAGTGAAGGTGGATGGTTGAACAACTTGGGATTCCACGGTTTAAGTGAGCAACTTTATGAGTACACTTCTTGTGCCGCCAATAACGGTTCCGGTTTTGAAGGTTTGGGAGATAATACTTATTTCTGGAATTATACGTGTGGTATTGTTCTGATTTTGAGCCGTTTTATTCCTATCATCGGGCAGGTTGCCATTGCCGGATTACTGGCACAGAAGAAATTCATTCCGGAAAGTGCCGGCACATTGAAGACCGATACATTGACTTTCGGAGTCATGACATTTGTGGTTATCTTCATTATTGCTGCGCTGTCGTTCTTCCCGGTACATGCATTGAGTACAATTGCTGAACATTTAAGTTTGTAATACTGAATTAGAGAAGATATGAAAGATAATAAATCAGCTTCTTTGTTTCCAAAGGAGCAAGTTATAGAAAGTTTGAAACAGTCATTCGTGAAACTGAACCCGCGGATGATGATAAAGAACCCGATTATGTTTACAGTAGAAGTGGCTACAGTGGTCATGCTACTCGTAACGCTCTACTCCATTGTAAATTCTTCACAAGGTTCGTTTGCTTACAATATTGCTGTGTTTATCATTCTGTTTGTAACCTTGTTGTTTGCCAATTTTGCCGAAGCTATTGCCGAAGCGCGTGGTAAAGCACAGGCCGACAGCTTGCGTAAGACTCGTGAAGAGACACCGGCAAAGAAAGTGGAAGGCAATAAAATTGTTACCGTCAGTTCTTCACTGTTGAAGAAAGGAGATGTGTTTGTTTGTGAGGCCGGAGACGTAATTCCTGGTGAGATTATTGAAGGCTTGGCTTCTATTGATGAAAGTGCTATCACCGGCGAGTCTGCTCCGGTTATTCGTGAGGCAGGTGGCGACAAGAGTTCCGTAACGGGTGGCACGAAGGTATTGTCCGATCATATAAAAGTACTGGTGACTGCTCAACCGGGAGAAAGTTTCCTTGATAAGATGATTGCATTGGTGGAAGGTGCTTCCCGTCAGAAAACCCCGAATGAGATTGCGTTGACTATTCTGCTGGCAGGTTTTACGCTTGTTTTCGTCATAGTGTGTGTTACCTTGAAACCGTTTGCCGACTATAGTCATACGGTCATCACCATTGCTTCGCTTATTTCTTTATTTGTGTGTCTGATTCCGACAACTATCGGTGGACTTCTCTCTGCCATCGGTATTGCCGGTATGGACCGCGCGCTCCGTGCCAACGTGATTACTAAATCCGGTAAAGCAGTAGAGACTGCTGGTGATATTGATACGTTGTTGCTGGATAAAACGGGTACTATCACCATCGGTAACCGTAAAGCAACTCATTTCCATACGGCTCCGGGTGTCAATTTGCACGATTTTGTAGAGACTTGTCTGTTGTCTTCCTTGTCCGATGAAACGCCGGAAGGTAAGTCTATCGTAGAACTGGGACGCGAGTCGGGCATCCGTATGCGTAACCTGAATACAACGGGAGCACGAATGATTAAGTTTACGGCTGAAACCAAATGTTCGGGAGTAGACCTGGCAGATGGAACTCAAATTCGTAAAGGTGCTTTCGACGCTATCCGTAAGATGGTGGAAGGTGCAGGAAATGAATTCCCAAAAGAAGTGGAAGAGGTCATCTCTTCTATCTCCAGTAATGGTGGTACGCCGTTGGTAGTATGTGTAAACAAGAAAGTGACCGGTGTCATTGAGTTGCAGGATATTATCAAACCGGGTATTCAGGAACGTTTCGAACGTCTGCGTAAGATGGGAGTGAAGACGGTCATGGTGACAGGAGATAACCCATTAACTGCAAAATATATTGCCGAAAAAGCCGGTGTGGATGATTTTATCGCTGAAGCTAAACCGGAAGATAAGATGGAATATATCAAGAAGGAACAGCAGGCTGGTAAATTGGTTGCAATGATGGGAGACGGAACGAACGATGCTCCTGCTCTGGCACAAGCCAATGTAGGTGTAGCCATGAATAGTGGTACACAGGCTGCGAAGGAAGCCGGTAATATGGTCGATCTGGATAACGATCCGACGAAACTGATCGAGATTGTGGAAATCGGTAAACAATTGCTGATGACACGCGGCACTCTGACCACTTTCTCTATCGCCAATGACGTAGCGAAGTATTTTGCGATCGTTCCGGCCTTGTTTATGATTGCTATTCCTGAACTGGCAGCTCTGAATATCATGCATCTGCATAGTCCTGAAAGCGCCATTCTTTCAGCGGTCATTTTTAATGCGATTATTATTCCGATTCTGATTCCGCTGGCTTTGCGTGGCGTGCAATACAAACCGATAGGTGCAAGTGCTTTACTTCGCCGTAATCTGTTGATCTATGGTTTGGGTGGTGTGATTGTTCCTTTTGTGGGAATCAAGTTGATAGATTTATTGGTAGGTTTATTCTTTTAATTAAAAAACAATAGCAATGAAAACTTTATTGAAGTCATTAAAAATAACACTTGCTTTTTGTGTCTTTTTCTCCGTGTTCTATATCCTTATCTTGTGGTTGTTTGCGCAGGTTGCAGGTCCTAATAAGGGAAATGCCGAGGTAACTACGCTGGATGGGAAAGTAGTGGGAGCAGCTAATGTGGGCCAGATGTTTACAAAAGATATTTATTTCTGGGGACGCCCGTCTTCTGCCGGTGACGGATATGATGCTACGAGTTCTGCAGGTAGTAATAAAGGTCCTACGAATCAGGAATATCTGGATGAAGTGAAAGCGCGTATTGATACTTTCCTTGTACATCATCCTTATTTAGACCGTGCGGATGTGCCTGCCGAAATGGTTACAGCCAGTGCTTCGGGGCTGGATCCTGATATTACTCCCCAATGTGCATACGTACAAGTGAAGAGAGTGGCACAAGCACGCGGATTAACAGAAGAACAAGTAAGAGCGATTGTTGATAAAAGCATCGAAAAACCGTTCCTGGGATTGTTGGGAACAGAAAAGGTGAATGTGCTGAAATTGAATATAGCTCTTGAAGAAAGTAATAAGTAGATGAAGATCAGGAGCAGCGTTCCTGTCCGAATCGTTTGGGTGATACCAGCGGTTCAAATAAACAGGGGGGGATGGGGCGCTGCTTTTTTACAGGAACATAAAATAGAATTAGATAAGAAGTATGAAAAGTTTTTTTAGTAAAAAGAGTATTTTAGGAACAATGGCTGTAGCGGCCGTATGTATGTTGGGAACTGGCAATGCACAAGCACAAGAGTTTACTATACAAGGTGATTTGGTAAGTTCGTATGTATGGCGTGGTATTTATCAGGGGGGGGCCGCTTCTTTTCAACCGACTTTGGGAGTTAGCGTAGGTAATTTCTCACTTACTGCATGGGGATCAACCAGTTTGAGTGAGAGTAATAAAGAAATTGACCTCACTGCAGCTTATAAGTTTGGTGAAGCAGGACCGACACTTTCAGTAGCCAGTCTTTGGTGGAACGGACAAGCTGATGTAGCTAATGGAGAACTAACAAATGATTATTTCCATTTTAAGAGTGGCGACACCGGACATCATTTTGAAGCAGGATTAGCTTATACGCTTCCTGTTGAAAAATTTCCGTTGTCTATTGCATGGTATACCATGTTTGCCGGTGCTGACAGAAAGATGACTGACAAGGGGGAAGAAAAACAGGCATATTCTTCTTACGTAGAATTGAATTATCCGTTCAGCGTAAAAGGGGTAGACTTGAATGCTACCTGTGGAGTGGTTCCTTATGAAACTCCGCAGTATAATGTGAATGGTTTTGCAGTGACGAACCTTGCTTTGAAAGCAACGAAAGCTATCAATTTTAATGATAAGTTTTCATTGCCTATATTTGTGCAAGCTATATGGAATCCGCGTTTGGAGGATGCCCATCTAGTATTTGGCGTAACTTTAAGGCCATAAAATAAACTCATGAATTTTTGTGAACCCGTGGTGATCGTGATGATTGCTACGGGTTAGGATGTTTAAAATAACAGAGCAACATAATGGATGATAGAGAACAAAGTGTACAGCATTTTCTGGATCTGATAAAGAGATCTCAGCGAGGTAAGTTTAAGGTCTATATCGGTATGATAGCCGGTGTGGGAAAGTCATATCGTATGCTTCAGGAGGCACATGAACTGTTGGAAAATGGTGTGGACGTGAAAATCGGCTATATCGAGACTCATGGACGTGTCGGGACGGAAGGGATGCTACAAGGACTTCCTGTCATTCCGCGACGTAAAATCTTCTATAAGGGAAAGGAATTGGAAGAAATGGATTTAGATTCTATTATTCGCCTTCATCCCGAAATTGTGATAGTGGATGAATTGGCACATACCAATGTGGAAGGAAGTCTGAATGAGAAACGTTGGCAAGATGTAATGACATTGTTGGATGAAGGAATCAATGTGATTTCGGCAATCAATATTCAGCACATCGAAAGCGTGAATGAAGAAGTGCAGGAGATTACGGGGATTGAAGTGAAAGAACGAGTGCCCGACAGTGTGCTTCAGGAAGCGGATGAGGTGGTGAATATTGACTTGACGGCAGAAGAACTGATTGCCCGTTTGAAAGCGGGAAAGATCTATCGTCCGGAAAAGATTCAGACAGCATTGGATAATTTCTTTAGAACCGAGAATATTCTTCAATTGCGTGAGTTGGCTCTGAAGGAAGTGGCGTTGCGGGTAGAAAAAAAGGTGGAGAATGAAGTGATGATGGGAGTAGCCGTCGGACTTCGGCATGAGAAGTTTATGGCTTGTATCAGTAGTCACGAGAAAACACCCCGGCGAATTATCAGAAAGGCGGCAAAGTTGGCAACCCGGTATAATACTACTTTTATAGCTTTGTATGTTCAGACTCCGAGAGAGAGTATGGATCGAATTGATTTGGCCAGTCAACGGTATTTGTTGAATCATTTTAAACTGGTGGCGGAACTTGGGGGAGAAGTTGTCCAGGTGCAGTCGAAAGACATTTTGGGGAGCATCGTCAAGGTTTGTAAAGAGAAACAGATATCGACAGTGTGTATGGGAACTCCTAATTTGAGGTTGCCGTACGCAATTTGTTCTATACTGGGATATAGAAAGTTTTTAAATAATTTGTCGCAAGCTAATGTAGATTTGATTATACTTGCATAATATTAATCGTATGAACGTTATGAATATTAAAACGAAACTGATTCTTGGCATTGGGATGTTGGCAGGAATGATTATTTTGTTGGTAACACTTTCAGTAGTGAATCTTCAAACTCTGACTGCGACAGAGCCTGATAGTCCTGCTGCTATGCCTGCCTTGGAACGTGCATTGCTATGGATCTCCATAACAGGGGGAATCTGTATCTTGACCGGACTGATATTGCTTTATTGGTTACCTCGTTCTATCAGCAAGCCGATTAAGGAACTGAAAGAAGGAATTCTTGAAATAGCCAATCATAACTATGAGAAGCGTCTCGACATGAGTGACAATGAAGAGTTCCGTGAAGTGGCTGACAGTTTCAACCGGATGGCGGAGCGTTTGACTGAATATCGTGCCAGTACTTTGTCGGATATTCTTTCTGCTAAAAAGTTTATAGAAGCTATTGTTAACAGTATTAACGACCCGATTATCGGTCTGAATACAGAACGTGAGGTTTTGTTTATCAATGATGAAGCCTTAAGTATTCTGAATATGAAACGGGAGAATGTGATTCGTAAATCGGCAGAGGAACTTTCTTTGAAGAATGACCTGCTCCGCCGACTAATTCGTGAGTTGGTGACGCCAAGCGATCAGAAAGAGGCTTTAAAAATTTATGCGGATAATAAGGAAAGTTATTTTAAGGTCTCTTATGTCCCGATCATTAATACGGAGGCTGAAAAAGGGGAACCTCGCAAACTGGGTGATGTCATTTTACTTAAGAATATCACGGAATTCAAAGAACTGGATTCTGCCAAGACTACATTTATTTCAACGATCTCTCATGAATTGAAAACTCCGATTGCTGCTATTATGATGAGTCTACAACTGCTTGAGGATAAGCGTGTCGGTGCACTGAATGATGAGCAGGAACAGCTTTCAAAGAGTATCAAGGAGAATAGCGAACGTTTGTTAAGCATCACCGGAGAATTGCTTAACATGACGCAGGTGGAAGCTGGTAAATTACAGTTGATGCCGAAGATCACCAAACCGATTGAATTGATTGAGTATGCGATTAAAGCTAATCAGGTGCAAGCGGATAAGTTTAATATTCAGATAGAAGTGGAGTATCCGGAGGAGAAAATCGGTAAACTGTTTGTCGACAGCGAGAAGATTGCTTGGGTATTGACGAATCTGTTAAGTAACGCTATTCGTTATTCAAAAGAAAACGGGCGTGTGGTTATCGGTGCCAGGCAGGATGAAAACTGGATCGAATTGTATGTTCAGGACTTTGGCAAAGGCATTGATCCGCGTTATCACAAAAGTATCTTCGACCGTTATTTCCGTGTACCCGGAACGAAAGTGCAAGGTAGTGGCTTGGGGTTATCTATTTCCAAGGATTTTGTGGAAGCTCATGGCGGTACGCTGACGGTAGAGAGCGAATTGGGTAAGGGGAGTCGGTTTGTGATGCGGTTGAAGGCATAGTTTTGAAGGAGTCTATGAAAGAATTAGACTTCCGACAGGCATGAAATCTGCTTGCCGGAAGTTTCTCTGTTCTCTCTTTTTATCGTTTTCTTCTCCTCCAGCATATCCAAATACCACACAGACCAATAATAAATGGGATGCCATAGCAATAGATAATTTTGATAGTAGATAGATCCATAGGAGTCAGGCTGATATCTTTGTCGAGATAAGGGGCTCTGGAAGAAGATACCGGAAATTTATTATAGCATAGCCAACGGAATGAACCGGGAATCATATTGAAGTTGAATGAATAGATACCCGGTCTTGAGCTTTTTTGTAGTTCGGCATTGCTGAAACAGTCTGCATCCCCCAACACAATGATCCGTTGTTTTTTATCTTTGGCTTTAATCTTGCGGGTTAACGCTATTGCCGTGGGATAGGCTCCTAACTTTTCACCTTGAAGAGAGTCTAATGAAAGGGAGTCATTCAAAAAATCTTTTGTTTGATACTCAATCCATGTCTGTTGGGCGTTGCTTTGTAATAAAACTATTGGATGGAATTTTGTTGTATCGACAACTTCCAGAGCAACAGCCGATGGCATGGTGACTGCACTATGCTTCTGCCTGTCAACCATACGTTTGTAGAAGCCTCCTATACTGTCGGCGGCTATCTGGGTAGCTTTCGCGAGAACGAGGTCTCCGGGATTAACATCAGAAGGTTGTGCAATGATTCCCGGCAACAGTTTTAAACCAACTTTCCGGAGTAAAGGATTCATTACTTCCTGACGTCCGACGTCGCCCATAATCATCATATTACCTCCGCGTTCAAGAAAACGGTCTATGATTTCTTGTTCTTTGGAACTCATGGAAGAACGCATTTCAGCAATAAGTAATATATTGATATTACTTGGTATATCATTCATATCCTTTAGATTCAGTTCCACCAAATCAAAACCTTGATTAATCATGGAATAACGAAAGCGTCCATGTGTGGCGAAAAGTGAGTAATCCTGATCTCCCTTTTTAGTGGTGGAACGTTCCTGATGTCCTGTGATGGCGCCTACCTTCACAGGAGTAACAAGCATTTTCTTCAATGCTGCGGAGATTTCTGTTTCAGAAGGGTGATATTCCATATCGTCGAACAAACGAAGGCGGGCTTGTTCACCGGAGCCACGTTCAACAACCCGCACAAATCGATAATTTTCTTTAGCCAAGTCTATTTTTTCTTTCAGTTCTTCGGCGCTTTTAAGCTTTTTAGGATTGAAGTTCTTCTTCTTGGCAACTTCATAAGCTATCTCACGAATGTTTTTATTCGGATATTGGCGATAAAGGGTGCTGTCTTTCGGTGTAGAGTAATAGTAAACA
>OOBJ01002408.1_pt1 | contig 9847 bp, 7 predicted proteins | sample 1671331 | NCBI WGS metagenome assembly OOBJ01 (sample SAMN06348145, study PRJEB24527) | human gut metagenome | biome: human gut; feature: ankylosing spondylitis patient; material: feces | host: Homo sapiens | place: China | collected 2015-10 | reverse complement strand
CCATCTACGAAAAGACGGCAGCCTACGGTCACTTCGGCCGCGAAGACGCCGACTTTACCTGGGAGAAGACCGACCGCGTCAACGAACTCAAGGCAGCCTGCGGCCTATAAATAGGTTCACAGAGCCCAGACAGCAAAGCATTAGAACCAAAAGAAGTACCGGCCCCAACCGGTACTTCTTTTTTTTCACGGTGGTGTGAATATTTCGATGCGCAATGAACAGCACGTCCCCAGCTGATGAATTTTGCAGCAAGCGTGCCCCTACCATGTATCCTAAGTTCCGAGGGCTTTGGTATTTGGTCGATCGCGAGTTCCGCACGAGCCGGAGGCCACTTAATGTGGCCTCCGTGCGAGCAGGACTGTCCGAGCAGGCGACCAAATACTAAAGCCCTCGGAACGGCGGGACAGAGTATGCCCCGTCCCTCGGAACGACGGGATAGAACAGGAGCGCATATGGCAGGCAAGCCGCAAACACTAGCTACGACCTCGGCATTCGAGATCTTGGGCCCCATCATGGTCGGCCCCAGCTCGTCGCACACCGCCGGTGCCCTGCGCTGCGCCCAGGTTGCCGCCAGCCTGCTGGAAGGCCGCATCACCAAGGTCACCTTTGGCCTGTGGAACTCCTTTGCCCACACCTACCGCGGCCACGGCACCGATCGCGCGCTCGTCGCGGGTATCTTGGGCCTCGATACCGACGACGAGAACATCAAGCAGGCCTTTGACCTCGCACGCGAGCAGGGCCTCGACTATCACTTTGAAATTAAGGGCGACGACGCCTCCATCCACCCCAACACCGTCGACATCGACATGGTCGACGACACGGGCGCCACGGCACAGGTCCGCGGCGAGAGCCTTGGCGGCGGCAAGATGCGCATCAGCCGCATCAACGGCGTCGGCGTCGATATCTCGGGCATGTATTCCACGCTGTTCGTGGCGCACCAGGACGTTCCCGGCGTGCTCGCAGCGCTCACAAACCTGCTTGCCTACGCACACGTCAACATCGCCTTCTGCCGCACCTACCGCACCGAGGTGGGCGGCCAGGCCTATTCCGTCTTTGAGACCGACGGCGCTCCCGACGACACCGTCGTCCCCATGCTGCGCAAGCTCGACAATGTCGATTACGCCACGTTTATCGAGCTCCCGGGCTCGGCCTCGTCGCTCTCCCCCGGCGTCTCGGCCAAGGAGATCTTCGACGACGGCGAGCAGCTGCTCGATGCGTGCGCCGAGCTCGGCTTGAATATCGGTGCCGTCATGGCCGTGCGCGAGGCGCGTCTGACCGGCGAGGCCCATGCTATCGCAGCCATGCGCCGTGTGCTCGATGTCATGCGCGAGGAGACCACGGCCCCCATCGCTAATCCGCAGCGATCGCTCGGCGGGCTTATCGGCGGCGAGGCAAAACTCGTCGACGCCACCTGCCACAACGATTTGAGCACAAGCCTGATGGGCCCCGTTCAGACCGATGCCGTGGCCCGCGCGATGGCCGTGCTCGAGCGCTCCGCTACCATGGGCGTGATCGTCGCCGCCCCCACGGCAGGCTCCGCGGGCGTCGTCCCCGGCTGCGTGCTGGCGCTCGCCGATCACCTGCAACTCGACGACGAACAGGTCATGAATGCCCTCTACTGCGCCGCCGCCATCGGCCTCAACCTCACCACGAGTGCCTGCGTCGCCGGTGCCGAGGGCGGATGCCAGGCCGAGGTTGGAAGCGCTGCCGCCATGGCCGCCGCCGCGCTGGTCCAGATGATGGGCGGCACGCCCGAGCAGGCGCTCGACGCCAGCTCCATCGCGCTGAGCAACCTGTTGGGCCTCGTTTGCGACCCTGTGGGCGGCCTTGTCGAGGTGCCCTGCCAAAACCGCAACGCCATCGGCGTGGCCGCGGCCTTTAGCTCGGCGCAACTCGCCCTCGCCGGCATCAAGAGCCTGGTGCCGTTTGACCAGATGGCTCACGTGATGCTCTCAGTGGGCCACGCCCTGCCTGCCACGTTACGCGAGACAGCCAAGGGCGGCATCGCGCAGGCTCCGGCGGCACTCTCGGCGTGCGCAAAATGCGGAATATGCGGATAGCGAGCAAAAGCGAACGATAGGTGGGACATATGTCCCACCTATCGTTTATCGCCACTGTTTTCATAACACAAGCAACTGCGTAATCGCTATAATTCAAGCCCAGTTAAAACACGATGAGCCTCAAGGCGAAACTCGAAGGAAATATACACGATGTCGCAAATCGACCGCAGCCAACTGATTCCCAATCCGCAACAGCCCAGCAGGCAGCCCGGAGGAATCCAATCGCCGCGTCCCATCGCGCCAGCCCATGGCCAACAGCACGGCGCGGCAAACACCTCCCCACGCCCCAATCAGGGCCAGCATCAGCAGCGTCAGCAATATCAGCAGCACCAGCAGCGTTCCGCACGTGGCGCCGGTCACAACCAGGGCCCTTCGCACACTCGAGTTTCCAACAACCGCGGCCCCGCCGACAATCGCTCCGCAAAGGGCAATAAGACAGGCGGCAAGACGGCGCTCTTCGTCGTCCTCGGCCTTGTCGCTATCGTCTATATCGTGGGCGTCGTAGCGTTTTCGCAGATTGCCTACCCCAACACCACCATCGCTGGCGTCGATATCTCGTTTTCCAACGCCTCTTCCGCCGCCACCAAGGTCAACTCGGCCTGGAAGCACTACAAGCTCACCGTGTCGGGTGACAACTTTAGCTGGACCTATCAGCCTGAATCCGACGAGCCAATCGTCGACGGCGAGGCAGCTGCCCACGAGATTATCGGCAGCAACGAGCCGCTGCTGTGGCCCTCGCGCCTGATTGCCTCGCTCAGTGGCAAGAACGTTAGCGCGACCAAACACGGTACCATCGACCTGGAACAGGACGTCGACCTGTCCATGCTCTCGGACGCCTTTGATCAAAAGCAGTTCGAAGAGGATCTGGGTGCCGCCATCGACGCATTCAACGAAGGCCGCTCGGGCACCTTTGAGGCATCGAGCTCCTACGACGAGAAGGCAGGCAAGTTCACGATCGAGAAGGCCCGCTCCAACGAAAAGCTCAACCGCGAGCATGTCATTAAGTATGCGGAGATCGAGCTCGCGTCGCTGGCCGAGACCGTCGATCTTACGAAGCTCGGCAACGATGCCTACGAGCCGCTCAACGGCACGCTCACCAACGACCAGATCCAGGCCGCATGCGACGCCGCCAACAACTTCCTGGGCGTTAACGTGACCCTTAAGCTCAACGGCAACGATGCCGGCAAGGTCGACGGCAGCTCGGTGCTGCAGTGGATCAGCTTTGCCGACCCTGCAAACCCCACACTCGACACCTCCCAGATCAGCAACTGGGCAGCAGACCTCGCCAATGGCTTTAACACCGTGGGCTCCACTCGTTGGTGGACGCGCGCCGATGGCAAGCAATGTGCCGTCGAAGGCGGTGACTTTGGTTGGTCTATCGATAGCAGCACGCTTGCAAAGCAGGTCGAGGATGCTATTAACAACAAGCAGACCGGCGAGATTGAGATCAATTACTCCCAGAAGGCCGACACCTTTACCGCCAAGGGCGAGCCCGATTGGAAGGCGTATATCGACGTCGACCTGTCCGAGCAGCACGCGCGCTACTATGACGAGAGCGGCAATATCGTTTGGGAGGCCAACTTTATTTCCGGCAAACCGGGTGAAGACGCCACCCCCGAGGGCGTGTGGCAGATCAACAGCAACGACGGCGCCACCAAGCTTATCGGCGCCAAGGACCCCAAGACCGGTAAGCCCAAATACGAGAGCCCGGTGAGCTATTGGATGCCGTTTGAGGGCAACATGGTTGGCTTCCACGACGCCACCTGGCAAAACGATTCGAGTTTCGATAGTGCCGAATCGTACAAGTGGTGCGGTAGCCACGGCTGCATCAATCTGCGCCTGGCCGATGCCAAGGCACTGCACGATTGCATCAAAGTCGGTCTGTGCGTGGTCGTGCACTCATAGCGCATCACACGCGACACAATATAGTCCAGCGCCGCCTACCTTTCATTGCTGAAAGAAACGCGCCTATGCGCCCGCTCCAACCGGTGGGCGCATATACTTATCGCGGTATGTTCTATAAAGGAGACGCTATGTCGAATGTCCCCACCATCACCCCGGGCCCCAACGATACCGGGCGCGTGCCGGAAGGCGCAACCCAAACGCTGCCGCTTATCACAAGCGCTCCCACGGCACGTCAACACAGCAACGAGCAAGGTGGCGCCGGGATATCCGACGATGAGGCCTACGCCAAGCTCAAGGCGAAGCGTGCCGAGCGTCGGCGCAAAAAGCTCATCCGACGCGGCATCGCTGCCGGCATCGTGGGCGGCATGATTCTGATAGCCATTATTGTGAGCGTTATCCTCACCTCGCAGCCGCAATCTGCAGGTGGACCTGTTACCGACATGGTCATGGAAGGCACCTTTACCACGACCGTCGAGGCAAAAGGACAGCTCAAGCCTATTTCGGCCTCAGTCGTCTCCCCTTCTGTCGACGGTACGGTAGCATCGATCAACGTGCAGGCCGGTCAGAGCGTCAACGAGGGCGACGAGCTCATGACCATTAAAAACGACGAGCTCGACAACGCCGTTGCCGAGGCGCAACGCGCGGTCACGGCCGCCCAGGAAGACCTGAAAAACGCACAGACGGCGCTCGCCGCCGCACAGGCAGCACCGACATCGGATGCCGATGGAGCAACCGCCTCGACGGATGCAACCGCCAACGCCAGCGCCGTCACGAGCGCCCAGCGCAATCTCGCCTCGGCCCAGGCAACCCTGGACCAGGCAAACGCCAAGGCGGCCGAACGCACCGTAAAGGCCCCCAGCTCGGGTAGCATCGTCGAGCTCAACGCCAAAGTGGGCGCTACGGTGACCGGAGGCATGGTCATGGGCGAAGGCGACACGAGCGGCGGCAAACAGTGCATGCAGATCGCCGATCTCTCCAAGATGAAGGTCACCGTTCAGGTAGGCGAAAAGGATATCGCCAAGATCGCTGTGGGCCAGAGCGCCAACGTTACCTATCCTGCGTTTCCCGATATCGTGAGCCAGGGCACCGTCACGGCTATCGCATCGGTGGCAAACTCCGACGCCGCCAACGGTGGTGGCGGCAGCAGCGTGACCTTTAACGTCGACATACTCATCGAGGCACCCGATAGCCGCCTTAAGCCCGGTATGACTGCCGAGGTCTCGGTGGTAACCGAACAGCTTGACGACGTGGTCATGGTGCCCACCATGGCGCTGATGACCGAGGACGGCGAGCGCTATTACGTCAATCTGGCCACCGATGACGAAGGCAAGGAAACGCGCCGCGTGAAGGTGACCGTCGTGACGCAAAACGACAACGACGCCGTGGTCGGCAAGACGCAGGTCAAGCGCGACGACCAGGGCAACGAGATCAACCCTAACGTGCCTGTTACCAAGCTGCGCGATGGCAACACCATCGTGGTGGATACCGGCGCGGGCATGACGGCAGACGGCGGCGACGGCATGCCCGCCGACGAGGGCATGTAATGCGCCCCGTCATTGACATCCGCAACGTGCACCGCATCTTTGAGAGCGAGGCCGGTTGCGCTCACATTCTGCACAATGTGAGCCTGGCGGTAGACCCCGGTGAGTTCGTCGCCATCACCGGCCCCTCGGGCTCGGGCAAGTCGACGCTCATGAATATCCTGGGTTGCTTGGACAAACCGACGGCGGGCGACTATTACCTGCAGGGGCTCAATGTCGCCGAACTCGACGATGATGAGCTCACCGAGGTGCGTGCGCTGAGCATCGGCTTTGTCTTTCAGAGTTTCAATCTGCTGCCACGTCTGTCGGTTATCGAAAACGTCATGTTGCCGCTGTCCTACACCAATGTGCCGCGCAGTCAACGCGAAATGCGCGCCGTGCACGCGCTGCAAGCCGTCACACTACCGGTCGACCATTGGGACCACCGCATATCAGAACTCTCGGGCGGACAGATGCAGCGCGTCGCCATCGCGCGCGCCCTCGTCAACGATCCGCCCATCATCCTGGCGGACGAGCCCACGGGAAACCTAGACTCGGCAACCGGGTCACTCGTCATGGAAACCTTCCACAAGCTCCAAGAGCGCGGTAAGACCGTTGTGCTCATCACGCACGACCCGGGCATTGCCGCCGAGGCCGACCGAGCCGTGACCATTCGCGACGGGCGAATCCATGACGGCGCATATATCACGCATGTGCCGTATACGCTACACGGGGCCGTCAGCAGCCTACCCGCGATTGATGTACCTTCTACACCGTCGAAAGGAGCGAAGGCATGAGCACCCGCGATCTTGTCCAAGAAGCCCTGCACTCGCTCGAGGCCAACAAGGGACGTAGCCTGCTCACTATCCTAGGTATCGTCATTGGCATCGCCTCGGTCATAGCCATGACCTCGCTCATCGGCGGCATCCAAAACAGCCTGGTCAACAGCTTGGGCCTCAACGCGGCCCGCATGGTGCAGATCTACTCGTCCCAAGAGCTCACCGATTCGGATGTTGAAAAGCTACGAAAAATGGTGCCGCAAATTGAGCAGATCGGCATCGTCGACAGCGCCTATTCCGAGTACAGAGTTGGAGATAAGAGCTATACCGTCATGGCACAGGGCGTCGATAGCGACATGCTCGACGCCGTGGGCGCCAGCAAGATCGTCGCCGGTCGCACCTATAGCGACATCGAGTCCAAATCCGGCGCGCACGTGGCGCTCATTGGCCGCGGCGGCGCCGATCAACTGTACGGCAACGAACAGGACGCGATTGGCAAGACCATCAAGGTTTCGAGCGGAGACGTACAGATCATTGGCGTCATCGACGGCGGCAACGACTCCATGGGTTCGCTGAGCCTGTACATGCCACGAGCAACGATCTCCGAGCTCTACGGCGATGACAATCCGTCGTTTCCCAGCGTGACGGCACTCGCCGCCGAGGGCACCGATATGGACGAGCTCTGCAAGACGATCGAATCCAAAGTTCGCAGCATGAAGGGTATCTCGGAGGACGACGATTATGAAAGCGTGTCGGCAAGCTCCATGAAGAGCGCTATCGATGCCCTCAACTCCTTTATGGGCGCCTTCTCGCTCATCATGGGCGCGGTTGCCGGCATATCGCTGCTTGTGGGCGGTATCGGCATCATGAACATGATGCTCACCAACGTGACCGAGCGCATCCGCGAAATTGGCATTCGCCGCGCTCTGGGCGCAAGCCGACGTGACATCACCGCCCAGTTTTTGGCCGAATCCTCGGCGCTGTGCATCACCGGCGGCATTTTAGGTGTCGTGATTGGCTATCTGCTGGCCTGGGGGCTCACGTTCTTTGCCGCCAACTCGGGCATTATGAGCGAGTTCGGAGCCACCGGGACGATTACGCCGAGCTTCTCCATTACAACTGTGCTGCTCGCGTTTGCCGTATCGGTCGGCATCGGCGTGATCTTTGGCTTCTACCCCGCCCGCCGCGCCGCAAAACTCGATCCGGTCGAGTGTCTGCGCTATCAGTAGAACCTCTACCCTGAGTTGCGGTGAAATAGGGACTGTTTAGGCCGCTAGAAGACCAATTCAGTCCTTATTTCACCGCAACTCAGGGAGGATAAGGCGAGGCGCTAGTGTTATTCGAAACGAGATTCCAGGCTGGATAGGCCATTAAGAGTCAGGTCGTTGGCGACCGCCGAGACGCGCTCGATGGGAACCGAGCCGTCCGACAACGCCCACGTGCGATAGATGCCGATAATGCCGGACAGCAAAAACGCCAGGTAGAAATCGAACATCTCGTCCTTTAGGCCCACGGGCAGCAGATCGCGCTCGGCAATCTCATGCTCGAGCGGCACGCGCAGACGAGCCATAAAGTCGTCGAGCGGAATGTTTTCAATCAACTGGCGATTAAGCACAAGGTTGTTGCACAGTGCCTCGTTAACGGTCTTGAAAAAGGACGCCGCAGCGCCAAGTGCGCGCTCGTTGGTGTCGCCACCCATGGAGGAAAGCGTTTTCTCGACCGAATCGACAATCATCTCAACCACATCGACGGCAATGGCGTCGAGCAAACCGTCGACCGTGCCAAAGTGCACGTAGAAGGTCTTACGGTCGACATTTGCCTCGCGCGCGATAGCGCTCACCGTAATATCGGCCAGGGGCTTTTCCATAAGCAGTCGCTCAAACGCCGAAAGAATCGCATTGCGACTACGGACGATACGACGGTCAAGGCGCGGTTTGGTGGTAGCCATAGACGTGTCCCCTTCATGTCAACAGCCCACCTGTAAGTCCTCCACATGTGGGAGATAATCAACGTAAGAGGATTATCCTACAACTCACATCGCAATGACGAGCGTCATCAAGAACGCACGACTCGCCCACTGAGTCCTAGGGCCGCTTCTTTTTATTGAGCGCCGCCGGGGAAACGCGGATACCGTCGCCAGTCTGACGAACGTAGGTCTTGCGAGCCGGCTTAGAGGCCACAGCAGCCTTTTGAGCACTCTGATTGGGGTCCACGGTAACCTGGTACGCAGGATGCGACTTAACGGGCGCAGAGGGCGTCTGAGGCGTGCGTCCAAGCTTTCGCATCACACGATCCCAGCGCGCATGAATACTCTCGTTGTGAGCGCTCTTAAGGCCCAGCAGTGGGGCAGCCAAAATGGTCGGCGCGATAAAGGTGATCAGACGCCACAGTAGATAGCCGGCAGTAGAGGCCGTGCCAAAAAAGTGACCCAAAAACAGTGCGAAGCCACCCTCGGCGCCACCAGTACCGCCGGGCAGCGGAACGGCGGAGCTCAGCAGCTGGACAAAGGCGCTCGCGGCCATGACCGAGAAAAAGTCAACTTCGTGGTGGCCAAAGGAGAGCATCAAAAAGTACGGAACCAGGTAGAAAAACGCAAGCTGCAGCATAGTGATGACGACCGTGAGCAGCATGGACGAAAAATGACCGGCAGAGAGTTTGAATTTCTCGGAAAACGAGTAGATCTCGCCATCGACAAAGGTGCGCCAGCCCTCGATCTTTGTAGCCGAGACGCCCACGCGCTCGAGCCAATTAATGATGCAATGAGCGACGCGCGTGACGGTCTTGGGCATCAACGCCACGGCAAAGATGCCGAGCAGGATGCAGCAGTGGCCGCCAAAACTAAAGACGCACAGCAGCGTCATGTCGCCATAACGCTCGGCGAAAAACGGCATACGGGCGAGCAGCAGAATGGCACCCCATGCCACCAGGCCAAACTGGTACACGATAAAGCGGGTGAACTGCGTGGCACCTGCCTCGCCCACGTTTTGGCCGGCTTTGGTCAGGCGGTAAATCTGGGCAGGCGTAGAGCCCATCATCATGGGCGTCAAGTTGCCAAAGAAGATTCCGCTCGCCTCGACCGAAATGAGGTCGCGGATGCCGACGGGCGAATCGGGGTCGAGCCAAACGGCAATTGCGTACGCCACGATGCCAAAAACAAGATACAGAAACATACAAAAGCATGCAGCAAAGAGCCAGGGCATCTGAACGCTGGACATAGCGGCCCAAAACTGCCCCATCTGCCCGGTCACGACCAGATAGACGATGTAGCCGATTAGCACAACGCCGATGAAGATAGCGCCGCGACGCGCGCTCTTGTTGTCATCGCCGCCAGAAACCTCGACCTGGGGCTTTGGGCTATGCTGAGAGGACTCCGTCATGAGGCTCCTTCTGACCGTCAAAGTACCTGGCTTATTGTACCCGTATGGGAGATGAGCAAAACGTAAAGCTATGAGGCAAATGGGATTAACAGACCAGACCACTTGCAATAAAAAACCCGGCCTTCTTACGAAAGACCGGGTATCTAAAACATGGTAGCCCGTACCAGATTCGAACTGGTGATCTCCGCCTTGAGAGGGCGGCGTCC
>OOBJ01002402.1_pt1 | contig 9868 bp, 10 predicted proteins | sample 1671331 | NCBI WGS metagenome assembly OOBJ01 (sample SAMN06348145, study PRJEB24527) | human gut metagenome | biome: human gut; feature: ankylosing spondylitis patient; material: feces | host: Homo sapiens | place: China | collected 2015-10 | reverse complement strand
GCTGTCTTGTAATGTCCGCGGTGCCACCTGAATTACCGGAAGTGTCCGGTCGCTCGCGCGCTCCAATAAGCGCTGCCCTGGTAACGCTGGGCTTTGCGGCGCACCTACTGGCGGCAGAATGCCGTGTTCAGTTTGCAGCTCCCGGGTGTTCGTTCGCGCACTGGCCCGCACGCGGCTCTCAGCTGCTGCCACGCTCTCTGTAGCGTCCGGAATGCGTTACTTTTCCCGATCCTTGCTTTTCAGTAATTCTAAAAATAGCACAGCAGCACCGGTTTGTCAATCGGCTTTTTGCGGAAAAACGGTTGAATTCTGCCGGAAAGGATGCTATTATTTATTCTGCTATAGTATGTGCATTGCACAAAACGGAACAAACATGAAGATTGGCTTTGTCCTGAGGAGTAGAGCATGAACGAAAATCAAACCACTTACCCCACCGGCGCACAGGATGAGGAAGAAATCGACCTCGTTGCGCTCATGGTGACCCTTCTGCACAAGCTCAAGCCCATCCTGCTGACCGCGGTTGTCTGTGCTGTGATCGCTGGCGGCCTTGCCGGGGTAAAGATCCTGCGCGGCGGTGCTGTTTCGGCAGAAGATCAGGTTGCTTATGAAGAGGCTCTGGCTGAGTATCAGCAGAAAGAGAAGGATTATGAGTTTGCTGTGCAGCAGTACGAGCTGGCGGCGAAGAGCAACGAGGATGCGCAGACTAGTGTGCAGGAAGCACTGAAACAGGCACAGGACTATGCAGAAAAGTCGCTGCTAAAAAATCTGGACGTTTATAATGTCTGGACGGCGCAGGCTGACCTTTATATTGACAGCGGCTACAAAATCCAGCCGGGTTCTGCGTATCAGAATGTTGACCCGACCGGTGCGTTGCTGGCTGCATATCAGAAACAGCTGGTCAGCGGTGACTCCATGAATGCTGCCGCTGATGCCGTAGGGGTAGATGTGCGCTACCTGAAGGGCGTGGTCACGGTAGAACTTTCCCAGAACGACAATGGCGAGTATAACGGCGTGATGACCTTGCAGGCGTATGCTGCAGATCAGCAGACCGCAGAGAAAATTCTGAACGCGCTGCTGGGTCGTCTGGATCTGATCCATGATAAAGCGGCAGCTGCTGTGTGCAGCCACAGTGTACGCGTGATTGATCAGAGCGTGACACAGGGGGTCTCCACGGAACTGCGTGCGTTGCAGCAGACGAGCAATGAAGATGTTCAGAATCTGCAGAGCCAGCTGGTGGAACTGCAGAGTGCCCGTCAGGCGCTGGATGACAATCTGGCTTCTGCTAAGAGTACTTGGGAGAGTGCGGAGGAGCCCGCACTGGACGGCGGCGCTGCCTCCTCGGTGGCAAAGTACCTGCTCATTGGCTTCCTGCTGGGCGGTGTGCTTGCCTGTGGCGTGGTCGTGGTCAGGTTCCTGCTGGACGGCATGGTCTACTCGGCCAGCGAGCTGAACCGCTCCACCGGCCTGCCCGTGCTGGGCGCGCTGGCCAGCGACCGCACCAAGAAGGCCGGGAAGCTGGATGCAAAGCTCTATCAGATGGAGGGCCGCCCCGATGGCAGCGCGGACGCTGAGATGCTCTGCCTGATGGCTCAGACCATCCGCAGCCGCGCCCCAGAGGCGAAGAATATTCTGGTTACCGGCGATCTGCCTGCGGACCAGCTGGAAGCACTGGCCGCTGCCCTGCAGGCCACGGAGCCCCTGCGCGGCCAGAGCGTGACCGCCGCCGAGAGCATCCTCAAGGCCGCTGCCACCGTGCCCCATGTGGTGGCTGCCGATGCCATTGTGCTGGCTGCCGACTGCACAGTCACCCGCACCGATGCCGTGCGGGAGCAGAACGAGAAGATCGTTCGGCTGGGCAAGCAGATCCTGGGCTGCATCGTATACGAATAAGCAATCAAAAATGCCGCTGGTCAGCCAGCGGCATTTTTGATTGCCTGGATCAGCCCATTGGCCGCCAGCTGCCCGGCATAGAGGGCCTCGTTCAGGTTGTTGCCGTGCCCGCCGATCTCTATGAGCAGGCTGCCGGGGGTCAGATCCTGATTGTAGAACCGGTAGCTGAACAGGACCGGGCGGGTGAAGCCGGGGTACAGGCCCTCCATGGCGGTTTCCCAGGCGGCGGCAAAGCGGAGGTTGAGCCGGTAGTTGGGCAGGCTGACCGTGGTGCCGTTGTCGCACCCGCAGATGATCATCACCTGCGCTGCCTGCCGCCCGTTGACGGTGTACACCGGGGCCATGCGGGAGCCGTTCTCAGTCTCGATGGCATCCCGGTGGACATCCAGCACGATCTTGATGCTGGGATACTGCGATAAGTATTGCTGTACCACCGCGCGGCTGTTGGCATAGCTGCCGGTGTAGCTGGGGTAGTCGTTCAGGGTCTCATCGTGCAGGGTATTGAGCCCGGCGGCGTTGAGGGTGTCCGCCATCACCCGGCCCACGGCGCACATGTTGAGGTCCCGGTCGGTGGTGCGGGAGCCGTCCCCCGGGCGGTACCACAGCCCTGCCGAGAGCCGGTAGTCCTCAGTGGCATGGGTGTGCATGATGAGGATCTGCGGGTCGGGGCTGTTCCACTCCACCGCAAAGGGGAGCGGGTTGGTGATCTCGGCGGCAATGTCGGCGCTGGAGACGCTGGTGTTGTTCTTGATGCTGCCGCTGCCGCAGGGAATGTATTTCTTCCCGCTGCCCTGCGGATAGTTCTTTTCCAGGATGGCACCGGCTCCCTCCGGGCGGGCATCATCGCCTTCCAGCGGGACAAGGTAGGCTTCAATGTCACCGGCAGGCAGGGCGGGAGCCTCCTGTGCAGGCTCTGCCTGTGTTTCCTGCGCGGGTTCGCTCACGGCCTGTGCGGCATTCTCGGAGAGGTCTTTCCGGCTCAGATAGAGGGCGGTCTGCACGGCTGGCAGCGGCCCGATGACCACCGCAGCCAGCGTGAGGAGCAGCTGGTGCGCAAACAGTGCCAGCCCCAGCGCAAGGCCTGCCGCTGCCGCAAAAGGCAGGGAATGCCCGCACCCCGCCATTTCCCGCCTGCGCATGGAACCTCACCCCCTTCTGCAAAATAGATATGAGAGAACCGCTCCGTCAATGCGAACGCATTGCTGCCTCTCCCGGCAGGAGCGGCAAACCGGCAGCAGCATAAATCTGGCCCCTATCAGGGGAGCAGGCGAGCGAATGCGGGGCTGAGCGGGTTACCCCACCAGCCAGCACAACTGCGCCACACTCAGCTTTGGCTGCAGGGCCCGGTTGATGGCAGCCCCCAGCAGGGCCGCGCCGTGGGCGATGACTCCGTCCAGATCCCGGGGCGTGACGACCAGATCCCGGCCCTCCTCGGCCTGCATCAGGGTGGGGATGCCCGCCGCAAGAACAGGCACACCCAGCCGGGCGGCATCCAGATGCCGGGAGTGGTCGGGCTGGGCCGGGTGGAGTCCGGTGTCTGAAAACTGGAGCGTCCGGCCCAGCCGCTCCGGCTCAGCAGAGCAAAGGCTGTCCACACAAAGCAGGGCGGCGGGCCGCAGTTCCCGCACCAGCGCCCCGGCCAGCTGCTGTAAGCTCAGGCCGGTGGCCGCCGATACCCCCGGAGCCACGGCCGCCACCGGACGGATGCCCGGCACCGGCGCGGTGCGCGGCCCCATGGTCACGAACACCTTCTGCACCGTGCGGGGGCCCAGAGCATCCGCCGTGACCCGGCGGTTGCCCACCCCAAGCACCAGTACCGGGCCTTCGGGCGGCAGCAGGGGCCGCAGCTCTGCAGCGGCGGCTTCGATCACGGCGCTGTCCCGCTCGTCCAGCAGGCTCACGCTGGGAACCTCCAGCGTCACATACCGGCCCCGCGGCCGCGCCAGCCCCTCCCGCGCAATCTCTACCCGGGTGATCGTCACGCCGCCCTGACGGGCCGTTGCCACGCGCACCCCGGCGGGCAGGGCGGTCCCGCCCGGCTGGCCGAACAGCTCATCGGCAAGGTCGGTTTCCCGCATTTTGCATCCCCCATCCGTCTGAATTTCCGTATTTGGGCGCTTTTCCCGCCCAAACGGTACCAGAAGTATGGGAAAATGAAAAATTTCTAAACAAAAATTCAAAAAAGGCTTGCGCTGGTACGGCAAATATGGTATCATAAGGTGCGCTGTTATAGGTAGCCAAGGAGGTGGAACGAATGCCTAACATCAAATCTCAGAAGGACCGCGTCGTGCAGGCTGCTGCAGAGCAGGCTCACAACAAGGCCATTAAGACCAACCTGAAAACAGTCGTCAAGAAGGCAGACGCTGCCATCGATGCGAATGCCGCTGACAAGGACGCAACCGTCCTGGCTGCTGTTTCCGCGATCGACAAGGCTCGCGCTAAGGGTGTCATCAAGAAGAACACCGCTTCTCGCAAGATCAGCCGTATGGCCAAGCGTGCAAACAAGAACGCCTGATTTACGACAGATCAAGTGATCGACTGACGAACAAAACCTCTGTATCGGGAACCCGATACGGGGGTTTTTGTTTTTCCAGCAGCTGTTCCGGGGGCAGGGGCGCGGGCTGCTCTGCCAGCGCCCAGAACGCCCAGCCTGCAGGCACAGCAGCCGCCAGCACCAGCCCGGGCCAGAGCACGGCGGGATATGTAAGTGCCTCGCTGCCGGGCAGGAACACCGCCGCCGTGCAGAGCACAAGGGCTGTCCAGCCCTCCCATAAGATCGTTGCAAGAGTCTCACGCATGACTATCATCTCCTTTTCTGGAAAAGTATACCATACAGAGAGCGCGAATCGGCGCAGAAAAGGACGATGCACGAAAAACGTGTATCGTCCCAGGAAGAGTTCTGCTTCAGTTCTGGTCGTGGCTGCGGCCCACCAGCGAACAGACCACGCCGCAGACAAGGCTGGTGGTGATGCCTGCAGCCGCGGCGGTCAGTCCGCCGGTCAGGATGCCGATGGCTCCCTCTTCGGCAAGGGCGGTGCGCACGCCTTTGGCAAGCAGATGCCCGAAGCCCAGCAGGGGAACGGTGGCACCGCAGCCTGCAAACTCGGCCAGCGGCGCATACCACCCAAGGGCCGAGAGCACCACGCCCGCCACCACATAGCCTGTCAGGATGCGGGCGGGGGTCAGGGCGGTCAGGTCGAGAAAGAGCTGGCCCACCACGCAGATGGCCCCGCCTGTAACGAATGCCCAGAAATAGTTCATGTGTTCCCTCCGTTCTGTTCCTCCGGGGCAGCAAGCTCCACCAGGTGCGAGATGGCGGGGATGCTCTCCTTCTGCAAAAAGGTGGTTTGGCTCATCAGCGCGCCCGTGGCCAGAAAGAGCACCCGGCGCTGGCCACGCCGCTCCAGCCGGGGCAGGAGATGCCCGCAGAGCACTGCTGCACAGCACCCCGGCCCCGAAGCGCCGCTGTGCACCGACTGGCCCTCGGCATCATAGAGGAGGGAACCGCAGTCCACATGGTTCTTGAGGAGCAGGCCCTCGGCGGCCAGCAGCTCCCGGAACAGCTGACTGCCCACATGGCCCAGGTCGCCGGTGCAGATGGCATCGAACTCCTGCGGCTGGGTGTTGGTATCAGTGAGGTAGCGCAGGAGCGTTGCCGCCGCAGCCGGAGCCATGGCGGCCCCCATGTTGTTGATGTCCCGGATGCCCAGATCCTGCACCCGGCCAAAGGTCACGGCCCGGATGCCGACCCCCTGCCCAACAGGGCGGAGCAGGCAGGCCCCTGCCGCCGTGGCAGTCCATTGGGCGGTGGGGGTGCGCACGGCTCCGTAGGAAAGCGGGGTGCGGAACTGCCGCTCGGCGGTGCAGAAGTGGCTGGAGGTCATGGCCAGCAGGCCGTCTGCCATTCCGGCGCTGCACAGGCAGGCCCCAACGCCCAGCGCCTCGGCCATGGTGCTGCAGGCCCCGAACAGCCCCGCAAAGGGCAGGCCCAGCGCCCGGGCCGCATAGCCCGAGGCTGTGCACTGGGCCTGCAGGTCTCCGGCCAGCAGGAGGCTCACATCCTTTTCGGTGGCGTGGGCTTTTTTCAGGCAGAGCCGTGCCGTCTGTAATTGCAGCTGGGTTTCAGCGGCCTCCCAGCTGGCCTGCCCGAGGCGGTTGTCACTGTGCAGTTCATCGAACTCTGCCGCCAGCGGGCTTTCGCCCTCCTTTTTGCCGCCGATGCAGGCGTGTGCGGCGATGACAGGCGGTTTTGGGAAGATCAGGGTGTCACCCCGGCGGGTCGCCATGAAAAAATCCCCCTTTCAGGGCTGTTTTTCTTTGGGATTTGTGCTATAATAGCGCTCGTGCGATATTCTGCTCCATCCGCTTTGCCGGAAAACTGCAATTTTTGCATCCCGGCAGGCGTATTGTAGACAGAGCGGTCAGCCGCCCAGCAGCCAGAGCACCCCGCCGTAGACCACAGCGGCCAGCGTGCCGTACACGATGACCGGCCCTGCAATGGTGAACATCTTGGCTCCGGTGCCGCAGACCCTGCCCTCGGGCTTGAACTCGATGGCGGCGCTGACCACGGCGTTGGCAAAGCCCGTGATGGGCACCAGCGAGCCTGCCCCGGCTCTGGCGGCAAGCTTCTGGTAGAGGCCCAGCGTGGTCAGCAGGGCCGACAGCACGATGAGGGTGCAGCTGGTCAGGGTGCCGGCAAGCTCGGCATCCAGCCCCATGCCAAGATACCACCCGCGCAGCACCTCGCCCAGCAGGCAGATGCCGCCGCCCACGCAGAAGGCCCACAGGCAGTCGGAGCCCAGAGGGGAGCGGGGGCCGACCTGTTTCACCCGCCGCGCGTATTCTTCCGCTGTCATCTTCATCGCTGTCACCTCGGGTTTAGGATGCCCCCGGAGAAACATAATATACAGAAAACGAACCGAGAAAGAAGGTCTCTTATGAATCAGCAGCAACCCATCCACCGCCGCCGCCTGACCCGGGCAGAGATCCGGCGGCGGCGACGCAACCGCGCCATCCGCCGCATCGCCGGGCTGACCCTTGTGGTCTGCGTGGCCGTGGGCGGTGTGTCTTTCCTGCTTTCCCGCCGCAAGGCCCCGGTGCCCACGGCAGATGCCGCCGGGAGCGCCGCCAATAGTGCGGCCGGCAGTCTGCCATCGGCTGCGCCGGGCAGCAAGGTGGAGAGCAGCGCCGTGAGCGGAGCCGCCGCCGAGAGCGTGGAGAGCCGGGACAACCTGCTGGGCCTGACCGCCGCCGAGGCGAAGGCCATGCTGGCCGACCCGCTGATGATCCTTGTGAACCACACCAATAAGATGCCGGAAAACTACACCTTTGAGACCGCCGAGTGCGGCTCCAAGACCGCAGTGAACAAGACCCTGCAGACCGTGGCCTGCAATGCCTTTCTGGAGCTGCAGAAGGCTGCTGCCGCGGAGAACGTGACCGTCTGGATGCAGAGCGGCTACCGCAGTGTGTCCTACCAGACCAATCTCTACGAGAAAAAGACCAACTATTATAAGCAGCAGGGCTATGACGATGCCAAGGCGAAGGAAATGGCTGCCGCTGTTGTCAACCCGCCGGGCTACTCCGAGCACAACTGCGGTCTGGCTGCAGACCTGAACAGCCCCGAGCACACCGGCCTGGACGAGGGCTTTGAGAACACGGCTGCCTTCCGCTGGCTCTGCCAGCACGCCGGGGAATACGGGTTCATCCTGCGCTACCCCAAGGGGGCCGAGGAGAAGACCGAGATCACCTATGAGCCCTGGCACTGGCGCTATGTGGGCGTGGAAAACGCCGCGAAGATCAACGCCAGCGGCCTGTGCTTTGAGGACTATATCGCCGCCCTGCAGCAGATCGCGGGCTGAGCGGCAAAGCGCTGGTGAAGAAACCGTAAAATCTTCTGCCTGCCGTTTGCAATTCGGGCTTTGATATGGTAAGATAACAATGGTTCGTTGTCGGAAACTCTTCCGCGTGGGCGAACCGGTGTAAAACAGATAAAAGAGGGAATAATCCATGAAACTTCGTGCTAAAATCATTCTGACCGCTGCTTCTCTGGCCCTGAGCTGTGCTCTGCTGGCCGGCTGCGGTTCTTCTTCCGGTTCTACCGCTTCTTCTGCCGCGTCCTCTGAGCCTGCCTCCACTGTGCTGAGCCAGGCCTCCAGCATCCCGCTGGGCGAGGACAACAGCACCGATGCCCTGAACGCACCGTTCGAGACCCTGCTGGATGCCAACCCCATCTCCAACCAGTTTGAGATCGCTGCCATGAACATTGAGTACGATTTCAACCTGCCCGCTGAGGATGTGGTGAGCTACAAGGGCGTGAAGAGAAACGACAACGGCGATGCCGGTATGGTGCTGGTCGTGGAAGCTGCTGACGGCAAGGCGGAGGAGGTTGCAAACCAGCTGACTGCTTACCAGCAGGATCAGGTGGCGTTCTACGGCAACTACGCTGAGTTCGCACAGGCCCAGGAAAATGTGGAGAACGCCGTGATCGCCTTCAAGGACAACACCGTGGTCATGGTCATCGCTTCCAACGAGTGCACTGCCGATCTGGACAGCGCGGTGGACAGCGCACTGGGAGAGTAAAATAAAACTGAATGGGGCTGCTGCAGGCCCTCTCCGTCAATGCTCCGCACTGCCGCCTCTCCCAAAGGGAGAGCTGACGAGCGCAGCGAGTGTGAGAGGGCATTTGCAGCAGCTCTTTTTTTAAAAGGAGGTCGAAGCCTTGGTTTTCAGCACCATCATCTTTCTGTTCCGGTTTCTTCCCATCACGCTGGCGCTGTATTACCTTGCGCCCGCAAAGCTCAAGAATACCGTGCTCTTTGTGTGCAGCCTGGTGTTCTACTGCTGGGGTGAGGTCCGGTTCTTCCCGGTCATGCTGGCCCTGATCCTCATCAACTATCTCTGCGGCCTGGGGCTGGAAGCGTTTGACGCAAGGCCCGGCGTGCGTAAGGTGCTGCTGCTGGTCGCCCTTGCAGCCAGCCTGGGGATGCTGTTCTACTTCAAGTACGCAAACTTTGTCCTGCGCAGCATCAACAGCCTGCTGGGCACCGGATTTGCGGCCATTCAGGGCATCAGCGTCCTGCCGCTGGGCATCAGTTTCTATACCTTCCAGACCCTTTCCTACACCATTGATGTCTACCGCCGGGAGGTAAAGACTGAGCACAACATCATCGACTTCGGCGCTTATGTTGTCATGTTCCCCCAGCTCATCGCGGGCCCCATCGTCAAGTATCGGGATGTCTCGGCCCAGCTGCACGTTTACAAGCATCGTTACAGCTTGCAGCAGATCGAGGAAGGCATGACCCTGTTCACCTTCGGTCTGGCAAAAAAGGTCCTGCTGGCGGATGCCGTCGGCGCGCTCTGGACAGACATCATCGGCATTGCCTTCATTTGCTCCACCGCTTCCTGCTGCACCAGCAGCCCAGCTGAGAAGCCAATCTTGAAGTGGCACTCATTCTCCTCGCACTGGGCGATGGAAGCCTGATTTTGGAGTTCTTCTACTAGGTCCCGTTGGCTGCTTTGGGTCGTTTCCGCAGCCTCAGCTTGTGGGCAATGTTCCAGGTATCCTGATCCACAATGGCCTCATGGGTGTTTGGGAAGATCATCAGCTCGTCGGCAGTGGCAGCCCGGCGCTGCTTGGTCTTGAAGTTCTCACAGATGGACTTGCCCAGCACTGTATGCCCCAGGTATTCCTGCCGGTCCAGGATGTAGCCCACAGTGGTGGCCGTCCAACGGTATGGGTCTGCCATTTTGCCGTGTCTGCAATTCTCCAGGATGTTGTTTTCAAACTTGGGGTCGATGTACGGGGCAATGTCCTTGGCGGTGCCCCACCGGGCAGAACCGTATTCCTCGCCCTTGCGATACTTCTTTGCATTTTTGCCCTTGCTGTACACGATGAGCCGGACAGCCACCGCACCAACAACGCCAACGCAGAGGTCAAACGGATGCAGGCTGGGCAGCGGGCTTGCAAAGGCGGCGGAGA
>OOBJ01002395.1_pt1 | contig 9897 bp, 6 predicted proteins | sample 1671331 | NCBI WGS metagenome assembly OOBJ01 (sample SAMN06348145, study PRJEB24527) | human gut metagenome | biome: human gut; feature: ankylosing spondylitis patient; material: feces | host: Homo sapiens | place: China | collected 2015-10 | reverse complement strand
CAGGAACTATGGCTTATATGCAGTTTGAAGCTATGGGAGTGAAAAAAGTAAAAACAGAATTATCTGTTAGCTATATCGATCATAATACACTACAAAATGGATTTATGAACGCGGATGATCACGCATATCTTCAAAGTGTAGCTAGTAAATATGGGATTTATTTTTCAAAACCCGGAAATGGGATTTGTCACCAAGTTCATCTAGAACGTTTTGCTAAACCAGGAAAGACATTGATTGGTTCCGATTCACACACACCAACATCTTCCGCTATGGGATGTATCGCCATTGGTGCTGGAGGATTGGACGTTGCCAAAGCTATGGCAGGAATTGGTTACCGTTTAACATGTCCTAAAGTAGTCGAAGTAAAATTAACGGGTACTTTAGCACATGGTGTTTCAAGTAAAGATATTATTTTAAAATTGTTAGAATTATTAAGTGTAAAAGGCGGAGTTGGAAAAGTATTTGAGTATACCGGAGAAGGCGTTAAAAACTTAAGTGTCTACCAAAGAGCTACCATCGCAAATATGGGAGCAGAACTTGGTGCAACTACGTCTATTTTTCCAAGTGATGAAGTAACTCGTGAATTTTTGAAGCGCCAACAAAGAGAATCAGACTACATTGCTTTAAGTGCAGACGAAGGTTGTCATTATGATGAAACAGTTGAAATCAATCTTGATGAACTTACTCCATTAGCGGCATGTCCAAATTCACCAGATGCTATAAAAAATGTGTCTGAACTAGCCGGAATGAAAGTGGACCAAGTTGCGATTGGATCATGCACTAACTCAGGTTATGAAGATTTAATGAAAGCCGCAGCCATTTTAAAAGGGAAAAAGATTGCTCACAATGTAAGTCTTGTGGTTTCACCAGGATCTAGACAAGTTTTAATGAAATTAATTGAAAACGGAACACTTGCGACATTTGTATCTTGTGGAGCCAGAATTCTAGAATGTACATGTGGACCATGTATTGGTATGGGACAAAGTCCAAAGAGTGATGCCGTAAGTTTACGTACCTTTAACCGTAACTTTTATGGTCGAAGCGGCACATTAAGTGCAGGCATTTATTTAGTATCACCAGAAGTAGCTGCAGCCAGTGCAATTACGGGAGTCATCACGGATCCAACCACTTTGGAATATGCGGATGAATTTGAAAAAGAGTTTGCCAAGTGGATCGGCGTAAAGTTCGCCAACCTGGTCAACTCCGGCTCCTCCGCCAACCTGATTGCCTTTATGGCGCTCACTGCCCCGGAACTGGGCGACCGCCAGATCAAAAAGGGCGATGAGGTCATCACTGTGGCATGCGGGTTCCCCACCACTGTCACCCCGGCGCTGCAGTATGGCGCTGTGCCGGTGTTTGTGGATGTGACCGTGCCCCAGTACAACATCGACGTCACCAAGCTCGAGGCCGCCCTCTCCCCCAAGACGAAAGCTGTCATGATTGCCCATACGCTGGGCAACCCGTTTGACCTGTCCGCCGTCAAAGCCTTCTGCGATGCCCATAACCTCTGGCTGGTGGAGGATAACTGCGATGCCCTGGGCACCCAGTACACCATCAACGGCGAAACCCGCTTTACCGGAACCTGGGGCGATATCGGCACCTCCAGCTTCTACCCGCCGCACCACATGACGATGGGCGAGGGCGGCTGCGTCTACACCAACAACCCGCTGCTGAACCGCCTGATCCTCTCCTTCCGCGACTGGGGCCGCGACTGCATCTGCCCCTCCGGCCAGGATAACTTCTGCGGCCACCGCTTTGACGGCCAGTTCGGCGAGCTGCCCAAGGGCTACGACCACAAGTACGTCTACAGCCACTTTGGCTATAACCTCAAGGTCACCGACATGCAGGCCGCCATCGGCTGCGAGCAGCTGAAGAAGTTCCCCACCTTCATCGAGCGCCGCCGCCACAACTGGGACCGCCTGCGCGCAGCCCTGGAACCGGCCGCCGATAAGCTGATCCTGCCGGAACCGGCCGCCAACAGCCGCCCGTCCTGGTTCGGCTTCCTGATTTCGGTCAAGCCGGAATCCGGCCTGGACCGCAACGCCGTGACCCGCTATATTGAGGACCACAATGTCCAGACCCGCCTGCTGTTCAGCGGCAACCTGATCAAGCACCCCTGCTTTGACCAGATCCGCGGCACCGACGCCTACCGCGTGGCAGGGGAGCTGACCAACACTGACTTTATCATGAACAACACCTTCTGGGTCGGCGTGTACCCCGGCATGACCGATGAGATGATCGACTATATGGCAAAGATCATTATTGAAGCGGTGAACCAGTAAAAAGCGCTGATAAGATGAATCAATAAGAAAAAGCAAAGCCGTGCTGATAAGAAAAAATGGCTGCTGCATTGCGGTAAATTATCAATACAGGCTTTGCTTTTTGATTGCTTATAAAGAATAATAAAGGAACGGGATCATGCAGAAATTGTTGGCACTGTTGGGAGCAAAAAGCAAAGAGGAATTTGTTGCGCTGCTTGCACAGTTTATCAAGTTTGGCCTTGTTGGCGTAAGCAACACGGCGGTATCGATGGCGGTGTATTATATCTTTTTGTGGATCAGCCCAGACCTGTATATGGTAGGCAGCGTTCTGGGAACAATTCTGAGCATTGCCAATGCCTTTTTTTGGAACGATAAGTTTGTGTTTACCGGGAATGCAAACGATTGGCGCAGTAAACCTTGGAAAAACATACGTCAGCTACGGCGGCACATCAATCCTTTCTAATGTTTTGCTTTGGATAGAGGTTACGTTCTTCAGCGTCAGCAAAACGATTGCGCCGATTGTAAATTTGCTGGTCACGATTCCGCTGAATTTTATCATCAACAAGTTGTGGACATTTAAGGAAAGATAAACGACAAAATGTTTCCCGTCAACGATGTGGAGCTTATCCGGCACGGAAAAGTGCGGTATCGGGATCCCTAACCATCATCCGACTCAACGAGGTTGGTTGGCGGTGCTTTATTGTTGAAAATAAGACTGCAAAATATATCGGTAAAAAATATGGGAAACCAGGGAATATCTGATACATAACCGGGAACAGAAATAGGGCAAGGCTGTGTATGGACAACATGACAACAAATAACGAGAATAAATCTGGTATCAGCATTGGATTAGATCAGCTGTTGCTGGAAGATAACAAATCGGTGCAGATGGGACTGAATTATGGCCAGAATGAATGCAACAGCCAGCGCGTGCTGAAAGAGAATAACACGAAACGGGGAAAAGGCCTTTTTGGTAAAAAAGGAAGAGGGAGCAATCCATTCTGGAAAAAAACGGCCAAGCTGTACTGTGTACTCAGCGCAGTGTGTGCCATTGTGGTTATGGTAACGCTGTATGTTACCCATGGTGATTTTCTTTCGTACTTTTTATACCATGATACACTGGATGTCGGCATGGATTTTTTCCATAGCATTGAATATGTTCGTGGACGCCAGCCGTATGCGGTGTTTGACACACTGTATCCGCCCTTGGCAAATTTGTTCTTTTATGCCCTGTTTTTACTGGTGCCTGCTTCGGTATCTGATAACTGGACCTATGACTTTGAGGCGTCAGTTGCCATGCGCGGCACAGAAACTGATTTACGCACAACACAGTCGTGCTTTTTGCTATACGTCTTTTTTGTGGTGCTGGCGGTTCTTTTGCTGGCGGTTTTGCTCCGTGACGTGATGCAAAATGCCCAGTGGGCCAGGGCCAGTACGTTTTTTGCCTTGTTCAGCTTTGGTGTGCTTAATGCGGTAGACCGCGGCAATATTATTTTGCTGGCGGCGGGGCTTTCGCTTTTTTTCGTCATGTATCACCGTTCAAAGCGCGCATGGGTGCGGGAACTGGCATTGGTTGCACTGGCAGTAGCAGCCGGACTTAAAATTTATCCCGCATTCTTAGGTGCTATGCTTTTAAGAAACCGGGATTTCAAAGCAGCAATCCGCACGGTGTTTTATGGCATTGCAGCGTTGGTGCTCCCGGTGTTTGCCTTCCAGGAGGGCGTGTACGGCTTGCAGCTTTGGCTGAAGATTTTGTTCTCTTTTGGAAGTAAAAGTAAAACACCTTGGGCAGGCAATGGCATCAACAGCATGTTCGCACATGGGGCGCATCTGGTGGACCTGATTGCCGGAACCAGCAATGCAACGGTATCTTTTTTTGCAGCAGCCTTTGCTGTGGCGGCGGTACTGGTTGTGTGTGCTCTGCTCTGCCGCCAGGAATGGCAGGCGTTGCTGCTGATTACCGTGGCTATGATGTACCAAAGCCAGGGCAACTATATTTACTGCATGGCGCTGATTCCGCTGGCGTATTTTCTTGCACAGGAAAAGGTGATGACACGTCAAAATATATTGCCTTTTGCGGTTTTGATGGCATTTAATCTGCCGCTTCCAATCTTTGAAGAGCGTAACTCTTATATTCGCAACACCATTGTACAGTTGGCAATACTGACAGCTATCATCTGGGGCGTTGTACAGGCAGTAAATTGTGTGTTGGCAGCGCTGAAAACCAAAAAGCCTGAACAATCAAAACTAGATAAAAAAGCTGCACGCAGCACGCTGGTTACTTTCGGCGCTTCACTGGGGGCATTGGCAGTTTCCCTTGCCGTTTTCTATGGCGTGTGGGTGCTGTATAATGCGCCGTCTATTACCATGCAGCTGGGGGATGGCATTTATAACACAGAATATTATACTCCTGAAAACTCCAACAAAGAGCTGCCGTTTTACTGGTGCAAGAAAAGTGCGGAGATCAAACTGGTAAACCCGCAGCTGAATACGGAAAGGTACACCTTTATCTTTACAGTGGGGGATTATTTCTTTGATATTTCTGACCGCCCCAGCATTACCATTACCTTCGGTGACAGTAGCCAGACCTTTGTGGTCAGCCAGGAAAACATGAAAATCCGCTATACCGTGGATATTCCTTTTGGTGAAAGTACAATCGATATTAGCTACAGCGGCAAGCGGGTCGATGCCCCGCAGGATTCCAGAACTTTGTATTTTGTAATGGTTCAGCCGCAGCTTGAACGGATTAAATAAAAGGAGGACACTCTCAATGAAACAGCGTCTGGCCGATTATGTGGCCGATTTTCTTGCGGCGCACGGCGTTACGGATGTGTTCAGCGTGGTGGGCGGCGGCGCCATGCATCTGAATGATGCACTGGGCCACCACCCGGCGCTGCACGTTACCTATAATCATCACGAGCAGGCAAGCGCCATTGCGGCGGAAGCATACGCCCGCATGGATAACAAAATTGCCGCCCTGTGCGTTACCACCGGCCCCGGCGGCACCAACGCCCTGACCGGTGTGGTGGGCGGCTGGCTGGATTCTATCCCTATGTTTGTAATCTCCGGCCAGGTTCGGTACGATACCACGGCCCGCTATGCCGCGCAGTTTACCGATGGCCTGCCCCTGCGCGCGGTGGGCGACCAGGAATACGATATCACCAAATCTGTTGCCCACATGACCAAATACGCCACCATGCTGGAAGACCCGAACCAGATCCGCTATGTGCTGGAAAAAGCCTGGCACCTGGCAACCACCGGTCGCCCCGGCCCGGTGTGGATCGATATCCCGGTCAACTATCAGGGCGGCTACATTGAAACCGACAGTCTGCCCGGCTATGACCCGGCGCAGGACGATGCCCGGCTGCCGCCCCCGGTGGACGATGCCACCGTGCAGATGGTGCTGGAAAAGATCCGCAACGCCAAGCGCCCGGTGTTCCACGCCGGGTACGGTATTCGACTTTCCGGTGGGTACGCAGCGTTCCGCGCCGTGGCGGAAAAGCTGAACATCCCCATTGTGACATACTGGAACGCCGTGGACCTGATCGAGGACGAAAACCCGCTTTACTGCGGTCGTGCCGGCAATATGGGCGACCGCCCCGGCAACTGGGCCATCCAGAACGCAGACCTGATTCTGGCTGTGGGCACCCGCATTTCCATCCGCCAGGTGGGCTATAACTGGAAAACCTGGGCCCGCGCGGCGGAAGTCATCATGGTGGATATTGACCGCGCCGAGATGAAAAAGCACACCCTGCATGTGGAGTACCCCGTGTGGGCGGATGCCAAGGACTTTCTGCAAAAGCTGGATGCCGCCGCAGCGCCGCTGACCCCTGTCAGCCAGGCAGCGGACTGGCTGGCAACCTGCCAGCGATGGAAAAAAGATTACCCCGCCGTGCTGCCGCGCCAGTGGGAAGAAAACGGCACCACCGCCAATGTGTACGCCTTTGTGCGCTACCTCAGTTCCCGCCTGCCAGAAAACAGCCTGACCGCAGTTTCCAACGGCGCCTGCTGCGTGGTGGGCAATCAGGCGTATGTCATCCAAAAAGGCAGCCGCATGGCCAACAACAGCGCCATTGCCAGCATGGGTTACGGCCTGCCCGCCGCCATTGGCACTTGCATTGCAGGCGGCCGCCGTACCACCATCTGCCTGGAAGGCGATGGCTCTATCATGATGAACCTGCAGGAATTGCAGACCATCCTGACAAATAAGCTGCCGATCAAGGTTTTCCTCATCAACAATAACGGCTACCACTCCATCCGCCTGACCCAGAACAATCTGTTCAAAGACCATTGCAAGATCGGCATTGGGCCGGAGAGCGGGGATCTGTCCTTCCCGGAGTTCCGCAAAATTGCCGAAGCGTTCGGCTACCCGTATTCCTGCGCACATTCCAACGCTGAGATGAAACAGGTGGTGGATGCCGCCCTTGCCGCAGAAGGCCCGACTTTCTGCGAGATCTTTACCGATACCCAGCAGGTCTGGGAGCCGAAGAGCGCCACCAAGCGCCTGCCGGACGGCACACTGGTCAGCCCGCCGCTGGAGGACCTGGCACCGTTCCTGCCGCGGGAAGAGCTGGAACAGCAGATGTTTATCCCCCTGGTGCCGGAGCAGTGAATGATGATAGAACGTAACATTAAAACCGTAATCGTAACCGGCCCCACTGGGGCCGTGGGCACAGCATTGTGCAGCCGGCTGCTGCAGGCCGGGTGTACCGTGGTGGCGGTCTGCCGCCCCGGCAGCCCGCGGGCCGTAGCGCTGCCCAAGGATGCAAACCTGTATGTAGTTGCCTGCGATGCCGCCAACCTGGCGGATTTGCCGCAGTGCATGGCCGCAGCCGGGCTGCCCGTGCAGGCGGATGCCTTTTTCCACCTGGCGTGGGCGCACACCATTGGTGCGGGCCGCAATGATATGCCGGCTCAGATTGAGAATATCCGCTATACCATTGATGCCGTGCGCACCGCGGCGGCAATGGGCTGCCGTGTGTTTGTTGGTACCGGCAGCCAGGCAGAGTATGGCCGTGTGGACGGTGTTCTGCGGGCCGATACCCCCACAAACCCCGAAAACGGGTACGGCATGGCCAAGCTGTGTGCAGGCCAGATGAGCCGTACCGAGGCCGCCGCCCTGGGCATGGACCATGTGTGGGCGCGTATCCTTTCGGTTTACGGCCCGCATGACGGCCCCAACACGATGATCTCCGCCACCATCCAAAAACTGCTGGCCGGGCAGTGCCCGGACCTGACGGCAGGGGAGCAGAAGTGGGATTATCTTTACTCCGCCGATGCTGCGGATGCACTGTACCGCATGGCCTGCCATGGCCGCAGCGGTGCCGTGTACCCGGTGGGCAGCGGCACCGCCCGCCCCCTGCGGGAATATATTGAGACCCTGCGTGATGCCATCGACCCGGCCCTGCCGCTTGGCCTGGGCAAAATCCCTTACGGGCCGCAGCAGGTCATGTTTTTGCAGGCGGATATCACCCAGCTTGCGGCGGATACCGGCTTTGCGCCGCGCACCGCCTTTGCCGATGGCATCCGCGCCACCATTGCGTGGGCAAAAACGCAAAAGCAAACCAATTAAGCCAATAAGGAATAACCCCGTCCGTGCGGGCAGGACCCGCATGGACGAACAGGAGCCAGACAGTATTTATGCAGTTGACCTACCAAAAGTTAAAGCCGTTTGCCTTATCCTATCTCACCGCGCCGCTGGCGGTGTTTTTTGCGGGGTATCTCCGCGCGCCGTTTGCCGTTGCGGGCCTGGCCGTGCTGGCCTTTGCCTGGTGGTATGCCGTGTGCAAAACGCCGCAGGTTAAGCAAGTGGGGCAAGAAGAGCAGGGCATTACGCTTTCGGTGCCAAAGCTGGTGCTGCTGTTTGCCCTGATGCTGTTGTGGGGCTACCTGGGCGGTCAGACGGGCTTTTTTTACCAGAACTCGGACTGGGGTTACCGCAACGCCATTTACCGGGATCTGATCACAAACAGCTGGCCGGTGTATTACCCGCAAAAGGATACGGCGCTGGTGTATTATATCGGGCACTGGCTGGGGCCGGCGGCGCTGACCAAAACGGTATACGCCCTGTTTGGGCTGGATGCCGCCTGGATGTTCGCCCGTATGGCCCTTTGGGGGTGGACGGCGCTGGGCACCTATCTGGCGGCGCTGAATTTGTTGGTCTACCTGCGTGCCGATACCGGCAAAAAGCAGGGGATCGGCCTGCTGTTTTTGATTTTCTTCAGCGGCATGGATATTCTGGGCGCGCTGTACAGCAGCCGACTGCCGGACCTGCTGGCCTATGACGCTATGCACCTGGAATGGTGGACGAATGATTTTCAGTTCAGCTCCCTGACGACCTGCCTGTTCTGGGTGTTCAACCAGACAGTGGGGGCATGGCTGGCAACCGTCTGCTTTTTGCAGGAGAAAGACTGCCGCAACTACCTGCTGCTGGGCACGGCCTGCCTGATGTGCGGCCCCTTCCCATTTGTGGGGCTGGTTATTTTTATGGTGGTGCGCGGCATTGTTCTGCTGGCACAGCGTCAAAAAGGCGTGCTGCAATCGGCGTTCTCCCCGGCCAATGTGCTGGTGCTGGTTGTGGTGCTCAGCATTACGGCCAGTTATTTTTTGGCCAATAACGCCTTTGGCTACAGCGTTCTGGGCGAAACTGTCGCCGGGAACCAGGCAGCGCAGCAGACTTTTGGCCAAAACGTTCTGACCAGCCTGCAAAAAGGCGTGCTGGTATTTTACCTGCTGGATGCCGGCATCTATCTGCTGCTGCTCTGGCGGCAGAACCGCCGCAGCTGGCTGTTTTATACCTGCGCCGTGTCGCTCTTCATCATTCCGTTCTTTAAGGTGGGACAGGGGTGCGATTTCTGCATGCGGGTGTCCATCCCGGCTATCTTTATCCTGATGACCCTCTGTGCCCGGTACTTTATCGCCTTGGTGGGCACCAAATGGCGGGACGGTACGCTTGCACAGCATGCCGTGACCATTCTGCTGGCGGCAACGCTGCTGATCGGTGCCTGCACCCCGGCCATGGAAATTTACCGCGGCATCTGCCACATTGCCAAAGAGGGGACTTTCTGCCTGGAAAACGAGGAGCCCTACACCCTGGCGGACCGCCCTGTAAGCCTGAACTTTGAAACGCAAAACTGCGAAAATAAATTGTTCTTTACCTATTTTGCAAAATAGTGTATAGTGATAAGGGTCTGCCCGGCTATTGCGGCAGTGGGCCAAAGACTAAACTTAAAGGAATGAAACCTGCATGAGCGAGAAGAAAAAAGTCATCTCTGTTATGATCCCTACTTATAACGAGGAGGAGAACGCCCGCCCCATCTATGAGGCGGTGCGGGATGAGATTCGGAAGGACTGCCCGGATTATGACTATGAGATCCTTTTTATTGATAATAAAAGCCAGGATCGTCCCCGCCGGATCATTACGGACATCTGCGCGCAGGACCCCAAGGTCAAAGCCATTTTTAACAGCAAGAACTTTGGTCAGTTCAACAGCCCCTATTACGGTATGATCCATACCACAGGGGACTGCACCATTACCATCTGCGCGGACTTCCAGGACCCGGTGGAGATGATTCCAAAGTTTGTGGCTGAATGGGAAAAAGGCTACAAAATTGTAATCGGCAAAAAGACCACCAGC
>OOBJ01002391.1_pt1 | contig 9899 bp, 11 predicted proteins | sample 1671331 | NCBI WGS metagenome assembly OOBJ01 (sample SAMN06348145, study PRJEB24527) | human gut metagenome | biome: human gut; feature: ankylosing spondylitis patient; material: feces | host: Homo sapiens | place: China | collected 2015-10 | reverse complement strand
GCAAGGCGGGGCCGAGGCCGCCTCGATCAATTTGCGAAAGAATCTTGACGGTACCATTAAATTGCGACAGTTTCACTTCGCACCATCTCCATTTCCAACCAAATCCATATCGACCCTCAGACGCTGCGCATACGCCAGCGCACTACCTTCTTCGATAAAAACTGCACGAAAGCAGCAATAGACATGCGAGCGACACGATGACCGCATGGCCGCATGCAGCCATCAGGACCGTCCCGCCGGCAGCCCCGCACGCCCTCATCCAATAAGCCATGTGAACCGGGGGTAAAACGGTTGGGAAACTCATCGCGATAACAAGGCCCGCGAACGTTGCGACCAGCAAGGCTCCCGACACAAGAGATCTGATCCTGAACACCTCATATGCAACCGCAACCATCAGCGTATAAGCGGCGTCTATAACGATATTCGACAGGAGTGCCGAGGTCACATTACCAACCGTAAGGCTGTCTAGACCGCTTCCGGAGCACACGGCAAAGACCGCAGCGACACCGAGAGTAAACACGATGTAGGGGCACAGCGTATACACTTCGCAAGCCAATGTCTTTGCCGCAAACAGCTGCCAGCTGCGGAAGCCCCGAGCAATCGAAACTCCCCTTGCCGACACGCTCGTCGCATCACCGAATAGCGTCCCCGCCACAACAACAGAGACGATTGGGAAGAACACCGTATGCGCCATGGAGACGACACTTAGCCAGGAAGAGATACCCGTTGGCCCAACCCCTATCGAGAAAAGATAGCCCGGATCGGCGGAAAAGCCAAAGAACTGGCCCTCTCCCCCTGCGGAGACCCATGCGCCGGACCCGGCAAACACATAAATCCCCGCGATGCCCAAATACATCAGCGCTATTATCACGGCGAGTTTCATTCTCCTTGCGCGGAACAGTTCCGCCCTGACCGACATCCCAAGATTCATCGAACCGCCGTCCTTACAAATAGCGAGACGAGCGCAACTCCAACCGACACAAGCACAGTGCCGCCCGCATACAGCAAAACCTGAATTACACCAACATTCTGCATACTCAGGGAACACAGGTTCATCAGGTAATACACGGGCGAGAGCATGAGCAGCAAGCTGGGCTGACCGCTTCCGTATGTACTTGGGAACCACACCATCACAAATGTCGAAACCGCTATTGCAACGACGCTGCTCGCCACCACACTCCTCGTGAGCAAATACAGGGCGAAGGTAGCGGCGTACATCGAAATGAGCAGCAGCGCGATCATCAGCGCAATCGATACAAATTGGGCAAACCCTGAGCACGAGGCCCCAACGTCCCATTGGGCCATCTTGGTTAAATACAGCGCAGTCGTAGAAAGAAGATACACGGCACCGACCAGAGTGCAGTTCACCAACAGCTTCGTGATCACAATCGCCGCCTGCGACACCCCTCGCGATCTCGATACGGCGTAAGCCACGGATTCAAAGTCTCTCGACGTAGCGTAAACCGCGTAGAGAATCGTCACCGGAATCCAGACCACTGTAGACGCAAAAGACGTCCGGGCAACAGAGCCCAAAACGTCCCCTGCATCCACTAGGTTTCCAATAAAACCTATAGCCCCTCCAAGCGTATACGGGTCATCACCGGCGACCATGATCAGCACCTCAGACGAAGTCGCAGCCGCAACCACATACAGCACAGCCGCAAGCGCAATCATCAGAGCGGTCGCCGGGTGCCTGGCGAGCAACCATACCTCGCTCCGAAAAGCTGAGATGAACTCGCGTTTCATCACAGCTCGCTCTCTCGACCGATGAGCTCCGAATAAAACTCCTCAAGGCTCTTCCTATGAGAATACGCCTCCGCAACCCTCACACCTGCGGTCGAGAGCGCTTCGATTGCAATGCCCCGCCCTTCCTTTTTCTCCTCATAGCGCATAAGGACGCTGCCGTCCGGCAGAAAAGAATGTGAGGTCTCATCTCCGAGAACCGATCTCGTTCGCTCCAGATCGTCCACATGCAACACGAAACCACCGCGGCATGACTTTTCCAGCTGAGGTGCGGTCATCCTTCGAATGAGGCGACCATGACTTATGAAGAGGTAATCAGTTGCCAGCTTGTGCATCTCCTCAAGATTGTGGCTGGATACGAGAATCGTTTTACCTTGATCTTTGTTAAGATGCGTAAGGATTTTTCTTACTTCGACTATCCCCATCGGATCCAGGCCGTTTGTCGGCTCGTCCAGGATCAACAGCTCCGGATCGCCCAGCAACGCTATGGCCAGATCGAGACGCCTCCTCATTCCCATTGAGAAGTTCTTCACTTTCTTCCCGCCGGCCTCCCCCAAACCGACGGTTGATAACACACCGTCGATGGAACGATCGGTGGGAAGCCCCCACTCAATACAGCGAACGACCAAGTTGTCTCGCGCGGTCAGATTAGGATACGAAGCATTGAGGTCGGGCATATAACCCAGCCTTTCCCTGCAGCTCCGTATTTCACGTCTCCCGGTTTGCCCAAACATCGAGATCGTTCCTGACGATGGCTCCGAAAGCCCCGTGATCAATCGAATTAACGTGCTCTTGCCGGCACCATTCTCCCCAATGAGTGCACACAGCTCGCCTTCCATTAAAGAGAACGAGACTGATTTAACCGCTTCAAACCCGCCATATCTCTTGGATATGGCACGCAATTCAACTGGGACTTCCCGCATGGACGACATCCTCCCCGTCAATAAAAAGGGACGACATGGCAATTGTGCGGGGTTATAGGTAACGTCGGTTCGCCCCCCATATTGCAATGCCACATCGCCCCTCAGGCGCTGCTGGCCAAAATATCTTTGAACAGTCTGTGCACGCCGTACGGCGTGCACTATCCGCTAAAAGCGGATAGTGCACTCCTGTGAAGAACACTTGGTGCTGCAGCTGCCGTGCGCGTAAAAGAAGCAATTGCTGCACATGGGCTCAGCCCCGGCTGACGGCTCGGTAATCCATTCCATTTCATTCCCCTCCTTTCGCGGTAGAAAGCCAGTTCATCTCTGCCCCCTAGAAACGGAACGTGCAGGACTGATTGGGGCACCTCTTCGTGCATCCCCCGTGCGCGTAGAAGAAGCAGTTGCCGCACGCGGGTGCAACGCCTTCCTCCGGCTCGTTAATCCAATCCATCTCTCCCTCCTTTCCTTGCATACCGAATTGATAATGTTATTCTAATTCGATATATATCATATTTCAATATAAGCTTATTTATATATTACACAAGGTAAGCACCCCCCTGCATCCAGCACAGGAAATGACTCTCTCGTTCCCCAGTGACGCGGCGAGAAATACAGGCCACTGCAGGACGTTGAATGAACAGCCCGTGAAAACCGTTGTTTTCACGGGCTGCACCTGCTCAATACTTTTTTATTCTCCAGCCTCAGTCGTCTCTAAGATCGACCACGTAAACATGATCTGACTCCAGGACCGGGTCATCACCCGTCGCGGTCGCCCTGCTCAGCGCGTTGCGGGCGCGCCGCGTCGCCAGTTCCTCAAGTTCTCTTTCGTTGACGCGCTTAATAAGATCGCCAGGCTGGCAATCAAGCTCTACGCAAATATCCAGCAATGTCTTTAACCTAATTGCCTTCACCTTGCCATTTCGTATTTTTGAGATACTTGCCGGTGTGTGCCCGGTCGCCCGAATGATATCCGTACTCGTCTTTCCGCGTCGAAGCAATAAGCTTTCAAGCTCAATAATCAGATAGTCCATGCCGCCCCTCACACCAAATCCTCGGTCTGGTCTTGAAGCAGAGCTCCGTAGCGCCATATCGCAGAAATCGAGAAGCAGCAAACGGCCCCCAGCACAGCACCAATATCTATGGGCAGGGCCAGGTTTTCAAACATCGAATAGGCGTTCCCCAGCAAGTCGAAGGGGCCAATCACTATCGAAAGAAACCCCGGAGAAAACAAGAGGTCACCTATTGCCGCTGCAACAAACAGCCACCCGATAATCGAGATTCTTCGAGCATGCGAAAGGGTAAAGGGCGATTCGCCATGAGCCATGTCCATGCTGATTCCCCGCAGGGTCCATGTGGCCCCTCCGGAAATCAGAAGATACATCAAAGGAACCACTACGGAAACCGTCTTTGATGGATCATATAGGTTTCCTTGAGCAGCCATAAGCCCAATGGAAATAACCACCACCGAACAGCAACACACCGCTATAAACAGCGCCGTAAACAGAATCCCAAGCCTTCTTCCGAGAGTCATCATCTTCTGGATGGACTTATCGATCTTCTGGGCGCTATTCACCACAGCTCCTCCTAAAGCAATCAGAGGTCTTCTTACTTACTGTTTTTCCTACATTGTAACGAACTCGATAAGAAGAGGGTCGCTTCACGCCGCGCAATCCCGAACTCCAAGCGTTTCTCATCAGCATTGCCCATCTTTCGAGTCGAAATTCAAATCCAGTTTCTTATCGCATGCTGAAATCAACCCGAACTGGATGTGACTGGAAAACAGCGCGCTGCGTCGGTCGCGCTTTCCCGAGCGACTCTGGCACAACAGACGATATGAGTTGAACATTGGGGCCTCTCCCCTTGCAGCTCTCTCGTGGGTCGGGCGACAATGGTCGTACCATCAACCGCGGCCGCGCGCTGCGGGCCCTCGGCCTCGGCTGCGTCGTCGGGGCGGTCCCGAAGATGCACCGGCCCGCGGCCGACCGCGGCCGCAAGAACGACCGCCGCGACGCCGAGTGGCTGGCACGCATGCTGGCGCGCCGCAACGTCGTCGAGGTGTGGGTCCCCGACGAGCGCCCTCGAGGACGCGCGCGACGACCTGCAACACGCCAAGCAGCGGATGTCGAAGTTCCTGCTGCGCCACGGCCTCGTCTTCGACGAGACGACGCCGGCCGGCAGGCGCAGGGGCGCCTGGACGGGGGCCTACTGGGACTGGACGGAGTCCCTCTCCTTCGACGAGCCCGACGACGCCGCGGCCTACGAGCACTACATGGACGGAAATGACCTGGTAGAGAACCCTCGCACCGTCTACGTCGCAGGGGACGTAGACGAACTCGTCGAGCACGAGCAGCCTCGCGGGCGACACGTCGTTCAACAGTTTCGACAGCGTTCCCTTGCGCTTCGCGTTGCCGAGCTCGAGAACCAGCTGCGCGGTCTGCCAGAACCTGACCGACATGTCCGCGGCGACCGCGCGCATCGTGAGGGCGACTGCCATGCGCGTCTTGCCGCGCCTGGACTTACCGAAGAAGACGAGGTCTTCGCGCGATTGTTTGTGTCAACGGCCAACTGAATGTGAACCCTTCTTGCATTGTTGCAACCTGGCTGGCAGCCGGTCTTTAATGACGACGACCATTGTCGCCCGACCCACAAAAGAGCCGCAAGGGGAGGAGCTCCCAATGTTCAACTCATATCGTCTATGGCGCACTACCATTCACCGAAAGTCGGCAACTTTTTCATTCTCTCTATACATGTTTAAACAACATGTTCTACAATAGGGACAATAGCAATGGAAACTCGGGACGAGCCGTCTATCCATCTACGGCGCAGCCCCTTATTCAAAAGGACGGTGAGTGCATCCATGGAGCGTGCAAGCGGCGTTCTGATGCCCGTTTCGTCATTGCCCGGACCTTACGGTATCGGCGGCTTTGGCTGGAACGCCTATGACTTTGTCGATTTCCTCGCCTCGTGCAAACAACATTACTGGCAGATTCTCCCCCTTACGACAACGAGCTATGGCGACTCGCCCTATCAGTCGTTCTCGGCCCGTGCGGGCAACCCCAATTTCATCGACTTTGCCGAGCTTATCGAGGCCGGCTATCTGGAGCAGTGCGATATCGACGGCGTGTACCTGGGCTCCGACCCCAGCAATGTCGACTATGGTGCCATCTTTGGTGGCCGTCGTCAGATTCTCGACCGCGCCGCCGAGCGCTTTGCCGCCGACAAGCCGGCCGACTTCGACGACTTTGTCCAAGCAAACGAAGACTGGCTCATCCCCTACTGCGAGTTCATGACCGTCAAGGAGGAGTGCGGTCTCAAGGCCTTTTGGGAGTGGCCCGCAGAGCTCCGTACCCGCGGCGAGGCTTCTGCCAAGGTCTGCGCCGCCCATCCCGCGCGCATGCTCTACCACCAGATGACGCAGTACTTCTTCAATCGTCAGTGGAGCCGCCTCAAGGCCTATGCCAACGAGCGCGATATCCTCATCATCGGCGACCTGCCCATCTATGTCTCGCGCGACTCCGTCGAGATGTGGGCCACGCCCGAGCTCTTTAAGATCGACGCCGCCGGTAATCCTGTGAGTGTCGCCGGCACGCCGCCCGACCAGTTCTCGGCCACCGGCCAGTACTGGGGCAATCCCATCTACGACTGGGACGCCATGGAAGCCGACGGTTTCTCCTGGTGGGAGGGCCGTATCCGCGCCGCCCTCGACATGTACGATGTCATCCGCCTGGATCACTTCCGCGGCTTCGAGGCCTATTGGGAGGTGCCGTTCTCCTCACCCGATTCGTCCTACGGTTCGTGGACGCAGGGCCCCGGCCTCAAGTTCTTCAAGACGCTCGAGGAAAAGCTCGGCACGCTGCCCATCATCGCCGAAGACCTGGGCTTCCTCACCCCCGGCGTCATCGACATGCGCGACAACTCGGGCTTCCCCGGCATGAAGATCTTGCAGTTCGCCTTTGAGGGCACCAACTCGTACTACCTGCCGCACAACTACATTGCCAACACCGTCGCCTATGTGGGCACACACGACAACGAGACGGCGCGCGGTTGGTTTGAGGGAACGGCCACCCCGCGTCAGCGCGAGCAGGCGGCCCTGTACACCCACCAGCAGGCAGGCGAGCCCATGGCCGATGCACTCAACCGCGCCATCGCCGCCAGCGTAAGCGATACCTGCATCTACACCATGCAGGACCTGCTCAACCTGGGCAACGAGGCGCGCATCAACACTCCCGCCACCATGGGCGGCAACTGGACCTGGCGCATGCTCGATGGCGCCATCACCCGCGAGCTCGAGCACAAGCTCACCGGCTGGACCGAGACCTACTTCCGCATCCCGTCGGAAGACGAAATTGAGCTTCCCCAATAGGAGCCACCGCGCCCGACCCCACCCCATCGTGCGGACGCGTCCGTTTTCCCCGCGCGAGGCCACTCCAATCCCTCGCGCGGGCTTCTTTTGAATTTCTGACATGTAATCAACCCATCACAGGAGGAAACATGCCCCGTATCAATCTTGCGGATCTTGCCGAGCAGTCCTTTGGCACCTCGCTCGAGCAGCTCGATGACCGTCGTATTTATAAGCTGCTGGCCAAGCTCGTGCAGGAGCGCTCTGCCGCCTGTCCTCTCAACAACGGCAAGAAAAAGCTCTACTACATCTCTGCCGAGTTTTTGATCGGCAAGCTGCTCATCAACAATATGATCGACCTTGGCATCTATGACGAGGTTAAGGACCAGCTCACCGCCGCGGGCCACGACCTCAACAAGATCGAGGAGTTCGAGGTCGAACCGTCGCTCGGCAACGGCGGCCTGGGCCGTCTGGCCGCATGCTTCCTGGATTCCATCGCCACGCTGGGCTTGACCGGCGATGGCGTGGGCCTCAACTACCATTACGGCCTGTTCCGCCAGCGCTTTGTCGACAACCAGCAGAAGGCCGTCCCCGACGAGTGGCTCGGTGAGCAGGACATCCTAGTCGACGACGACCGCTCCTACACCGTCGAGTTCGGTGATTTTGCCGTTACTTCCAAGCTCGTCAACATCGATGTACCCGGTTATGGCCAGCCCACCAAGAACCGCCTACGCCTGTTCGACCTGGCAAGTGTCGACGACGGCCTGGTCCCCGGCAGCTCCATCGACTTCGACAAGACCGAGATCGCCAAGAACCTCACCTTGTTCCTCTATCCGGATGATTCCGACGAGCAGGGCCGCCTGCTTCGCATCTACCAGGAATACTTCATGGTGAGCAACGCCGCCCAGCTCCTGATCGACGAGGCCATCGAGCGCGGCAGCAACTTGCACGACCTGGCCGACTACGCCGTAGTCCAGATCAATGACACGCACCCCACCATGGTCATTCCCGAGCTCATTCGCCTGCTCACCACCGAGCACGACATCGAGTTTGACGAGGCCGTGACCATCGTACGGTCCATGGTCGCCTACACTAACCACACGATTCTTGCCGAGGCCCTCGAGAAGTGGCCGCTCGCCAGCCTGCAAAAGGTCTCCCCTGCCATCGCCGACATTATCGTCAAGCTCGATGAGATCGCCAAGGCCGAGCACGATGACCCGCGCGTCGCCATCATTGACGAGCACGACACCGTCCACATGGCCCACATGGACATCCACTTTGGCTTCTCCATCAACGGCGTCGCCGCGCTGCACACCAAGATCCTGGAGGATACCGAGCTTCATCCGTTCTACGAGATCTACCCCGAGAAGTTCTCCAACAAGACCAACGGCATCACCTTCCGCCGTTGGATCCATGGCGCCAACCCCGCGCTCGCCAGCCTGCTCGACGATGTGATCGGCACCGATTGGCGCAGCACCGGCGATCTGAGCAAACTCGCCAAGTTCGCCGACGACAAGAATGTTCTTGAGCGCCTGGCCGCCACCAAGGCCGAGGCCAAGGCCATCATGCGCCAGTTCATGGCGCTCGAGCAGGGCGTGACCATTCCCTCCAACGCCATCATCGACGTCCAGGTCAAGCGCATCCACGAGTACAAGCGCCAGCAGATGCTCGCGCTCTACATCATCTGGAAGTACCTCGATATCAAGAACGGCAACAGACCTAAGCATCCCGTCACCATCATCTTTGGCGGCAAGGCGGCCCCTGCCTACACTATCGCCCAAGACATCATTCACCTGATCCTGACGCTGTCCCAGTGGATTGCAAACGACCCCGACGTGGCTCCCTACCTGCAGGTTGTCATGATCGAGAACTACAACGTCACCGCTGCCGAGCGCGTGATCCCCGCTGCTGACATCTCCGAGCAGATCAGCCTGGCCTCCAAGGAGGCGAGCGGCACCTCCAACATGAAGTTCATGCTCAACGGCGCTTTGACCCTGTGCACGCTCGACGGTGCCAACGTGGAGATTGCCGAGCTTGTCGGCGACGAGAACATCTATACCTTTGGCGCCTCGTCCAAGCAGGTCGAGCAGCTCTACGCCGACGGCACCTATGACGCCGGCGCGCTCTACCGCAAGCCCGGCATCAAGCTGCTGGTGGACTTCATCACCAACCCCGCCTTTATGGCGACCGGCAACGCCGAGCGCCTGCAGCGCCTGCACGACGACATCATGGGCAAGGACTGGTTTATGGCTCTACTCGACATTGAGGAGTACATCCAGACCAAGGAGCGCGTGCTGGCCGACTACGAGGACCAGGACGCTTGGATGCGCAAGGCGCTGATCAACATCGCCAACGCCGGCACCTTCTCGTCTGACCGCACGATCTCCCAGTACAACGACGAGATTTGGCACCTGAGCTAATTTCGTTTCCTTTACCCATCCTCTTGAAAGCGGAGTCGCGGCAACGCGGCTCCGCTTTTTTGCCCGCGTGTTGCCCGTGGCCCGCCTCGACAAAATCGTCTCAATCTGTAACACCTACTCGGCCAAAACGGCCCTACCTGTTACAGATCAAGACAAACCGGTCCTTTCCCTAGGGTTTATCTCAATCTGTAACATCTAACGTCTGAAATCCGCCCTTACTGTTACAGATCGAGACAAAAGGATAAGCCGGCTAATACAATCTCGGTCTGTAACAGGTAACCGTCGAAATCAGTCCTTCGTGTTACAGATCGAGATGAAAGGACAGGCAGCTCGACGCTGTCTAAATCTGTAACATCTAGGCCCAATTTGACCCTCCTCCTGTTACAGGTCAAGACAAACTGACAGATAGGCAGCCCCAGCACAAAGAAAGGCTCCCCTCTCGCCCAGTGGACGGGAGGGGAGCCTTATATGTGA
>OOBJ01002375.1_pt1 | contig 9938 bp, 10 predicted proteins | sample 1671331 | NCBI WGS metagenome assembly OOBJ01 (sample SAMN06348145, study PRJEB24527) | human gut metagenome | biome: human gut; feature: ankylosing spondylitis patient; material: feces | host: Homo sapiens | place: China | collected 2015-10 | reverse complement strand
AGTGTAGTCTCGAATTTTTGTTATTTCGAGTGTCTACTCTATGGGGAGCATATCACACCGGGGAAGGGCCTGGAGCTTTTTGTTGGTTTTTGGGGAGAAGCTCAGTCGAGCTTGGGCAGGCCGGCGAAGCCCTTGGCCAGGTCCTCGTCGGTGGGGATGTAGTCGCTCATGGTGCCGTCGTTGAACTTCTCATAGGCCATCATGTCGAAGTAGCCGGTGCCGGTCAGACCGAAGACGATGGTCTTGGCCTCGCCGGTCTCGCGGCATTTGACGGCCTCGTCGATGGCGACGCGGATGGCGTGGCTGGATTCCGGCGCGGGCAGGATGCCCTCGATGCGCGCAAACTGCTCGGCCGCCTCGAACACCTTCGTCTGCTCGACGGAGCGGGCCTCCATGTAGCCGTCGTGATACAGCTGCGAGACGATGGAGCTCATGCCGTGGTAGCGCAGGCCGCCGGCGTGGTTCGGCGAGGGGATGAAGCCGCTGCCGAGCGTGTACATCTTGGCCAGCGGGCAGACCTTGCCGGTGTCGCAGAAGTCGTAGGCGAACCTGCCGCGCGTGAGACTCGGGCAGGAGGCAGGCTCGACAGCGATGAACCGATAGTCGCGCTCGCCGCGCAGCTTCTCGCCCATGAACGGGGAGATGAGGCCGCCGAGGTTGCTGCCGCCGCCGGCGCAGCCGATGATGATATCCGGCACGACGCCGTATTTGTCAAGGGCCGTTTTCGTCTCCAGGCCGATGACCGACTGGTGCAGAAGCACCTGATTGAGCACGCTGCCGAGCACGTAGCGGTAGCCGGGGGTCGAGGTGGCGACCTCGACGGCTTCGCTGATCGCGCAGCCGAGCGAGCCGGTCGTGCCGGGGTGCTCGGCGAAGATGCGCCGGCCGATCTCCGTCTCCGTGGACGGGCTCGGCGTCACGGACGCGCCGTAGGTGCGCATGACCTCGCGGCGGAAGGGCTTCTGCTCATACGAGCACTTGACCATATAGACCTTGCAGTCGAGCCCGAGGTAGGCGCAGGCCATCGACAGGGCCGTGCCCCACTGGCCGGCGCCGGTCTCGGTCGTGACGCCGCGCAGCCCCTGCTGCTTGGCGTAGTACGCCTGCGCGATGGCGCTGTTGAGCTTGTGCGAGCCGGAGGTGTTGTTGCCCTCAAACTTGTAATAGATCTTCGCCGGGGTCTGCAGCTGCTTTTCCAGGCAGTAGGCGCGCACGAGCGGCGACGGGCGGTACATCTTATAAAAGTCACGGATCTCGTCCGGGATGGGGATCTCGCGGTCGTCGTTGTCGAGCTCCTGACGGATCAGCTCGTCGCAGAACACGGGGCGCAGATCGTCGAACGACATCGGCGCGCCGGTGGCGGGATTGCGCAGCGGGGCGGGCTTGACCTTCATGTCGGCGCGGACATTGTACCACGTGCGCGGCATTTCGTCCTCGGACAGGTAGATCTTGTAGGGAATGTTTTCGTTTGCCATGGTGTTAGCTCCTTTCGACCGGGGCCTTTCCGGGCAAGAAAAAACGACCCTCGTCCACGGAAAGACCAAAAGTGAATTTGATCCTTGGGACAAAAGCCGGAAACCTTCTGCGGTGCCACCCAAATTGGCGCAAATGCGCCCGCTCGGCGACGTGCCATCACACGTCTTTCCCTGGTAACGGGGGAAAAGCCCGTCGGACTTTACCGCCTCACGGCGTCGCGTCCGCCCTCCGCAGTCCATTCAGCGAGACCGTCTCTGCTGCCATCACACCAACCGGCAGCTCTCTGGGAAAGACGCAAACCCTCGCTTACTCCTCTGCATCTGTGGTTTGCTGCTTTGAACTTGGCGCAAGCATACGCTCTGGGCAGGCGGTTTGTCAAGCGGGCAAATGTACTTTTTCCGCTTTCCACAAATGCGGTCGGCCGCACACGAGGATATTTCGCCATTTAAACACAAAAAGATGAAAAGAAACCGAAAAATTCGGGTGCTTCTCACACTTTACATTCGCAAAGCGGCGGCTTATACTGAATTTACCGGAATTGGGTCCGAAACCGGCAACTGAGAATGGGAGTGATTTCTGTGGCGGAAAACAAGACATTATGCATTGCCTGCAAGTACAAATTCCACGACCGGGATCTGCAGCCGTGCGCGGACTGCCTGCGAGCCACGCAGCTGGTGCAGCGGGGCGTCGACCGGTATCAGAAAGCGGCGCAGCCGCAGCCCGGGACGCCTGTCCCGGAGACGCGCAGGGCGCATCCGTCGGCCAAAACGCTGTGCTTTGCCTGTAAGTATATGTATTGCGACTGGGACGCTGAGCCCTGCCGGACGTGCCTGCGGCACAGTCTGGCGGAAGCAGGGCAGACGGACGCCTTTGAGCCGGAAACGGCGTCGAAAGCGAACGATTTATGAATTTCGCTAAAGATATCGTTCAAAAAAACTAATAGTTTGGCGGTTATCGCCGTTGATTTCCGTTCGGGATTTCCGCTATAATAAAAGCGTGCAAGGGAGCACATCTTCGAAAAGCGAAGGTGCGCTCCCTTGTCTTTTTTTATTTCCTTCGCCCACAAAAAACGGAAAAAACACAAAAACAGGTAAACGGACCCACCGGCGCGGGCGAAAAAATCAAGAACAGGAGGATATGAACATGAAACTGAAACGACTGACGGCACTGCTGCTTTCTGTAATGATGGTGCTTTCTCTGGCCGCATGCGGAGGCGGCGGTGATACAAAAGATGATTCGGCGTCCGGCGACCTGTCGGGCAAGACGATCATTATCGGCAACATTACCCCGGTGACCGGCGCGCAGGCGGCCTACGGCCTGGCCATCACGAACTCCATCCAGCTGGCGATCGATGAGATCAACGCCGCCGGCGGCATCCTCGGTGCGACCGTGAAGCTCTCCACCAAGGACGACCAGGGCACTCCGGCCGAGGCCGTTTCCGGCTTCAACTCGCTGCTCAGCGAGGGCGCGTCGGCCATCATCGGCGCAACGCTCTCGAGCTGCACGTCCGCGATCACGAGCCTGGCCGACGATGAGGGCATCGTGCTCGTGACGCCGAGCTCCACGGCAGACTCCATCACCACCAAGGACGACTATGTGTTCCGTTCCTGCTTCAAGGACAGCTTCCAGGGTGAGATGGTCGCGGCCTACGCCAAGGATCAGGGCTGGACGAAAGCTGCCGTTCTGTATGCGACCGGCGACACCTACTCCTCCGGCCTGCACGATTCGTTCGTGAAGGCGGCTGAGAAATACGGCATCGAGATTGTCTGCGAGCAGTCCTCGTCCGACACCGGCGCCGTGGACTTCTCCTCGCAGCTGGCGACCATCGCCGCCTCCGGCGCGGACATGCTCTTCGCTCCGTACTACTACGATGCAGTCGGCCCGAAAATCATCCCGCAGGCTCGTGAGGCCGGCTTCAAGGGCGCGATCATCGGCTGCGACGGCTTCGACGGCACGCAGGACTACACCACCGGCGATCTGAGCGCTTATGAAAACGTCTACTTCACCAACCACTACTCCCCGGAGGACAGCTCCGAGATCGTCCAGAACTACGTCAAGAACTACACCGCCAAGTACGGCTCCGAATCCATGAACGCGCTCGGCGCACTGGCCTATGACGCCATGTACATGGTCAAGCAGGCCATTGAGAAGGCCGGCAGCATCGACCACGATGCCATCCGCGACGCGATGAGCGGCATGCACTATGTCGGCGTCACCGGCGACATGACCCTCGACGAGACCGGCACGCCGGAAAAGAGCGTGGCCATCCTGACCTTCACGCCCTCTGACGGCAAGCTCGTGCAGAAGTTCGTCAAGACGCAGAGCTGATCTGCCCCGGCTGTGCAGCCGGAACCGGACAAAACCCAAAGCAATGCCTCCGCGCGAAAGCGCCGCGCAATCATTCCGGCGCGGCTGGCCTGCGCGTGAACCAGAAAGGCAGGGAGAGAATATGACTGACTTTTTACAGCAACTGATCATCGGGCTCCGCCTCGGCAGCGTCTATGCGCTCGTGGCGCTGGGCTACACGATGGTTTACGGTATCATCCGACTTATCAACTTTGCACACGGCGACTTCATCATGGTCGGCGGCTATACGCTGTATTTCACCGTGCCGATCCTGCTGCACAGCATGGGTCTGCCGGCGTGGACGGGCGTGATCGCGGCCATCGTGATCTGCGCGCTCGTGGGTGTTCTGGTCGAGCTGGTGGCCTACCGGCCCGTGCGCCGCAAGGGCACGAGCATGTCGGCCCTCATCACGGCCATCGCCATGAGCCTGCTGCTGGAAAACCTCGCGCAGGCCATCCCGGCCATGGGCCCGAACCCGCGCGTGATCTCCGATGAGATCTTCAGCACGGCGCCGATGTCCCTCGGCGGCGTGTCGGTGAACATGGCGGCCGTGATCACGATCGTCATCGCGGCCATTGTCATGGCGGCGCTGCAGCTCTTCGTGCAGAAGACAAAGCTCGGCCGCGCCATGCGCGCCGTGTCCGAGAACAAGGAGGCGTCCACGCTCGTGGGCATCAACGTCAACCGCACGATCGTGACGACGTTCGCCATCGGCTCAGGCCTCGCGGCCATCGCAGCGCTGATGTACTGCGCGCAGTACCACACCGTGACGACGACGATGGGCTCCATGCTGGGCCTCAAGGCGTTCGTGGCAGCGGTCATGGGCGGCATCGGCCTGATCCCGGGCGCCATGCTCGGCGGCATCGTCGTCGGCATCATTGAAGCGCTCGTGACGGCCTACATCAGCTCGTCGCTCGCCAACGCCGTTGTGTTTCTGATCCTGATCGTGATGCTGCTGGTCAAGCCGGCCGGCATCCTCGGAAAGAATGTAGGTGAGAAGGTATGAATACGCTGCAAAAAACAAAACTGCGCGGTACCGGCATCAACTGCGGCCTGATCGTGCTGCTCTTTGCCGTGGTGCTGCTGCTCGGTCAGGTGCTCCCGGAAAATACCTACCGCCGCGTGCTGGTCCCGATCATCTGGCAGATGTGCATTTTCATCCTGCTCGGCACGTCGCTCAATCTCACGCTTGGCTACCTGGGCCAGCTCACGCTCGGCCACATGGGTTTTGCCGGCGTCGGTGCCTACACCGCTGCGCTGACCTCGCTTGCGCTCGAGCGCGCGGGCCTGTTCGAGGCATCCAAAGCAGCCCCCGGCCAGCTCATTCTGGTCATTCTCGGCTGCTGTCTGCTCGGTGCCATCTTCGCAGGGCTGCTCGGCCTGCTCGTGGGCATCCCGGCGCTGCGGCTGCACGGTGACTATCTGGCCATCGTGACGCTCGGCTTCGGCCTCATTGTTGAAAACGTCATAGCAAACCTGCCCTTCGCCGGAGGCGAGGGCCTTGCAAACGGCACGGCGAGCTCCTCGCTCTATGCCAACGGGCTCGGCCTGTCGACCTCACTGCAGGCGAAATACGTGTGGCTTGTGCTTGGCATCACTATCTTGTGCATCGCGCTCATGTGCATGTTCATCCGCTCAAAATACGGCCGCGCCATCGAGGCCATCCGCGACGATGAGATCGCCGCGTCCGCTTCCGGCGTGAACACGACGTATTACAAGATCCTCACGTTCGTCATCTCGGCGTTCTTTGCGGGCCTTGCCGGCGGACTGTATGCCACGTGCTTTTCCTCGCTCACGACGGCGAGCTTCACGTTCACCAGCGCTTCGATCTGGAATTCGACGTTCATCGTCGTCATCGTGGTCCTTGGCGGCATGGGCTCCATGACCGGTTCGGTGCTGGCCGCCATTGCCATGTACCTGCTCAACTACGAGATCAAAAACGGCGCGTGGGTCTCGGCACTGCCGGGCTTCGTGCAGACGCTGTTCCAGTTCCCGATGCTGATCTATGCGCTCGTGCTGCTGGTCATCATCATTTTCCGTCCCAGAGGGATTCTGGGCACCTACGAGTTCTCGCTCGACCGGCTGCTGTTTGACGGCCGCCTGGCCGAGAAGAAAAAGGCCAAGGCCAGGAAGGGAGGCGCCGACGCATGACCGATACCAGACCCGTTGTGCTCAAAGCGGAGCACCTCGGCATCACGTTCGGCGGCCTGAAGGCCGTGTCGGACTTCAATATGGAGATCCATGAGGGCGAGCTCATGGGCCTCATCGGCCCGAACGGCGCCGGCAAGACCACGGTCTTCAACCTGCTCACCGGCGTGTATGTGCCGACGGAGGGCGCATTTTATCTCTGCGGGCAGAAGCTCAACGGCAAGCAGACCTATCAGGTCGTGGAGGCCGGCATTGCCCGCACGTTCCAGAACATCCGCCTGTTCAAGGCCATGACGGTGCTCGATAACGTGAAGATCGCCTTCACGAAGGACATTCACTACAACCTTGCCGACAGCCTCCTGCGCACGAAAAAGTATTGGCGCACGGAGCAGGAGCTGACCGACAAGGCCATGGAATACCTGCGCATCGTCCATCTGGACGACAAGGCCGGACAGCTTGCGTCCAGCCTGCCCTACGGCCAGCAGCGCAAGCTGGAGATCGCCCGCGCACTGGCAACGAACATGAAGCTGCTGCTGCTCGACGAGCCGGCAGCCGGCATGAACCCGACCGAGACGGCGGAGCTGCTCTCGTGCATCAATACCATCCGCGATACGTTCCATGTGGCCATCCTGCTCATTGAGCACGATATGAGCCTGGTCATGCGCGTCTGTGAGCGCATCCAGGTCATCAACTTCGGCCAGACGATCGCCGCCGGGCTTCCGGAGGAGATCGCGAGCAATCAGGAAGTCATCGAGGCGTATCTCGGCGAAGAGGAGGCGGACGACGATGCTGAAGATTGAAGATCTGGAGGTGTCCTACGGCGCCGTGCAGGCGCTGCGCGGCATCAGCATGGAGGTCAACGACGGCGAGATCGTCTCGCTCATCGGCGCCAACGGCGCCGGCAAGACCACCACGCTGCACGCCATCACCGGCCTCGTGCCCATTAAGAGCGGCTCCGTGATCTACGACGGGCACGACCTGCGCAAGACGGACCCCAGCCGCATCGTCACCATGGGCCTTGCGCACGTGCCGGAGGGCCGGCAGGTGTTCACGCGCATGACCGTGGCGGAAAACCTCGCCATGGGCGCGTACTTCCGCAAGGACAAAAAAGCGATCGCGGACGATCTCGAGCGGGTCTATGCTCGTTTCCCGCGCCTGAAAGAGCGCGCCAAGCAGCTCGCGGGCACGCTCTCCGGCGGCGAGCAGCAGATGCTGGCCATGGGCCGCGCCATTATGAGCGCGCCGAAGCTCATCGTCATGGATGAGCCGTCCATGGGTCTGTCGCCCGTGCTCGTGCAGGAGGTGTTCTCCATCATCCAGACCATGCACGAGCTGGGCATCACGATCCTGCTCGTGGAGCAGAACGCGAAGATGGCGCTCGCCATCGCCGACCGGGCCTATGTGCTCGAAAACGGCCGGATCACCATGTCCGGCACCGCACGCGACCTGCTGCACGACGATAAGGTCCGCAAGGCCTATCTCGGCGCGTGAATGCAGACAGAAAAAGCGCACACACCTGCGGGTGTGTGCGCTTTTTTCCGCCGCAGCCGGGCACGCAGCCGTGCGACGGCGGCGCGCAGTGCCCGGGCAGAGGCTTTTCCGATATGCCCGGCCCGGCCGACTGGTCGCACGAGGGCATTGACTATGCCGTCGCGCACGGTCTGTTCGTCGGCACGTCCGACACCACGTTTTCTCCCACCGGGGCGATGACGCGCGCCATGCTCGTGAGCGTGCTCTGGCGCATGGAGGGCGAGCCTGCGCACACGGACCGCAATCCCTTCACGGATGTCGGCACGGACTGGTATACCGACGGCGTGCTCTGGGCGGCGGAGCATGACATCGTCTCCGGCATCGGAGACGGCCGCTTCGACCCGAACGGCTATGTGACGCGCGAGCAGATCGCGGCGATCCTCTGCCGCTACACGCTCTGGAAGGGGCGCAGCGCGGATGCGCGCGCGGATCTGACTACGTTCCCGGATGTGGGCGATGTGAGCGGCTGGGCATACGCTGACCTTGCCTGGGCGAATGCCGAGGACCTTATTTCCGGCTGCGCGATCGGCGGCATTTCCTATCTCAAGCCGCGCGACAGCGCCACCCGCGCCCAGGTGGCGGCGATCCTCATGCGCTATCAGCAGAGCATCGGAGCCTGAATGGATCCAAAAAACATGCGCGCACCCCAAACGGGTACGCGCATGTTTGCGTTTTGTCACGCCTGCGGTTTTTCTGCGGTGCGGGCCGCGAACCGGTGCGACGGCTGGTAGACGAGCAGTGCGATGAAGATGAGCACCGCCGTGGTCGCAAGACTGATCGGATACACGAGCATGATCGACCGGAACGTGTGGTGCAGCGGGAACACGGTGTTGATCCAGACGATGCGCACGCCGCACACGCCGAAGAGCGTCAAAATCGCCGGCACGAGCGAGATGCCGAAGCCGCGCAGGTAGCCGGACAGGATCTCATACGTCAGGCTGAAGATGTACGATCCGAAGAGGATGAGCAGTCGGCTGTAGCCGATCTCAATGACCTACGGGTCGTTGTTGAAGACGGCCAGCAGATACTTGCCCGTCAGCAGCACGAGCACGATGGCGATGGCGGAAGCGATGATGTCCTCGCCAAGGCACAGGAGCATGGTTTTCTTGCAGCGGTCGATCTTTCCAGCGCCGTAATTCTGGCCGACGAAGGTCGTGCAGGCCTGACTGAAGGAGTTGAGTACGTCGTAGGCGATGATCTCGATGTTGAACGCGGCGCTCGAGGCGGCCATGACGACGGTGCCGAGGCTGTTGATGGCCGACTGGATGATGATGTTCGACACCGAGAAGATCGCGCTCTGAATACCGGCAGGCAGACCGATGCGCATGATCTTGCGGAAGATGGCGGGGTCGATGCGCAGCTGCTTCAGCTCCACGCGCACCAGATCGCCGTGCAGCAGGCGGCGCAGCAGCAGTGCAGAGCTGACCGCGTTCGAGAGGACCGTCGCGATGGCGACGCCGTTGACGTTCATCTTGAGCACGATGACGAAAAACAGGTTGAGGATCACGTTCAGAACGCCGGAGACCGTCAGCGCGATCAGCGGCACCTTCGTGTCGCCGACGCTGCGGAAAATGGCGGCCTCAAAGTTATACAGCAAAATGACCGGCATGCCCAGCAGGTAGATGCGCAGGTACGCGAGCGCGAGCGGGTACACATCGTCCGGCACATTGAGCAGGCCCATGAGCCCGGCCGCAATGAGCTGGCCGAAGACCGCCACGAGCACGCCGCCGATGAGGGCTGTGACGATGGAAGTATGTACGGCGCGGTGTACGGTCTCGCGGTCGCCGCGGCCGATGGCGTTGGCGATGACGACGTTTGCGCCGAGCGCGATGCCGATGAACAGATTCAGGATCAGGCCGATGACCGGGCTGTTGGCGCCGACGGCGGCCACGGCAGCCGTGCGCATATCGCCCGTGAAGTTGCCGACGACAGCGATGTCGGCCGCGTTGAACAGCTGCCCGAGGATGCCGGTCGCGGCGACGGGCAGAGCATAGCGCGGGAGCTTATTCCAGAGCGGCCCGTTGAGCATGTCCATATGCCGCTGTTTGGTCATTGCCTGCATAATTTCCTCACCTTTTGTTCGAAATGCGTAAAAATCCAAAGACATATCATAAGTGAAGCGCAGCCGGGAATCAAGGCCAAATTTGTATAATTTCCTATCAGCTTGCAGAAAACCTCATTGCATTTGCGCGCGCAGCTGCAAAAGCGTGTTCTCCCAGCAAAAAGGAAAACCCTTTTGATAGTCCGAACCCCGCTCCGGGTACCGGAGCGGGGTTGAACGCGGTGTTCAGTTGATCTTGAGCGTCTCCCAGAGCGTGTTGACGTAGGTCAGCGTGTCCTGGTCGAGGTTGCGGTAGGCGCTGCGGTTGTACGCGTCGCGGAACGAGCCGATGTCGGGGTAGAGGATGGCCATGGTGTCCTCGCCCATGTCGTCGATA
>OOBJ01002360.1_pt1 | contig 10018 bp, 12 predicted proteins | sample 1671331 | NCBI WGS metagenome assembly OOBJ01 (sample SAMN06348145, study PRJEB24527) | human gut metagenome | biome: human gut; feature: ankylosing spondylitis patient; material: feces | host: Homo sapiens | place: China | collected 2015-10 | reverse complement strand
ACCGTGGTGCATGGTGACACTCTCTGGGCAATCGCCAAGAAGTATCTCGGCAACGGCAGCCGCTATAAGGAAATCGTCAGCCTGAATGGGCTGAAAAGCAATGTCATCTACAGCGGCATGAAGCTGAAGATTCCGAACAAGTAAACCGATCCTATCACACGCCCTCTGCGGATTTTTCCGTGGAGGGCGTTATTTTTTTGCCCATTTTACCCTGACAAAAGTGCCTTTTCTCTGGGTATAGCGAGAAACGCTATTTCTCAGGAATGAGGTATCAATCACTATGACAGACACGGAACGCTCACGAATTGTGGAACTCCAACACCAGGGCTACGGGTATAAGAAAATATCCGCTATAACAGGGCTACCGCTTAACACTGTAAAGTCCTTTTGCGCCAGACATCCTGTGCAGATCAAAGAGATGCCGGACTCAAATGCCCTGTGCCGAAACTGCCTGACTCAGCTTGAGCAGACACCGCATAAACGGAAAAGGATGTTCTGCTCCGATGCCTGCCGAATGGCGTGGTGGAACGCACATCCCGAAAGAGTGCAGCGAAAAGCGTACTACACACTCACTTGCCGACATTGCGGGAAGCAGTTTGAAAGCTATGGCAACAGCCATCGGGTGTTCTGCTCCCGTGACTGCTATTTGAAATTCCGCAGGAAGGAGGCCGACCATGAGTGATTACGATAAGCGTCTGTTTGCCTACCAGATGGCGATGGCACTCGCCCGGAGTATGCGTTCCAAGGGGCTGATATCAGCCAAAGAGTACGCTAAGATCGATACAATTATAGCCGAGAAATACGGCATATCTTCGTGTAGTATATTCCGCTGAAATTGCTGGATATATCGTGTTTTTAGAGGTAATATGTCACACACCAAAGGGAGGTGAACCACATGAAGAGAGTCGTAGAAAGGGTCGATGCCTTAATACCCGCACAGCCGAAAGCTTTGCGGGTTTGCGCTTATGCCCGTGTTTCCACAGGAAAGGATGCCATGCTGCATTCGCTGTCCGCTCAAGTCAGTTATTACAGTAAAATGATTCAGAGCCACGACGGGTGGATGTACTGCGGCGTTTACAGCGATGAGGCTGTGACCGGCACAAAAAGAGAACGAGCCGGGTTTCAGCACATGATTGAGGAGTGCCGCCAAGGGAACATCGATCTTGTTATTACGAAGAGCATATCCCGTTTCGCCAGAAATACGGTGACGCTTCTTCAGACTGTCCGAGAGCTGAAAAGCCTGGGCGTAGATGTGTTCTTTGAAGAGCAGCACATCCACACCATGAGTACGGACGGTGAGCTGATGATGACCATCCTGGCGTCCTACGCACAGGAAGAGAGTTTGTCAGCCAGTGAAAATCAGAAATGGCGTGTCCGAAAAGCCTTTGAAAACGGAGAAATCATCAACCTCCGCTTTTTGTTCGGCTATGACATCACGCCGGACGGCATTCAGGTGAATGAGAAGGACGCTGCCATCGTCCGAGAGATATTTGCACGGTTCAACGGCGGCGAGAGCATGAGTTCCATCTGCCGTGACCTTGATGCCAGAGGACATAAAGGCGTTCTCGGCGGCACATGGTGTGCGGAGCGGATGCGGAATACCTTATCCAATGAAAAGTACCTCGGAAATGCGCTCCTGCAAAAGCGATACCGCAACAATCATATTGAAAAGAAGCTGTTGCCGAACCGAGGAGAGCTTCCTATGTACTATGCCGAGGGAACGCATGAGCCAATCATCGACCAGGCAACATTTGATAAGGCACAGGATCGGCTCAGAATGCTGGCGCAACAGACTGCCAACCGCAAAAAACCGACTCATTCAGCTTTTTCGGGACTGATTCGCTGCGGACTGTGCGGCAACACATATAAGCGCGTAACTTACCGCAAAAAACACTACTGGAATTGCACTACATTCCAGACAAAAGGAAAATCCGAATGTGCCGCTAAGCGGATTCCAGAAGAAACGCTCGAAGTCCTCACCTGCGAGGTGTTGGGCGCAGTAAGCTTTGACCCCGATATGGTCAGAAGCAAAATAACGGCAATCAGAGCAGAGAAGAGCAATATGGTGGTGTACTGCATGGACGACGAGGCCGGCCTGACCGCCCCGGTGCTGCACAGTATGCTGGCCCGCATGGGCTTTTATCTCACCCGCCGGGCCGCCGGGAATGAAAGAAAAGGCACGACAGCGGGCATTACAGGCAAGGAGGAAAAAGGAATGAACAGAACAGCAGCACGGTCGGTCACAGTCATTCCGCCGACCATCAATCCGCTGACGCACCTTTCCAGGGTGGCTGTACAAAAACGGCGGGTCGCAGGATACGCAAGAGTGTCCACAGACAGCGATGAGCAGTTCACCAGCTACGAGGCGCAGGTGGATTACTACACGCAATACATCAAACGCAATCCCGAATGGGAGTTTGTTAAGGTTTACACCGACGAGGGCATTTCCGGCACGAACACCAAACATCGTATCGGCTTTAATGAAATGATCGCCGATGCCATGTCCGGCAAAATCGACCTCATCGTCACAAAATCGGTCAGCCGCTTCGCCCGAAACACGGTCGACAGCCTGGTTACCATCCGCAAACTGAAAGAAAAAGGCGTAGAAGTCTACTTCGAAAAAGAGAACATCTACACCTTTGACGGCAAGGGCGAACTGCTGCTCACCATCATGTCGAGCTTGGCACAGGAAGAAAGCCGCTCCATATCCGAGAATGTTACCTGGGGACAGAGAAAACGGTTTGCCGATGGAAAGGTCAACCTCCCATACAAGCAGTTCCTCGGCTATCGCAAAGGAGCGGACGGTTTTCCAGAAGTCGTTCCGGAGGAGGCAATCGTTGTCCACCGGATTTATACCCGATTCATGGAGGGGTTGACGCCGGGGGCCATTGCAAAGGAACTGACAGCAGATGGGATTCCGACTCCATCGAGAAAACAACGCTGGCAGACCAGTACAGTGGAAAGCATCCTTCAAAACGAGAAATACAAGGGCGCCGCACTCCTTCAGAAATGCTTCACGGTCGATTTCCTCACAAAAAAGAGGAAGGTCAATGAGGGCGAGGTGCCGCAGTATTATGTGGAACACAGCCATGAGCCGATAATTACGCCGGAAGAGTTCGACAAAGTTCAGACGGAGCTTGCGCGGCGCAAGCAGATCAGCCGCCAGTACAGCGGAAAGAGCATTTTTTCTTCCCGCATCGTCTGCGGGGACTGCGGCTCCTACTTTGGCTCGAAAGTCTGGAACTCGACCTCAAAATACCGCAGGGTCATCTGGCAATGCAACGGCAAATTCAAGGGTGAGCACAAATGCGAAACGCCGCATCTGGACGAGGAAACCATTAAAGCGCGGTTCGTGACCGCCCTTAACGCTATCATCGAAAGCAAAGACAACATCCTTGAGGATTGCCGATTGATGCAAGCCACCCTGACAGACTGTACAGGCATTGATACAGAAATCGAGAGTCTGCTTGAGGAGATCGAGGTTGTGACCGAACTGACAAAACGCTGCATTGCGGAGAATTCGCAAACGGCGCAGAATCAGGAAGAGTACGCCGCACGGTACAATGGGTTTGTGGAGCGGTACGAAAAAGCCAAGGCACAGCTTGAGCAGCTCCGCACCACAAAGGCGGCACGGGAAGCCCAGGCAGAAGCCATCGGAGCATTTATGTTCGAGGTGCAGGAGCTGGACACCATCAACGAGTTTGACGAAAAACTCTGGCTGACCATTATCGACACGGTAACTGTCCACACAGACGGACGGATGACATTCAGGTTCCAGGGCGGCACAGAAATCGAGACGTGAGTCCAAACAAAAATGAAAAGACCGCAGGTTTCAACGCCTGCGGTTTATTGCTGTCCTCACGGGTAGAGTAATGCACCCCCTAAAGCCGTGGTTGCACCCCCTAAAATCAAAAATGCACCCCCCTCCAAACCGTAATTGCACCCCCTTAACGGGTTTCTATCAAAATTAGAGTCATTTGCCATCAAAAGGGTACGAAAAAGATGTACCCGGCAAAAAGCCCGATTTATCGGGCTTTTTTGCTACCCATAAGCCGTTTTTCGGAGCTTCAAAATCGTAGATGAAAATCGGCGTTTTCCCATTGAGGACAGATACGAACCCAAGTAACAACGGAACACAGAACAAGGACGGCAGATAGTCACAAGCACGATCTGTCGATTTTTGTTGCCCTCGGAGCCAATCGTTTTGCAAAGAAACGGTTGGCTCTTTTTTATTTCACAGAAAAGGAGTAAGACAATGATCTTTTCAGATTCACCCCAGCAAAGAGCATTAGAACGGATGATGACAGCCGTCCCAAGATTCCTTCCCCAAGGAGGCGGCATAATGGTGCTTCACCGTTTTGAGTACACGGCAGAAATGTGCGACTGCAGGTACTGCCCATATTACCGCGGAAAAAGAAAATTCTCCATTCTGAAAGACCGCTTCGCAAATCTGGACGAACTGAACTACCTCGCCAAGCGGATGGAGAGTTTCGATTATCACGAGTATGATCAGTTCCTCATCGGCATCACAAAGCTGCAAAACCCGACCGAGAAGGATCTCATCAATCTGACCTTCAACCTCGACCACTTCACGCTGTGCAAGGACGTCAGCAGCTACGGCAAGATCGGCAGAGAATACGTGATGAACACGCAAGGCGCCGTTCCCGCCCATGACGAGGATGATCCGAAATACGCCGCCATCGGCAAGGATCTCATCGACCGAGGGCTGGCGCAGATCACCGCAAAAGGTTTGCTCATCTACAATCCCTTCGACGAGCTGACCGAGGTATACGACGGTCAGGCCTTCCCCGAATACTTCTATGAGAATACCCTTGCCAGCGCAGAGGTCAGCTACAATGGCCGTACCGAGCTACTCCTGCTCCCCGGCGAAGAAATTGCAATCCAGAAGGCACTTGCCCGGCTCGGCGCTCCTTCTGACAGCGACTGTGAAATCAAGTTCTGCCTTAACCAAGGAGAGGATGACGCCTGGGAGGAACGCATTGAAGGCATCATCCGCAGTGAAGGGCTGTATGAGACAAACAAAATGCTTCGCTCTCTGGACACCGACGATATGGATTGGGGCAAGCTGACTGCGGCCGTCGAGCTCGCCGATGTTAAAAGCGCCGCCAACATTGCTGCCGTTGCACAGCACCTCGGAGAGTTTGGCTTCCTCCCCGACGCAAAGAGCGAATCCGACGTCGGCCATTTCCTCGTGAATAACGTGGACGAGTACGGAATGAACATCGAGATGGAGGAATACTTCGACTTCTCCGGCTTTGGTGAGTATTTCGCCGAGGAACACGATGGTCAGTTTGTGAACGGCGGCTTCGTGTATTTTGACAGCGACAGATCTCTCGATGAGTTTCTCGAAGAACTCGTGTCCGAGGACGAGGGCATGGATATGGGAGGAATGTGAGCATGAAAATCAACGCAATCATAGAGAAAAGGGACGGCGGCACTCTCGTGCTGGACTTTCCCCGCAGCATCTACGATGTGTACGAAAAGCTCCAGTCCGTAGGTATCAGACAGTCCCCGCATCAGATCACCCTTTCCGATGAGGAAGACGATGACGTGCGGATCAAGCTCTATCTCGGCACACAGATTGCCAACACCATCTTTGACGCCATCCTCCAATGGTTCTATGAGATCATCTACGGCGCCGTTGCTGACTTCTTTACCATGATGGGCAACATGGGCGCCGAAATCTTCGACTTGTCCTGGGTACAGGCTACTATCAGGCTTTTCACGCTGTTTGGATGGTCGCTGTTCGTTGCTGGAACGGTTGTCGCCATTTTTGATGTGGCAATAGAGTATCAGAACGGCAGAGCCAACATCAAAACCACAAGCATCAACATCCTCAAGGGCTTCTTTGCCTGCAGCTTGATCGGCGTGGTTCCTGTTGAACTGTATAAGTTCTGCATCAGCCTGCAAAACACCTTCGCACATGACCTAACAAGCATGGTAGCGGGCGGCCAGAGTCTGGATCTTGCAGGGCAAAGCACATCCGTCTTGGAAGGCAGTTTTGCCGTGTCAACCCAAGTGACCTTTGGCCTTCTCAACCTTCTGTGTCTGATTGCCTTTGCCTACTGCGTGATCAAGATTTTCTTCCAGAATATCAAGCGCGGCGGCATCCTGCTCGTGCAGATGGCAGTCGGAAGCCTGTATATGTTCAGCGTCCCCCGTGGATATACCGATGGATTTAACCAATGGTGTAAGCAGGTAGCAGCAATCTGTCTGACGGCGTTTATGCAGACAACGCTGCTGTTCCTCGGCTTGCTTACCTTCCCGGATCACATGCTTCTTGGACTCGGCATCATGCTCGCAGCCAACGAAGTGCCTCGTATCGCCCAGCAGTTCGGCCTCGACAGCTCCGTCAAGGTGAACATGATGAGCGTCGTTCATGCGACCACCACCGCCGTCAATCTGACTCGAAGCGTAGCCAGAGCGACCGGAAAGTAAGATGAAAAGCAAATTTTCTGTGAAGTTGTGAGTAACCTCTTGATTTTATTTCGGTATGCCGATATAATATAGAGGAAGGAGGCGAACACGATGATCATAGAAGATTTGCTTGCCAAGCGGGATATGACGAAATATCGGCTTGCGGTACAAGCTGGAATCCCCCATGCTACGCTGAACGACATCTGTAGCGGAAAAACCAAGCTCGAAAAGTGTTCCGCCGAAACTGTGTATAAGCTGGCAAAGGCACTTGGCGTATCTATGGAGCTGTTGACCGAGGGCGGCATCCACCAGGCAGAACGTGAACAAGCCTTTGAATACGGACTGCCCGACTATCTCCAGCATGATTTGGATGCCTATAAGGACGGTCTGAAATCTCACAGCGGACTCATGGATTGCTTGTGGGGCGAGCTTTACGGCAGCATCAACATGGCGGAGATTAGCGACGGAATCATTACCTCCGAACACGCAAACTATCTGAGAAAGAAATATCTATATGGAGCGAGAATATGATTGATTTTACGAATTGCAGGGTGATCCCCGGCAGAGCATACAACGGAGCAAACGGAAGCAAGATCGCCGTTGAATATAACGGCGAAGCATATATGCTGAAGTTCCCGCCTTCTGCCGAGGGAAAGCCGACCGACCTGTCCTATACAAATAGCTGTATCAGCGAACACATTGCCAGCAGCATCTTCAATATGCTGGGCATCCGAGCGCAGGAAACCATGCTCGGTCTCTTCACCGTCAAGGGAAAGGAAAAGCTCGTCTGCGCCTGTAAGGATTTTACCGCAGGCGGCAAGAGGCTGTTTGACTTCTGTTCCATAAAGAACACGGTTCTTGACTCCGTTAGCAACGGAAGCGGAACGGAGCTTTCCGACGTTATGGACACCATCGACAAGCAGCAGTATGTCTCCCCAATAGTTCTACGTGAGCACTTTTGGAACATGTTCATTGCGGACGCTCTGCTTGGGAACTTTGACCGGCACAACGGCAATTGGGGTTTTCTCTATGATGATGCCAAAGGTGAAGCGGAAATCGCCCCCGTCTTTGACTGCGGGAGCTGCTTGCTGCCGCAAGCCGATGACAAGGTGATGAAAAAGGTGCTTGCCAATGAAGCTGAGCTTCACGCCAGGGTTTTTCAATTCCCCACCTCTGCGATCAAGCTTAAGGGGCGAAAGATCAACTACTACGACTTTTTGAGCCGTGCCGAGAATGAGGACGCCAATGAAGCTTTAAAGCGGATTGCACCAAGAATCAATATGGGAGAGATTGAAAGCTTCATTGATCAAGTACCCGGTATTTCCGATCTGCAAAAGGAATTCTACAAGGAATATGTGAACGCAAGGTATGATCTGATTATTCGCCCCACATTGGAGCTTGTTGCAGCAGAGGAACAGGAAGAAGCCGGGCCGACACTGACAATGTAAAAACCTATATATCCACTTCGGGCATCGCACAAGCAGCGATGCCCTATTTTTGCCCAAAGGAGCGTGAGAATTTGAAGGAAAACAACGAACTGACACGGGATGATATCGCCATCGACCATGACATGGAAGTCGACTGCGACGAAGGCCGAGAGATCACTGTGTATTCGCTGTAGAGCTTCTTCCACTCCTCGGTGAACTTTCTCTTTTCGAGTCCATAATTAAATCCCATTTGTCGTAATCTCCTTTGAATTTTTGAATTTGGGTGAAAGTCAAAAATTCAGAGATCACGGTATCCAGCGATATAGCAGAGCCACTGATCGCACATAAAAAGTCCTTTCCGCCTGCTGCGGTCCAAAGGACACAACTACGCTGGCGAAAAGGACTCCCGATGCTGCTTGCCTGAAAAAGGGCGCAGAAATCTAAGGGTACCCATACTGCTTTTTCAAATAGATTTGAAATCAGCGTATTTGTATCCTTGGCCCTTGTACTTCAGGCTGCGAATATGTATTTGTGATGTCGGTGAAAAGCAAAAAAAGCCACCGACAAGGCAGGCCTATAGATAGAACTATAGTGTCTTACCTTGCCGGTGGCCTCTCACGTATGTCTGGAATAACTACCGGTTCATGTTCGGGCTGCTGCCCACGATCAAGTGACCTGGAAGCGGATTTAGCGCGGCCCTGTTTCAGCCCGACCGTTCCGTCGTGATGTCGTTGATTCAGTTGTTATAGAACTCGCTTCGATGTTCTTCAGGCAGATCAATGGGGGGATTATCATCCCGCCAGATTAGGGCTCATGCCATGCTCGTGCAGCCATGCCTTTGCCTTGCTCACAATGGTCTCCGGCGCATCTTTGATACCGCAGATGGCCTTGTACACGGATGCCCAGAAAACAACATTGGGTGTCTGGGATATCTCCGTTTCTCCGTATTTAATCGTGTACGCCTCGATCTTCTTGCGGTCAAGGCTGAACAGCGCCTCGTTGCGCTCCTTTGCAAAAGCCTCTAACATCGTCATATCAATGCTCCCTCAATTCCAAGCCACTATGCTCCATTCCAATCGGTGCATATATGTCAATCACATCGTGCCTTCTGCCCACTACCGTGCGGACCATTTCGGCACTGCATTTCGTGCAAATAACTCTAATCTGATTTTTCTTGTTTTTTAGCCCCGCTACCTGCGTCTTACAGTTTGGGCAATACCAAGAGTAAATCGTCCAATCCTCCAGCATCGCCATTCTCCTTCTATCTTTTCTTGTTCAACGGAATGAGGAGATTGCAATCTGCCATCTGATATACCGGAACACGCCTGCTTTTAGCGTACTTCAATATTTGAACAGCGTTATGGCAGCTCTCGCATTCCATCCATCCGTCGGTCTCATCTAAATCGAGACTCCTGTTGACTGTGCCGCAAATAGGGCATTTAACATCTTTTGCATTCAAAACAACACATCTCCCATCGAATCAAGATTATTGTTTAGAGTGATTTTATTACGTGCCGAGCAACGCCTTGTACCTGAAAGCTTCGCAGCTTTATGGTCTTGCCCGGGTACTGCTCCTCGTTTTCATATTCGAGGATGTAATACCCGCTGTCCTCGTCGTAGCCGGCATATCGCTTCAGCGTATTCTGGTTGTCCTCGTCCAGCGCAACGACTACTACACCGGCGTGGTGTTCAGCGCCTATGCCGAGCATTACGGCGACGCGATCCTGATGGGCGGCCGCTACGACAATCTCCTGCAGCAGTTCGACGCGCCGATGCCCGCCATCGGCTTTGCGGCGGATGTGGACGCCCTCGCCGCGTGCCTTGCGGAGAGCGCCGCAGTGCCGGTGCCCGACGTGCTCGTGCACGCGCACCCGGGCGCGGAGGCGCGCGCGCAGCTGTGCATCCGCGCGCTGACGGCCGAGGGCAGGCGCTGCGAAAGCTCCGTGTTTGAGACGGCGCAGGCGGCGCGGGAATACGCCGCGCGCCGCGGCATCCCCGAGGTTGTCGAGATCGGATTGGAGGAGAACGCATGAAGCCGCTGAGAATTGCCCTGACGAAGGGCCGTCTGGAAAAAGACTCGGTCGCCGCCTTTGAGCGGATCGGCCTCGACTGCACGCAGGTGCGCGAGAAGGGCCGCCGGCTGATTCTGCCGG
>OOBJ01002356.1_pt1 | contig 10034 bp, 5 predicted proteins | sample 1671331 | NCBI WGS metagenome assembly OOBJ01 (sample SAMN06348145, study PRJEB24527) | human gut metagenome | biome: human gut; feature: ankylosing spondylitis patient; material: feces | host: Homo sapiens | place: China | collected 2015-10 | reverse complement strand
CGTTCTGGAAGGTGTGGATGCCCAGCTTCTCGGCAGCCTCACAGTTTTCCTTCAGGTCATCGATGAAGAGGGTTTCGTCGGGATGGATGTTCGCCTGCCTGATTACCTCCTCATAGATGCGGGCATTAGGCTTTGCCAGATGCATTCTCTGAGAGAGGAAGCAGTATTCGAAATAATCCTCTACCCCATGGTTCTGATAAGGGAAGAGATGCTCCACGCAATAATCCCAATGCACATCAATGGTATTACTCAGGAGGAAGAGGCGATAGCCAGCCTTCTTCAACTGCAGGAGTCGCTCCTTTTTCTCATCAGGAATCTCCACCAGCATCTTGTTGGCAGCAGCGATGATTTCTTCATTCGTCACATCAGTCCCTGTCAACTTACGGGCTGCATCGCAGAATTCTTCGGTGGTGATCATTCCCACACCCAGCTTGCTCATCAGCTTCATACCTTCACTCTGAGGATTCGTATCAACCAATTCCCCCATTCCTATCGCCTTGAAAGCCCCGATGCATCCTTCCGGATTGAGCTTCACCAAGACATTACCTAAATCGAATATGATATTCTTGTATTGCATAATCTATACGTTACTCATGTTTCATTAATTCCTCATTTTCTTCAAACTCAGCAATCCACTCCTTTACCTTTGCTTGAAGTAAAGCCTTATCTGGCAGATAGAGCTGATAAGCCGATGCATAGATATTAGCATTCTTTGGCAATGTCAGCTCTACAAGTGCATCATTTTTTTCTTTGCAAAGAAGAATGCCAATAGTAGGTTTTTCGAAATCCTGCTTTACAAATCTATCAAAGTAGTTGACATACATTTGCATCTGTCCAAGATCCTGGTGTGTCAGCTTATCAATTTTTAGGTCGATAAGGCAATAACATTGCAGGAGCCGATTGTATAGAACCAAGTCAACATAGAAATTCTGTTCATCAAAAGTGAATCGCTTCTGTCGGGCCTCAAAGAGGAATCCCTTTCCCAACTCCAGCAAGAAATCTTGAATTTTACTAATGATTGCACTTTCGAGTTTTGACTCAGAATAAACGGCTTCAGGCTTTAATCCCAAAAACTCTAATGTGAGTGGGCTTTTTATCACATCACTTGCCTTTTCTACAGTTTGTCCTTCTTGCGCCAGCCTCATCACTTCATCCTTATTACGACTCAGTGCCAATCGCTCATAGAGGCTGGAGTTGTACTGTCGCTGTAATTGTCGGACACTCCAATTCTGCTTGTAGCATTCAATCTCATAAAAATTACGTTCATTTTGATTAGCAATACGCATGAGTATGAGATAATGAGACCAGGAAAGAGTGAAATGAATATCTGCATTCTCTTGAATTTCGTAAACAGTGTTTGCGATTTTTCCTTCGCTGTATATCTGATAGAATTTTCGGGCTGCAGTAAGAGTTTCAACAGACCAGCCCTTTCCATATCTTTCAGTTAATTTTTTCGACAAGTTTCTTAGCACAGTTTTCCCATATTTGGCTCTAGCATATCCTTGCTGCTCATCCACAACAATGTATTTGCCGACTCCATAATAGGTGTAAACCATTGTGGTATCAATAGTTGTCTTTACATGTTTCCTAGCCTCATCTATCAGCTTTGACACATGCTCAAACAGAGAATCTTCACGTTTACTAATTTCATCCATTTTTATCTGTCTAAAATTCCACACTATCTTTTTCCAACTCCATAACAGCCTCGAATTGAAATTTGTTCTATGATGCTGTCAGAAGCCTATTTAAATTACAAAGGTAATGATAAAGTTTCACAAAGCCGCTTATATTATTCACTATTTATGCTTTTTTGTCTTTTGCGAATGAAAATGTAATAACTCAGAACCTCTATGGACATAAGTAGTTACAACTATTTTTTCATCTTTAGCCCATCTCCCTTCTTCCCTCATCCGTATGTAAACAATATTCTTAAGAAAGAAAATCAGGCAAAAATACCCGAAAAATGGGGAAAGAAGAGATTGAGAATTTTTCCTTAAGGGTTTTTATTTTTTTCCTTAAGGGAAAATAGTTTTTTCCTTAAGGGAAATGATTTCTTCTCTTAAGATATTTTCCAGTCACGTTTAAATTGTAAAGTAAAAATAACAATCTAAAAAACAGTTGTCACTTTTTTACTTTATTTCTCTTTTGGATAAGGAAGAACAGAAAAGCCACTTGTTACCACGCCTAATACAACTCATTTCCAACGAGTTATACCAGAGCATGGTAACAGTGTCATTAATTATTCAAAATCAGCTTGCTGTTTCTCAACTTCCTTGAGTTTTTCCTTGCTGCTTTGCATGTTAGTATTGCCTTGCAGGCGCATACGGACACCATTCCGAGGAATGGCATTCATCTCTTTCTCACTTCCAATCAACGGATATTCTGGTTTTACACTTTCCAGTTCGATGTATCCATCTACAGGAGTCGTCTTTCCCTGCCAGACCACAGAGGCTTTCACCTTGATTTTGCCGGCAGTAGTTGTACTTTGAATCAGCACAGGAGCTGTACCCCATTTCACTTCCACAGGATTGGAGAAAGATTCCTGATCACCCACAATCCTACCCTCTCCTTCGATAGAGAACAGAATGTGCTCATTATTGAGTCGCTTGATGTTACCCTGGTCATCGGCTATGGCAGCCACAACGGTTACCATATCAGAGCCATCGGCATGAAGCGAAGTACCTTCGTTATCTACCCAAAGCTTGATTCTGCTAGGTCGGCGGGTAGGCTTCACCTGATGAGTAGCCACCAGTTTGCCATCTACATATCCCTGAGCCAGCAGATAGGAATCAGACTGCTTCTTCTGGCGTGACAGTTCCTTATCATCCATCACATGGAATACATCCTTGAAGGTAATGATCGGTGAAGGCATTCCCACCCGATTCTTTGCCTTGGCATAGGTATATACCTTACCACCTTTATTATAGGTGAGCGTCACCGAATCGCAGTTGCTATAGATGGTTACATCAGCTGGCGAGAATGGAGTCATGGCATTGGCAATATAAACCATAGGACCGCTGTCTGCGATGAGCAAAGGATTCTTCTGGTTAGGACGCTGCGACATAAACATATAGTATGAATACTTAGGCTGGCGGAAATTGTCCATGATTCCTCCGTAGAAAGGATCCGGATGATAACCTCTCTGATGGTCGAACGAATGCCACAGGCATCCTCCCACATGCTGTCGGGTGGTACGATACAAGGCATCATAGCAGGTATATTGATAATCCGGCTTGCCATAACCCTTGGCCTGAACCAGCATAGGGTACTCACCCCAAGACCGGCTGGCACGACTAGGAGAATTATGAGAATTCCAGTCGTCCACATTATCACCCCATTCTCTGGTAAAGTAGTTCTTCTTTGGATCCACCTTATCTGAGCTAATTGCCCATCTAGAATCACCAGTCTGAGGATGAGTAAACTGAATGTTGTAATATTCACTTCCCTTTGCCGTAGCATCACAAGCTGTATAGCAGTATGGATATGGATATTCCTCGTGTACGATACCCTTCACCTTCTTGGCAAAATCGTCAGGATACCAGGTCTCGTTGAGGATAGGTTCCCAAAGCCATACGCTCGGACGGTTTCGGTCTCTTCTTACAATGTTTCTGATATCATTATACACATAGTTGGCGAAGCTAGGTTCCGGATTCCAGAACTGCCATCCCGGGGTATTTTCGATCACAAACAGTCCCAGTTCATCACAAGCATCCATAAAGGCAGGGTCTTGCGGATAATGAGCATTTCTGATGACACGCAGTCCGGTATCTTTCAGTTTCTTGGCATCTCTCCAATGCAGACTGTTAGACAGGGCATTGCCGACAATGGCAAAATCCTGGTGGCGATTGGCTCCAATCAATGGTTCAGGATAAGGTTTGCCATTAAGCCAGAAGCCATCGCCAGCCTTAAACTCTAAACTTCTGATACCTATTCTTATATAATATCCATCCACTATCTTGTTCTGCTGATTCTTAACATAGATATTGAGACGATAGAGGTATGGGTGATCAGGTGTCCAGAGCTGAACAGACTTGATGGCAGCCTTAGTAGATAACGTTGTGGATTTCTGGCGTGAGATACTGGTATTCAGCTTTTTACTCCAAACCGTCTTCTGACTGGCATCCTGCAGTTCATACTCCAGGGAACCCTTGAAATTACAGCCTGCTATATTCTTCAGCATCGTCTTGATGTTGATTTCCGACAACTCCTCAGAAACCTTGCCGTAAGATACAAAGACACCACCGCCGGCTATATGATTTTCTTCGTTGGCATCGGTAATGAATACCTTGTTGGTCTTGATAAGCCAGCAATCTCTATAAATGCCACCAGCATAGGTAAAGTCGAGTACATCCTGCGCCTTTCCTGGAGGATAAGAAGGATCATCGCTGTTATCTGCCATCACGGTAATGACATTATCCTCTCCATACTTCAGCATATTGGATACATCAACGATGACAGGCAGGAAACCACCAAAATGCTGCTTCATCAGCTTTCCGTTTACCCATACCTTGGATTTGCCCATGATGGCCTCAAAGTAGAGCACCAGTCGCTTACCCTTCCAGGCAGCATCAGCATTGAAATGTTTTCTGTACCATACTTCTCCCTGATAATTCACACAGCCACTCGCCTCCATCGGGAGTTTTTCTATGCCATCAGGCAATGAAGTCAACTTCCAGGAACTGTCATCGAAACTTACATTCTCGGCTCCATCCACATGCCCTTTATACATTCTCCATGCAGGGTTCATAGAGTAGGCATTTCTTCCGGTACCGGCAATCTCGAAGAAGCCAGCCGTAGAGAAATGCGGCTGATAGGCAGCTGCAGCATAAGTCAGAAAAGCAAAGAATGCTACAAATAAGGTTAATAATATTTTCTTCATGCACTTTTCTTTTTAAAAAGGTAGCCACTATGATATTACCATATCGTGGCTACCTTAAAACCTATATTATCTATGATTATTTACCAACCTTCACTTGGTGAGCAAAGAGTATTGGTTTCTATTTCCTTTGATGGAATTGGATAATAGTAATACTTGTTCGTATCTCCTACTTTTCCTGTTTCCAACTGTTTATATCTCACATCACTGCAAGTCTTGATGCGCTCATCCAGCAATCCCCATCGACGCAGGTCGTAGAAGCGCTCACCCTCCACGAAGAATTCAATAGCCTTCTGATGTTCCAGATCCTTGAAGATCTCAGTCCGGCTCATCGCTCCACTGTAATCATTCAGGTTTGCACGACGGCGAATCTGATTGATGTAATCCACAGCCTTGTTCAAATCCTGCTTGGTAGGGCTATAGAGATAGCATTCCGCCAACTGGAGCAAGACCTCAGCATAGCGGATGGCACGCTCGTTGATGCAAGACAGTGGTGGATCAGCTTCCTCTTCAGCCGTATTCCAATTCTGATACTTCAAGATCCAGGTAGTATTCCATCTGTCTTTCTTAAATTTCTCGCGGAATGGCTTCAGATAATAAGTACATCCAGGATAATCCCAGGCTGCAGAGACTCGTGCACGATAGTCGTAATTGCCATCCTTGTCAAGTTCCTGCTTGAAAATATCCATCATCTGCTTGCTAGGAGTAGCCTCATACCATCCGGCAGCCTCAGGAGCCGCATATTCCTTAGGACGCGTATTGGTCTGAGAGGCGTTGATGTCCTCATCCCCCCACACGTCGGTACCACCCACATTATCGATCAGGAGTTCGAAAATACTCTCGGCATTATTCTCATGCGAATCGTCGAAGTTCCATGCAAAATCATCCACCAATTTATAGGTATATGGTGACTTGGTCAACGGCTCCAGCACATCAATGGCCTTATCGTATTCCTTTTCATAAAGATAAATTTTACCCAATGCTGCCAAGGCTGCTCCCTTGGTAGGTTTTCCTACAACCTCATTTTTCAGAGGAAGCAAATTGGCAGCTTCAGTAAGATCCTGTATCGCCTGAGCCCATACTTCTTCCTGTGAAGACTTAGCCAGCGGGAAGGTTGAAGGAGACTGAGAGGCTGTGAGTCGCAGAGGTACATCCTTAAACTCTTTAGCCAACTGGAACAGATAGAAGCCACGGATAAAGAGACATTCACCCTTAGCCTTCTTGATATAGGCTTCAGACAAGACGTCCTTCTTCTCCTCTAACTTCTGCATGATGGAGTTGGTGCGGTACAAGGCATTATAGAACTGATAGAACATACCCTGCACCAGGGAATTACCTGTGGAATTGGTAAAATTCTGAGCCTGATATACTTCGCTGATATCATTTCTGAAATCCACTTCATCAGCTCTAGCAATACGCATCATCACACCACGAGTTCCATAATATCCTCCATTAAGAGGATTCTTAAGAGGTGTATAGCATGAGGTAAGTGCCAACTCAAAATCAGCCTCATCCTTCCAGAAGGTAGCTTCTGTAGCCTGATTTGGATTCACCTGATCAAGTTTGCTGTCGCAGGAAGTGTACGCCAGGCACATACTTCCTATCAAACCGCCAATTATATATGTCTTAACATGTTTCATTGTTTCAATTTTTTAGATAACGACTTAAAAGTTAGAATGTAAGATTTACTCCAAACATAAAGGTTCTATTAGCAGGATAGATGAATTCATCGAATCCACGCTGATATACACTGGATGAGTTCACGTCAGGACTATATCCTGTGTAGCCAGTAATGGTAAAGAGATTATCCACACTGGCATAGACACGTGCTTTCTGGAAGAAGCCCAACAGGCAGTTCTCAGGCAGAGTATAACCCAACTGAACGGTTCTCAATCTCAAATAGTCACCCTTCTCCAGGAATCTGTCAGACTCAGAACGGGCATTGCGGTTAGGATCATTCCATACCAATCTTGGTGTCTTGGCATTGTGGTTAGACTCTGTCCAATGATCCAACACGGTTGACAGATAGTTGGTACCACGAGTCACATCTTCCAATTCCAGTCGGGTGGCATTGTATATCTTATTACCGATAACACCCTGGAGTGTGAAAGAGAAGTCAAAGTTCTTGTAATTGATACTTCCATTCAGAGAATAGGTAAACTTAGGGAAAGGACTTCCGCAATATACACGGTCGTCATCATTGATAGTACCATCATTGTTCGTATCCTTGAATCGGATATCACCTGGTTCTGCACTTGGCTGAATCAACTTGCCATCCTTGGAATGTGCCTGTACATCTGCCTGACTGTTGAAATAGCCGTCGCATGGAATCAGCCAGAAGCCGGCGATAGGATAACCAGCCAAAGTCTTGGTAGTATAGGTACCACCATGGATAGTTCCGCCAGTGATGGACTGAGATTCAGAACCCATAGCTACCACCTCATTCGTATTGAACGAACCGATGGCATTTACGCTATATGAGAAATCCTTGTCAAGACGATCGTTCCAGCCCAGATTGAATTCGAAACCCTTGTTTCTGATCTTTCCCGCATTCTTCACAGGGTCGTTGGCTCCACCGGTAGAGATAGGAATAGGCACCGACAGGAGGATATCCTTGGTATTCTTAACATAGTAATCCATCGTGAGACTCAATCTGTTGTTCAATGCTATCAAGTCGATACCGACATTGGTCATAGAAGTAGATTCCCACTTGATATCAGGATTGGCAAAATTCTTAGGAAATGCACCCTGCAAGAGTCCACCATTACCATTAGGATAATTGATACCCGTTGTTACAGTAGAAGAATACTGATAATCGGAGATTTCCTGATTACCCAACTCTCCATATCCTGCTCTCAGCTTCAACTGGTCGAGCCACTCAACATGATCCTTGACAAACTTTTCCTCGGCAATATTCCAACCTACAGACACAGAAGGGAAGTTTCCGTAACGATTACCTTTGGCAAACTTAGAAGAACCATCACGACGCATCGTCATGGTTATCAGATATCTATCCTGATAAGAATAGAAGATACGACCTAAGATGGAAGTCAATACAGAACGGTAAGAATTGCCAGAGGTACCTAATCCACTGGCTGCAGCATCCAATTCCCAAATTCCGGTTAACATACCCTGTCCCCAGCCACTCAAATATCGATACTTTGTATCCTGATAAGAATAACCAGCCAACAAAGAAATCTTGTGGGCACCAAATTGCTTATCAAAAGTAAGAAGATGTTCCATGAGGAGATTTCTTGTACGAGACTGGCGTTCTGTATTCTGAGTAATGCCATTCTTATCCAATCCAAAATCGTAAAGACCCGTTTTCTCATTATAACGATAGAACTGGAAATCAGGAGTAAAGTTCATCTTATACTTCAAACCCTTGATCGGCTCTATAGAGAAATAAACGTTGGCATAGACTTTTGCATTGTCACTCTTGCGGCCCAGGACGTTATCATCACAGGTACCCAATGGGTTACGGAGATTAACCACGTCACCATACAATCCACCATATCCACCAACACGGCTACTATCATATCTGGACAAAGTAGGAACAGACAACAAGGTATGTCCCACCATACCTCCACGAACTGCACTGAACAGAGGTTTATCCTTATCATACTCCAAGATGATATTGGTACCCAGGTTTACAATTCCCTTCTTGTAATCCACCTTGCTCTGCATGGTATAACGCTGGAAATTGGTACCCTTTAAAACACCGTCCTGATTGGTATAGCCAAAGCTATTATAATAGGTAGTATATTTTCCACCACCCTGAACAGAAAGATTATAATTCTGCATCAAAGCAGGATTGAACATAATATCCTGCCAGTCATTATCCTCTTTAGAAGCCAGATCGAGCGCCATATCCAGCGGCTTTAAACCAGATGCAGCTCTAGACTCGGTAGTAACCGCAGCCCAATCAGATGCATTCAAAATATCCAAGTATTTGGCAGGAGTATTAACACCAACATTGGCAGTTACGTTTATGGTTGGCACACCCTCGGTATTGCTACCACTCTTGGTAGTTATGATAACGACACCGTTGGCAGCTCGAGAACCATAGATGGCTGCAGAAGAAGCATCCTTCAGCACATCGATACTCTGAATGTCGGAAGGATTGATATGATCAATACCCGACATATACATGCCATCAACAATGTATAATGGAGAGGCATTATTAAGAGTACCAATACCTCTGACCATTATACGAGATCCTGAACCAGGCTGTCCACCCTGAGAAACAATGTCAACACCTGCTATTTTACCTTGAAGAGCTTGTCCAATCGTTGAGTTACTTTGCGTATTTAATTTCGTAGCATCTACATTTGCTACCGAACCTGTAAGATCAGCTTTTCTCTGAGTACCATATCCGATGACAACAATCTCTCCAAGAGCCTTGTTGTCTTCCTTCATAACCACGCTGAGCGATGATGAGTTGCCTGTCTTGATGAGTTTTGTACTGTAACCTACATAAGAAACTTCCAGCTCATCACCTGGAGATACTTCCAGCGAGAAATTACCATCCAAGTCAGAGATTGTTCCAGTGCTCTCATGCCCCTTTACTCTAACGGTAGCACCAATGATAGGTTCGCCGTTTCCGTCCTTGATGACACCTTTTACACGTCTCTGGTTTCCCACCTGTTGAGCACCTTGATGCTTGACAGAAGCCTTTGAAATAATGACATTTTTTCCTTTCAAGGTATAGGTTACACCTTGACCTCTAAGGACTTGTCCAATAGCTTCTGCACTATTGGATGCATTGACAGAAACACGTTTGCTGGTGTTTAGGTCTTTTGCTTCATAAACAAAAGAATAGCCGCAAGTCTGCTGCAACTTGTTAAGTGCCTGCTTTACCGTGACATTCTGCAAATTCACGCTCTGAGCCGAAATGCTCATGTTCAAGCACAGGGCCGCAGCAGTTAGAAAGATTTGTCTTTTATCCATAACAAATTTCATTTAAGTTGTTAATTGTTGTTGCTAAATTTGGCTTATAGACGACGTATTTTGCAAAATGGGTAGTGAGAAAGCACATTTTTTCTAAAAAAACATTTTTTTCCTCAATTTCCTACTGAATAATGATGGTCTTACCACAGATTTTATAGGTGAACTTTCCTGTTGCAGCAAGCGCCTCCATGATATCATACACATTTTG
>OOBJ01002351.1_pt1 | contig 10046 bp, 10 predicted proteins | sample 1671331 | NCBI WGS metagenome assembly OOBJ01 (sample SAMN06348145, study PRJEB24527) | human gut metagenome | biome: human gut; feature: ankylosing spondylitis patient; material: feces | host: Homo sapiens | place: China | collected 2015-10 | reverse complement strand
CCTTAGTCAGAACAGGAAAGTTATTACAGGTACCGTAATCGTCTACTCCGTCAAAAACGAGTGCACCGGGATAAACATCACTAATACCCGAACCCTCCTTCCAAGCGAAATTCTTGAAGGATAAGAACCGACCTTTATGGTCCGCATCCTCAATCCGAGGATCGTCCATAGCCGCCATCATCTCGTTCGTCAGGCCTCCAAAATGCCAGCGCGTAACATCACCCGGAAGTTGCGGGAAGCCGTCGCCGGAACCGCTACCACCGGCCATTTTCCTACATGTAGGAAATGGAGCATTCAGGCGCAGCCTATTTAGCTGCACCTGGTTAAGCCCTATTTTGTTAAGCCCTATCATGATTGATATGCTATTTTAGCGGTTGTCACTTCTGCCCCGCTCTCAATCCGGATATGCATGCCGGCAGGTACGTTCGGTATCTCAAAATCCAGCTTGGCCATAAGAGGCCATGCCGGAGGCAGCGGAATGGGGACATAATCCTCTCCCGTCAACGATTGCTGAACGCTCAATGCTCCATAAGCTCCCGATACATTTGTTCGGGTTATTTTGATATTAAACGGTCCTGTTGCCTCGAACTCGCAAACATACAGGTCACCTTCTTTATTAAATGTCAAATCCTGTAATTCCATTACTTCACCATTTTATCGAACAATACTGCTAATGCGCCTGCCGGCACATCCTTATTGGCATCAACGAGCTTGTCAAATGCAAGCTCCGTGAGAGATTCGATTTTCACATCTACCGGTTCACTATTCATACCGCCTTCAAAGCATCCTTCATCCTTATTGTAGGTGCCTATTTGAACTGCTTTCAAATCCCGGTTAAACTGTTCATTTTGCTTGTTAAATGACGCAACCTCCAAATCCGATACTATACGGCTACCACCGGCTGCTACAGCCTCATTGCTTTCGAGCATCTTCATTACCAGACTGTCATAATCGTCCGGTTTGAGACGTTCTTTTGCAAGGTCCATATCCGCACTGTACTTATCGGCCACTTCCCGCAGAGCACGGAGATTTCTGATCACTTTTAAGCGATCAGAAGTATCCATGCCTGAAAGTTTCAAGTCTTTCAGCACCGTAAATAGTTCAACTGCTTCGATAGTTTTCATGGTCAAGCCTCCTCAATTGTTTTATTGTTGATGGCTTGTACCATTTCATCGACCAGTTCCGATGTATCGGTCCGGTACTTGACATATGAAATGTCGTTGATATTGATGCCGAGCATTGAAAAATTACCGATGTACGTTACACCGTCTTTCAATCTGACATCGCCATTTACTGACTTAACCTGACCTGTGTTAGAGTCTATTTCTACTTGTCCTTTCAAAGTGATCTGTTCACCGTCATAGATCACGTCCGCAATTGTTCTTTTGTTGCTAATCTGTTTCATATTACTTTATTTTATGGTTGAGACTTCATTCTAATGAAAAAATGTAATGTTCCAGAATCTAATTTATTGCTTGCCCATTCTGTTGGAATCTGCAACTGAAAATTATTATATTCTGAGTTTGTATCCAGGTAAATTTGTCCAAGAGATTCATAGTCTACATTAACCTCTCCACCTGATTTTTTGTATATAAAGCCCTTTGCAAGGACATCATAGTAACCATGTATATCAACGGTACCATATCCCGGTATTTCCGTATAATAGTCACCAACTATCTTTGCACTGAATTTCAAAACATATCGACCATCATACGGAGTCCCTGAATTGGGCTGAAACTCTATTTCTTTGTTTGATACTGGAATTTTCGTTTCATAATCCGGTATCGCTACATTTTCATACCCCCCGGATGAAGAATTGGGATTGTATATGTAGAACCATAGGAAATTACCAGGACTAAGCCCTTCTTTTCGTTGATTCAACCTCACTGTCTGTGATTCTATATAGGGGACTTTAAAAAGCATTTTTTCTCCTCCGGTATCAGTATATCCGACATACATCTCAAAACGGAGATATTGATACGTGCTGCCGAGATTTTTTAATTCGTATTGCTGGTTATAGGATCTTGTTGTCCCATCCGTATTCACGTATGACGGACTTTCAATCAATGCTATTTCATTTTCCGATCCACCTAATGCGAATGTCCCGATTACCTTAATATAGAAATGATCAATATATCCCTGCACTGATTTCCAATTTATCCCCGAACAAGTAACAAGAAATACCAATCTCAGGGCAAAAGACGGATAATAGTCAATTACTCCATTGACTGCATTCGTACAATTAACATAAGGAGCTTCCGCATTGGTATCGTAACCGGCAAAATAGCCGAGGGCAGCACGATAATAAGGATTGGCCGAATTACCTGCATCAAATTTCATTCGAAGCTTGATGCGCTGATCAATATCAACGAAGAAGCGCCCAGGACTATCAGGACTCCAGATATTCCAATAAGGCAATGCCCCGTCAATCATAAAGCCGCGTGTACCATCTGTATAGCCGTTCTCTGCTACCTCCGGATTTGGCCGCGGCCACAAGCCGGAAAAGATCACGGATAACGTACCCTTTCCCGCTGCTCGTATATACTGCTCCAACCTTCAATGCAGTTTGAAAAAGTGTCAGATCTTTCTTTGGTAGTATCATGCCGCAGTTCCTCCTTTCAGTTCATCTATTTCATTTTGCAATCTAATAACCGTCTCCTGAAGATGTTTAATCTGCTGATCCTTCGTCAACTCCCAGTCCTTACGGACTTTCACAAGATTTTCAATCATCATAGACCTTTTAGAGATCTCCTGTATGCCTTTTATTGCCAAAGCTGACATGCTCGCATAGTCCATTGAATAATATCCATCCGGCTCCGTAAATACAAATTCGGGGAAATATTGGATAACCTGTTGAGCAGATAGGCCAATCCGTACCGTGGCATCAGGATCATTTTTATAGGAGTACCTAAATACAGATAAAGCCATCATTTTAGCCAGCACATCTTCGAGATCACCCATTAAATTTTTCTTCCTAATATCAGATCCTTGTACCAATGACCCTTTGACCCACATATTTCCGGAACTGCTATACGATAGATAAGCCCTTAAGTCATTATTGTAGTAAAAACAATAATCATTGGAAGGGACTGTAAGTTTCCAATATGAGCCAAACCACATATATGGGCCAGAACCCGATAAAGCTATACCCGGACTTGATTTGCTAATAGTTAGATTTCCTGTAATAGTTCCACCGTTCCAACTACTCCCCCCAGAAATACTACCCTTTGTTAAACTCAATGTCCCACCCGAAAAAGATGCGTTTATTATTGCGTTACCGCTTCCGGATATGCTAACAGATGTTACAAGTCCAGACGGCTTACTACTTATTTCGCTCCATGAGTAAGACGGCTTACTACTCCCAATCCACGACGGTTTACTGCTAATTTCGCTCCAACTATAAGATGGCTTGGACGATCCTATCCATGATGGCTTGCCGGTAATATCGTTCCAGGCAACAGAACCGCCGCCCCCACCTCCAGAAGCGACATACAACTGCCCAGATGAATTAACTCTTATTGTATTGCCATCATACTTTACCAGCCCATAAGTTGACGACGATGCAACGACGGCTAAATCTGTTATGCCGGAAGATGAATAGGCGACAACATCCCCGTGAGCTATGAGATCATTATATATCAATAATGTACCGTTATTACTGCCGGAAAAATATGCAGCCAAAGTATTGCCATTTCGGAACCCTAAATCTCCTGATGCCTCGTATATTGACCACTGTCGAGACCCTGATAAAATCAACGCAGGTTCCGTTTTCCGTATTGTCAGATCGCCGGACATCGTATCCCCGGCTTTTTTGACGTATACAGACAAGTTCGGCGTTCCGCTTATTTCGCTATAAGAAATGGTATAAAACGTACCATCTCCGGCCAGATATTTATTATTACTACCTGCTCCGGAAAGGGCATTAAGTATCATATTCTTGTTAATACCCGTAATATACCCCACATCATTGGATAATTGCCCCAATCGGGTAGGTATCTCTGTGCGAAGCGCGAAAGTGCTTCCTTTTTTCCAAGTAAGAATCTTGGTTGCCTTATCATAGGACAACTCCGTTACGGCATTTCCGGTACCGGATGGTATGACGTTTGTCAATCCTCCGCCGGCTCCGTCTGCTAATGTAAGCTGCCCGATGGAATTGATTGAAAATACAGAACTGTCATATTTGACCAAACCGTACATATCAGGAGTTGCTATAGCTATAAGATCGCCAATATCGCTTACAGCGTATGCCACAACATCCGCTTTGGATAACACCGTCTTTTCAAATGTTTTTTGTCCTATTATCGTTTGATCCGTAGTCAGCGTAACGTAATCCTTATTCAAATTAATAATTTGCGTTTCGAGCTTTTTAAACGCCGAATTAACGCTATCTGATGCCGTGATAATAGGGCTTATGCTGTTTGATAGGTAGCCATACAACAAGCTGGATGGAGTCAGATAATGATACCTGTCCAGATATTCTTTGAGCTGCTTTTCATCCAAGCCGCCGCCGGCGAAATTAGGATCAACAGATATAATACCATCTTCTCCGATGATCAAACCGCCTCCCTGTTTGATTTGTACTGCTCCAGGAGTAGAATAAGTCGCAATGGGAAATGCCATATCGGGAAATTCATCCTGCGTGCCATAGGCTACAACATCCTTTTCAGAAACGGCCGAATACTTTGTTCGGATATATTCCTTGCCTTCGTCCAGAGCTTCTCCGGCCGCATTGGTAGTAATGAGGTCCCAATAACCGGAAAACGAAGATCCGCCGATACTTGAACCTCCGGACATTGAGTTTATATTACCTCCAATTGCATCTAACACACGTCCAGTACGAGGCAGTGCATTTTTATTTATGCTTTTATTTATAACCTGCTTACTCATAAGGGATATCACTTAGTTTGTCTGTGTCCTCAGAAAAATTAGTAACAGTAAGATTTGTTATCGCACTGTTAAAATCGATCCTACACCCAGATGTTATAAACCTCTCACCGATCCACCTGTTCTTAAAAGTCGAATACCGCATAGCGGGATTTTCAGTTGTTTTCAAATCCACAGTAAAAAGTCTATTCTTTCGGGTATAGTTGCTATGGATGGTGCATAGTAACAGCCGCTCCAATATATTTGTCTGGCCAGAACGGGTAAAAGATAGTTGTAAACCATACATGTCGTTTTTCTTATACAGGATGTTGCCTTTCCCTATAGGTCGTTTATCCTCATTGGCAGATATACACTTCAACGAAACATCGCCATAATCTGCCTTAACTTGTTTGTTTATGTAGGATTCAAATCCGTAATCATCCGTATTCAACGGATTTCCTGCCATGCTTTCCAAACTGGCCTCCACGTTATTTATAAGAAAACTTTTTACCTTATCAGCCGGATATATTTCTATACCATCGTTTAAACTGTTGTCTGAAATAATTGCATAATTTATGTATAATTCTATATATCCGCTTGCTTCTGGAAGCCTTATCTGTGCCCCTTCTCCTGTATGACCGGTTAAAAAACCAACGGTTCCTTGCGATAGTTTTATGAGATCCGTATTTGTCAGCCACTTATTCGCAGACCTTGTATTCGAATATGGTTGTCCAGATGCTCTATTAAAATCGGTAAACCCTATAACAAAGCTGTTTTTAACAATATTTCCACTTGTTGCCGATATCCATCCTACTCCTTTATAATAGGTGTTACCGTAATACATCAGCGGTGTTCCGTGCTCATCTTTTAGAACCAAATCACAATATAGCTCTATAGCACGTGTCCTTTCATCTTTTTCGGTAACTTCCGAATCAAATGGGTTTTCACGGGTATTTACATATGCATCCACTTTCAGACGCAAAAAATTATCTCCATCTGTGCTAATGATAAATCCATCCTTATTTTTAAACATCCAATTGTTTTTCGCACTACTATCCCCAGTATAGTTAATCTCTGCTCCCATCAATGTACTGTTCTCTCCTTTTTCTTCATACAAAAGGAATTTACCTTTTTCCCAAGGCTGGCAATCATTATACACCTTTAATGTAAATTTGCTGTTCTCCGTTGTAGTTTCCAGATCACGCAAACCGTCCTCTGTTATATTATATTCCAGGTAATCATTCAGGGCATAAATCGAACTTGTTATACTTACGTTGTTTATCATTTCTTCAAACCCGTAAGGGGCATTTGCCGACATAAAACCGATATCTGACATATCACCCAAAGCAAATGGTACATTTTCATCTGCAATGTATGACAGTGTATCGAAGTTATATGCTTTCATTTGTAACCCATGTGCTACCGTATTATAGTCATATATGTATACCGACGCATCACGCTGAACCATCATAAGCCCGAACGGTTTCAGTATGCTTTCTATTACTTCTTTGCACGACATTGGCATATCTTCTTCGTCGTAGAAATTAGCCGACTGGATATATAGTTTATGTAGCAGGCTTTCCGAAGGCAAAAGGGTGATTCCTCCTGCCGTGGTAGTACATCCGATATACAGCTTGCTGAATGGTATTGCCAGTTTATTAAAACATCTTTTCAGTTGCGTGATCATAGGCTGTACATCTGTGTATCTTGCCTCTGTATCACTGGTAAACTTCAAGCGTTCCAAAATATTGAAATCTGCTGCCGTAAATTCGACTGTATAGGGTGGATACAACGCTAAGTTTTCTTCATATAGTTCCGGATCCAGCCAACCCATCCAATAGAGCGAGCCGCCTCTATAAAACTTAACCAGATAATCCTGCATATTGTCAGTATGTAGGTTATCAAACTGAAAGATAGTCGTACTGATTAGGCTAAGTGTAGCCCCACTCCCTTGCAAGGGAGTCAACTTCTTTACATCCCCATACTGAAGGACGAAGGGAACATCTGTAGCTTTGATCTCTTCTACTTTCACCGTATCTTTAGTTAAAATCTCGACACGATTAAGAATATTATCGAATCCTTTAAACTCGTAATAGTATTTCACGTTCATTATCTCATCCTCCCCTGTTTACGTGCATAGTTATCTACTACGGCAACAAGATTGCTTCCGCTACCTACGAGTTTGCCAGTGATATGTATTGTCTCCTCCCTGTTTCCTTTGTTGATTGCGTTATACAGGTTATTTTGCTGCGACTTGTTAAGGATCATTTCGCCACTATTAACACGTGCAAGGACCTTGTCACCGGTATACATGCCACCAGGAACAATACCGCCTTGCTCGAACTTTGGCAGATTGGCCATTAACCCTACCATAGTTGCTACCGCCGATACAGCCTGTATCCATCCGATAAAAGGAGTAGACGCAGCACTTGCGGCTGAACCAGATATGGCTACGGCTGAGTTTCCGTCCACCAATTGCCGCATGACAGGCAACACCGAACTGATTGCATTCGTCATATTCCCCGCCCAGTTCATCCAATCAGATGCGGATTCTCCCATCAAGCCACCAAGGGACTGAAAGGCTGACCCTATCGAAGAAATGGCAACAGAGGTTTCTTGTAATTCACTTCGATACTTGTAATATGCCTCTGCCTCTTCATTTATATTTTTGATCTTCTTTTGCTGCATTTCGTCGTTGAGAATAGCAACATCTCCGATCGGATTTTTACCTTCAGTATCACCGGCCGACAAACCAGGAGCCTCCATAGGCTTTGCATTAAGCACAAGGTCAATCACCAGTTTGTTTTCCTTCCTGATCTTATCCAGTTGCTTCTGCAATTTGTCCTGTTCACGCAACAAGTCGAAGCGTATCTCCGGATTCACCTCGTTGGATATACGTTCTTTCAACTTTAATATTTTATTCGACAGGTCTTTTTCCGAACCCAACTGTATGGGTATCTCTACATTACCGGAAGAACCGCCAACTTTTATATCCTTTTCTTCCTCTTTTGCCTTATCCAATAAAACCAACTGCTCATTCAGGTACTTTACCGATTCTTTATATAGAACATTCTTAGCTTCAAGTTTATATACTATTTCTTGCTGAGCTTCTATTTCTTTTTCAAGCTTCTTCTTTAAATTTATATCTGCATACGACGTACCCAGATTGGGTAATCCGGTCAAATGTTTAACTAATAAATCTCCTGCATTTTTTGTCTTTTGCTTGTCATTTATTTCGGCAAGCGCCTTTTTTAACTGCCCCAATCTATCCATTGCAGATCGAAATTCTTTTTCCGAAACAATTGGATCATCATTCCTTTTGTTGAATTGACGCATCGTTTCATTGATAGCAGATCTTCTATCTCCAAGGACCATCCATCCTTCAATTTCTTTTTCTAACTGTTTTTTTCTATATGTTACCCCTTCAGATATTATTTCGTTTTGCTTTTGTTGATCAGACTTTAGTAACTCTGTGGCTTGCATCACCATTTTAGACAGACTGTCAAATGTCTCTTTTAGTATACCGTTCGATTTGTTCAACGTCAAAATAAACCCCTCCCAAGCCGACGACAGACCGTTTATAGAGCCAGCAAGGTTATCGTTATTTATCTTCTGCTGTTCAATAGCGGTATTGGTGCCAGTAATAGCTTTTACATACTCTTTATATTGGTCTTTTGCGTTTACAATGGCAAGCGCCGCCGTCACACTCTCTTTGCCAAACATCTTGGTCATTCCGGTTGCGTCCAAATTCTTTTTAGCAAGGTTATCGAGCGCAGCGGTAAGCCCCACTACGGAAGGTTTAAGATTCTTATCCGTACTTGCTTCAAGCGTAAGAAAGATGTTTCGTAGATTCGTACCCGCTTCACTGGCTTCCGAAATCTTCGGGGCGATAGCTTCAATGGCAGCTACCAATTCATTGTACTTAACACCTACACTACTGGCAGCTCCACCGGATTTCTCGATGGCTTTTGACAAATATTGTATATCTGCCGAACCGGCTTGTGAAGCTGCGGCAAGTATATTAACATACTCACCTGCCTTATCTGCCGATTCTCCCATTTGGTTTATAGATCCAGACAGAGCTTTAGCAGCTTCAGGGACGTCCATGCCTGCTGCTTCGGCAAGAGTGATGGCCTGTTTTGTAACTTCGCTCAATGCTTCTTTGTTCTTCAGCAGTTCGGGCTGTTGCGAACCTATAAGCTGAAAGGCTTCCACAACCTGCGATGCTGTCTGGGTAGAGGTAGAACCCAGTTCTATGGCTTTCTGCTTAAAGAACTCCATATCCGTTGCTGAAAGCCCGGTGATGGAGCGGAGTGAGGATAGGGATTTTTCAAACTGCATACTTGTTTTTATTGCGTCAGTAAACGCAACCGACACGCCTGCCATGGCGGCAAACGATCCGACAAACGAACGCATACCGACAGACACTGCTTTTGCTGTTTTCTCAAACGATTTGATCTGCGCTTTGCTCTTCTTGATATTCCGATCAAACTGGTCGTTCTTCAATAGTATCCGTGTTACTAAATCCGCTGGCATTGTTTTTGTTTTTTATAAAATCCTGTATTTTATTCCTCAATCTACTTATCTCTTCGTCAGTAGGGGCTTTCGGTTTATCTTCATTTTCTTCATTTTCTTCGTCCCAAGGAAACTTCAGCAGATCCAATGGTGCAAGTTTCCTTGTCGAATTTCCTTGTGCGATGACGTACATCAATAGGCGAGTCTGTTCCCAAGATTCCCTATGCTTATGAGATGAACGCTCCAAAAGGGGCTGTATCTCATACATTTGCATTCTATCTAGAACGTACTCGGAAGAAATCCCAATATCAACCGTCAGTATCTGATATATTTCCCGGATCGTTAGCCTTTTTTTTTTCGCCTTCCGACGGTTCATCTCCCGAAAGTAGGTTCATGCGTTCTGTTTCAGTATTCATCCACTTCATAAGCTCTTGTATCTTTTTCGGCTCATCGTCAAGAACATTCGTAAAGTCCTCAAATGACAGGTCGAAATCATCATTATTGGCAATTAAGAAACAGAAGATCAAAAGGAACACATTCATTGTCTTATCCGGCGTAAAGGGCACGCCCGCGATCTGTTCGTACAGAAACAAGCCGCGTAGCGTGTACTTTAATTTACCTAAAATCCGCAACTATCATTCAATACACGATTAAGGGTAGATTTATGA
>OOBJ01002350.1_pt1 | contig 10047 bp, 7 predicted proteins | sample 1671331 | NCBI WGS metagenome assembly OOBJ01 (sample SAMN06348145, study PRJEB24527) | human gut metagenome | biome: human gut; feature: ankylosing spondylitis patient; material: feces | host: Homo sapiens | place: China | collected 2015-10 | reverse complement strand
TGGATGAACAACAATCTATTAACAAGAAGATAGCCAATCAAATTCCGGTTATTGTACAGAAAAGTGTGCAGGAACAGTCCAAAAAGCCAAAACGAAAAGGTTTCTTAGGCATATTCGGCAAAAAAAAGGAAGTAACTCCAGCAGTATCAACCACTATCCTTCATTCGGTCAATAGAAACGTAATCAGCGAACAGAAAGTGCAGGATCGCCAATTGTCGGAACAAGCCGACAGCCTTGCAGCTCGTAATGCAGAACTTAACAGACAACTGCAAGAATTGATTTGCCAAATAGAAGAAAAGGTACAAACCGAACTGCAAAGCCGGGAAAACGAAATAGTTGCCATGCGTGAAAAGTCATTTATGCAAGTAGGCGGTTTAATGGGATTCGTTCTTCTATTGTTGTTAATTTCCTACATCATCATACATCGTGATGCAAAAAGCATTAAACAATACAAGCACAAGACAACTGATTTGATAAGGCAACTGGAACAATCCGTACAACGGAACGAGGCACTGATAACGTCAAGGAAGAAGGCGGTACATACTATCACCCATGAACTGCGCACACCGCTGACAGCAATAACAGGCTATGCCGGACTGATACGGAAAGAACAGTGTGAGGATAAGTCCGGGCAGTATATCCAAAACATACTGCAATCCTCCGACCGTATGCGGGATATGCTTAACACTTTGCTTGACTTCTTCCGCCTGGACAACGGCAAGGAACAGCCCCGTCTGTCACCCTGCCGGATTTCAGCAATCACGCACACACTTGAAACGGAGTTCATGCCTGTTGCCGTGAACAAAGGGCTGTCCTTGTCCGTGAAGACTGGACACGATGCCATTGTATTGACCGACAAAGAGCGAATAATACAAATCGGGAATAACCTGCTGTCAAACGCTGTCAAGTTCACAGAAGAAGGCGGTGTTTCTTTGATTACTGAATATGATAATGGAGTTCTGACACTGGTCGTTGAAGATACAGGTACAGGCATGACAGAAGAGGAACAGAAACAAGCGTTCGGTGCGTTTGAACGTCTATCAAATGCCGCCGCAAAGGAGGGTTTCGGGCTTGGGCTTGCCATAATGCGTAATATTGTGTCGATGCTTGGCGGAACAATCCGTTTAGACAGCAAGAAAGGGAAAGGCAGTCGTTTCACAGTTGAAATTTCTATGCAGGAAGCTGAAGAACAGCTTGGATATACAAGCAATACACCTGTTTATCATAACAATAAATTCCATGATGTTGTCGCCATTGACAATGATGAGGTATTACTTCTGATGCTGAAAGAGATGTATTCCCAAGAAGGAATACACTGCGACACTTGCACCGATGCTGCGGCACTGATGGAAATGATACGCCAGAAAGAATACAGCCTGTTGCTGACAGACTTGAATATGCCCGATATAAACGGTTTCGAATTGCTGGAACTGTTGCGTTCGTCCAACGTGGGCAATTCACCAACAATCCCGGTGGTTGTGGCAACCGCTTCGGGCAGTTGTAACAAAGGGGAACTATTGGCAAAAGGCTTTGCCGGATGCCTGTTCAAACCGTTCTCCATATCGGAACTGATGGAGGTTTCCGACAGGTGTGCCATAAAAGAAACACCGGACGGGAAACCGGATTTTTCAGCTTTGCTGTCTTACGGCAATGAAGCCGTTATGCTGGAAAAGTTGATGACGGAAACTGAAAAAGAGATGCAGACAATACGGGAAGCGGCAACAGAAAAAGACCTGCAAGACAGATTCCCCATCAAACACCTTGTCCCGGCTTTCAAACAAATGTATGTCTGTAATCACACAATTATTAAATAGATATTCTCTAAACTTTTTGAAGTATGCCCCCGAAGTCCAAGACCTTGGCACGATATATACCAGTTCCTGATTCTGTTTCAGATTGTATATACCCATTGCCCAAAATAAAAAATAAAGGTTGGGTGCGCCATGGCAAACTGATGGCATCGACTTTGCCTCTACTGCATCTTTCGGTATTTTCAAATAAGGGGGATTGCCAATCACATAGTCGTACAGACTCTCGTTCTCTCTGAAAAATGTATCTACGCCAAAAGATTGCGACGTAATATAATTCTCATTGATTATAGTAAACGAAACATTTGCGTTGCTCTTAATGATTGTCAGGTTTTCCTCCAATAGAGGCAGTACGAGGCTGTCCGTCTCATAGCAAGTGATATGGATATGACCTTTATAACCATTATCCATAAGCCTTTGTACAACGGCTGCCGACAATATTCCAGTTCCTGCTCCAGCATCCAACAAACTCATTTGAGGTTTTGTAGTGTCATAATCGAAGAGAGAAGCCATATACAGAGCTGTGGTCACGTTCGTAAAGAACTGACCATACTTTTTCCGTTTCGCTTTTGGTACTGCATTTATGAAACGGTCTGTATTCTCAATTATCAATTTAATCATACTTCCTCGTTCTTTGTATTATCAACAATCAATTCTTTGAGTTCAACCGAAAGCAGTTGGGCTATTCGATATAGTGTATCAAGATTAGGCTGTTGCCTATTACAGCAATAAGCGTTGGTTGTACTAAAACTTTTACCAAGCTGCTCTGCTAACCATTTTTGCGACTTGTCTTGTTCTACCAATACTGCTTTTATTCGATTTAATTTCATACTTCAATGTATTTTGGGTGCAAAGATACTAAATAATCTCCTAAATATAGCATTATACGCTATAAAAGTAAGAAAAAAATAATTTTGAAGCCCCCTAAAATAGATTTTTGAAATAATTTAGACTATTTGCTATTGCCGCCGAATTATTAACCTGCATTGTATATCAGCCATATATGCCGATAGAGATACAACCAAGGTACAAGACACCCGTTTTTGACCATCTTTGCAGCCCCCTTGCAAGGTTCTAATTCCCCTCTTTTCCTTTTTCGACCGTCTCACTCTTTATAGCTGATGAGAGTAGTACTTTTTATCAAAAATGCGCTCTTTGGATAGCAATCAGTCAAAATCGTCCAAAATATTTTCATAAATAATCTTAAATCTGCTTTTTGCCCCTGTCATAGTTTTTTCTCTTTGCCGAGTGCCTTGAACTATAGATTTTCGTTTGTTCAATATTTGTACCGTTTTGAATATGTTGTTTTTGAGAAAATGTTGTGGCTCAACGTGTTAGGAAATATAAAAAGGCTTCCACATGAACAGCGTGGTGCGCCAGCTGCACGAACAAAATACGGACGTGGTGATGGTCGATACGGGTAACTCATACGAGGGACTGTGCGAATACCTGAACGGCAAGTACATCAGTTATACGGAGGAGAAGCCTATCACCATGAACCCTTTCCGCATCAATCGCCAAGAACTGAATGTGGAAAAGACCGGTTTCCTGAAAAACCTTGTGCTACTGATATGGAAAGGCTCCCAGGGCACGGTCAGCAAGACGGAGGACAGGCTCATCGACCAAGTAATCACCGAATACTATGACGTTTATTTCAACGGTTTTGACGGCTTCACCCCTCCCCAGCGGGAAGACCTGCGCAAGAGCCTGCTGGTGGACGACCGCAACAACTCTCGTGATGGCAGGGAAACGGAAGAGGAACGGCTGGCCCGCATCGAAAGGGAGATCGACGAGATAGAACGCCGCCGTAAGGAGCTGAAGGTGGAGGGCCTTTCGTTCAACACGTTCTATGAATACTCCGTGCAGCGCATTCCCGACATCTGCCACGAGAACAACCTTGCGGGTATCGACCTCTCCACCTACCGCTACATGATGAAGGACTTTTACCGAGGCGGCAACCACGAAAAGACGCTGAACGAGGAAATGGACGGCACCCTGTTCGATGAAACTTTCATTGTCTTCGAAATCGATGCGATAAAAGATGACCCGCTGCTTTTCCCCATCGTGACGCTCATCATCATGGACGTATTTCTGCAAAAAATGCGCCTGAAAAAGAACCGCAAAGTCTTGGTGATTGAGGAAGCGTGGAAAGCCATCGCCTCTCCGCTGATGGCCGAGTACATCAAGTTCATGTACAAGACCGCCCGCAAGTTCTGGGCAAGCGTTGGCGTGGTGACGCAGGAGATACAGGACATCATCGGGTCGGAAATCGTGAAGGAGGCCATCATCAACAACTCCGATGTGGTGATGCTGCTCGACCAAAGCAAGTTCCGGGAGCGGTTCGACGGCATTAAGGCGATACTCGGCCTGACCGATGTGGAGTGCAAGAAGATATTCACCATCAACCGCTTGGAAAACAAGGAGGGTCGCTCGTTCTTCCGGGAGGTGTTCATACGTCGTGGCACGGCCAGCGAGGTGTACGGCGTGGAAGAACCGAGGGAATGCTACATGACCTACACTACGGAGCGGGCTGAAAAGGAAGCCCTGAAACTTTACAAGCGGGAATTGGGATGCAGCCATCAGGAGGCCATTGAAGCCTATTGCCGTGATTGGCAACTTTCGTGCATCGACAAGTCCTTGGCGTTCGCCCAGGAGGTGAACAAGGCAGGCCGTGTGCTGCATCTGGAACGGAACCGTCGGAAAACCATTCAGTAATCACACAATAATCATCTACAAATAATCGACATTATGGAAGCAGAAAAATTCATCCACGACTTTTGGAAGGCCAACGAGATCAGCAACTTCTCGAAAGAGGCCACCGTGTTGTTCTTCTACCTCATTTATGTGTGGGAGAACGAGAAGAAACCTGACGTGTTCTATGTGCATCCTGCCAGCCTGCTGTGCAAAGTAAGGGGATTCAGCGTAAAGGGAGTGTTGACTGCCAGTGAGGAATTGCAGGAACGCGGCTACATCACCTACAAAGCCCCTGACCAGCAATGGTGTTCCGGGGAGTATTCGCTTTGCCTTGACCGGGACATGAAAACAGGGAAGAATGAAAATCCGAGCAACAACCCGAACAATACAAACATCAAGCCCTGATAATCTATGAAAAGACTTCTTGTCCTATTGGTATGCGCCTGTATTTCCGTCCTTTCGGCGGAAGCACAGTACGTGCGTGTCAATTACGACAAGAAGACCGTGGCGGCAATGGCGGCGGCCTATGCCACGGAAACGGCCACGGAAGCCTATTATACCGAGCAGGTGAAGGACATACTCGACAAGTACAGTGCTGCGGAAGTGGCTGCGGCGGGTATCTTCCTGTCAAAATACCTCGACCGTAAGGCATTGACGGAACTGGGCATCTGGAGCAACGGTACGGAGAACTACTATTACCGCCGCATCTATAACCTCGTAAGTGCGAAAATCATGCCGAAGATCTGGACGGTGGCAGGCCAGATGCTCCATTCCCCGCAGACAGCCTTGTACTGGGGCAGTTACCTGATGAAAGTCTGCACCGAGGTAAAGGCCCTCTGTATGCAATTTGAATCGGTGGTGACGAACGGCACGTTGTCATTCCGCGATGTGGTGTTCCTGGAGATTGCCCCGAAATTTGCCCCCTTGTTCAAACTTTCGGAAAGCGGAGGCATTGACTGGAAAACCTTTTTTGACGACTTGGGAAATATAGGGCACAATTTTACCAAGGAAAACCTACAGGCCGACATAGACAATCTATATAACCTGGGAGTCGGTCTTGCCACGGCAGGTGCGGACAATTTTGTGGATACCATTTTGGGCAAGAGCAGTTTCCATGACCTGCTGAATGGGAAGATAAGCGACATCGCACGGGTGGCTGGAAACGCTTACGACCTGTACGGGCAACTGGAACACTCCGTGGGCAACACCTTGCTTTCGATGGTAGGCGGGCCGGAAGGCGTGGCCAACCTCTTCCAAATAGACAACTACAACCTGACCTCGTGGATAAGCGACTACCTGAAAGAGGCGGCAGGACAATACTATACCCAGCGGTGGTATATCTACCGTAGGGATGCCGGTACGGAAACCCTGTGCGACTACACGCCTCCCACGGACGACAACAGCATTATCTACGGTGGGGAATGGACGCGCTTCAACACTTCCGATGCCGGATTCTATCCCAACAGCGCACAGACTGAACAGATACTCAGCAACTCGGAGCGGTATGCCGGATGGTCGAGGACGAAAGTACAACAGATGAACCATGCGAATGACGGCTATACTTATAGCATCAGCTATTACCGTTCCAGCTACCATATCAACCGGGGCGGCAGTCTGATACAGAAGGCATACGCCTACAGCATCAAGGTAACAAGAAGCTGGAACCACGAGGAAGTGGTGTATGAGGACGTGTTCGATTCCTACAAGATGGACTTGAATACCTTCAAAGCCCAACTTAACGCACGGTTGTCGGAATTCAACGTCAACGAGGAGGGCTATGTGTATGTCATCGGCAGCGATGCCAAGCATTACTACCAAGCCACTGACGAAGCCAAACTGCAAGGTTGCGAGAGCGTGATTGTCAGCGTGACCTGCCACGACGGGGTGACTTTGGGCAGCGGGAGTACTCAATACAAGTGCCGTGGTTGCGGCGGCAGCCTGAACAGCCATTCCAAGGAGTGCGCCATGCAGACCACCGTGTCCGGGGATGACGAACTGGACTTGTCCGGTCTGGACGATTTGGAAAACGAATACAACGCGGAAGCAGCCGCCTTACAGTCGCAGATAGATGCCTTGGAGGCAGAAAACGCCGATTTGGTGAAACAGATAGCGGCAGCAACGGTGGAAGAAGCGGCCACACTGCGGCAGCAATACAACCGCAACAAGGATGAAATCACCCGGCTGGCATCCGACCTGTCCGCCGTCCGGAAGAAGCAGGACGAACTGGCACAGGCCAAGGAGGAAGCGGCGGCGGACAATGCCGTGCCCACCGATGATTATTACCGCATTCCCGCCCTCATGCAGGAATGCAAGAACGCCTACAGCCTGACATGGCAGGGAGACGGTTGGTGGAGCGGCTACAGCTACCTGCGGGAAGCCACCGCGCCGAACATCAACGGCACTATCACTTTCAAGGCCACTCTTTCCATTGCCCGTAAGCCCAAGTATTTCCTCGGCATCAAGATACACCGCGCCATCCTGCAAATCAGTTGGGAACTGACGGCGGAGTATTCGGACACGGAAGTGGTGGACATCATCGAGCTTGAACCCGGCATGAGCGAGGCAGAAAAGTCGAAGATGGTCAATGACCGCCTGTCGGAGATTGCCAACCAATACCCTTCGTGTGAAATCACCACGGAATACGTGAAATCGGAGCCAGTGGAGGAAGACACGAGCACAGATACCTACCACCTGTTGTGGGCATCCGACCGGCTGGAGATTGCCCGGCAAGTGGAAACGAGGCTGACGCAAATATATGCCGACCTCGTGTCATTGGAAAAGATGATGAATTACAGGCTGAGCATCATTGATGTGCTGAAAGACATCGCACCTTTTGTCAATGACGAACGGGGACGCAGGCTTACCCTCGTGGAAGAATGCCGCCGCAGGTGGCTGCGTGGGGCTGCGAACAGCTTGCACTCAGTGGATTACAATGGGAAATATGAAGAAACCGATGAAAGCAGGGAGGGAATGGAATGAAGCAGGCTCTAAGAAATATCAGGCATATCGTCCTTTTGATGATGGTGATGGCGTTCCCGTTGAAGGTGTCTGCACAATGGAACTTCGACATCGTTTCCGTGGAAGCCTACATCAACGACCACAAGCAACAGCGCAGCCTGTTGCTGGCACGTTCCACGTTGGAATTGAGCAACCAGTTGCTGCACGAGTACAGCAGTGAAGCGGCGGTGGACTTCAAGGAACTGAACGTGGATTTGGACAAGTACACGAGGGCGTTCGATGTGGTTGACATTTTGTACCAGTCCTTACGCACTTCGCTGAACGTATATTCCACCTACAACACCGTGAGCGACCGCATCGCCGACTACAAGGACTTGCTGGATGACTACTATACGAAAGTGGTGGAACGGAACAGGATGGAGCTGCATGACACGCTGATTATCGGCATCAGCCTAAGGTGCGTGGAAAGAATCGCCGAGGACGGCAAACAACTCTATCGTTCGATGAGTGACTTGGTATTGTATGCCACCGGTGCGGCGGCCTGTTCCACCTCGGACTTGCTGTTGGTGTTGGAAAGCATCAACCAAGGGCTTGACAACATCGAACGGCATCTCAATAAGGCCTATTTCGAGACATGGCGGTACATTCAACTTAGAATGGGTTATTGGAAAGAAAGCATATACATCGCCAAGGACAAGTCGCAGATAGCGAACGAGGCGTTCCGAAGGTGGCGGAATTCGGGATAGAATCCGTATAACCGATGAAAGGGAATGAAACATAAATAGCAGAAACGAGGAACAAAATACTAAGGATTAGAGATGGTACGAAAGACATATATAATAATAGGTATAGGGATGCTCCTGTCGGGAATAGCGTCCAAAGGGTTTGCCCAAAGCGTAACCTACAGCCACGATGCCGCCAAGATGAACCAGATTACCGTGGCGGAAATCGGTTCCGGTTCGCTGACTCCAAGCCTGTACTACCAGCTGTTGCACAACTCTTACCAGAAGAGCGCGGCGGCAAAGAACAAGTTGGGCTTCCGCACGACGGCGGGTATCAATCTCTACAATCAAGTGGATGATGCGGAAGCGTTGGACTCTGCCATGACCCAACGGGCGAGGATAGAAGCCTTGAACGTGGCAGACCGGAGCGGCGGCGCATTGGATGTGGCATGGCTGGCCGAAAGCGACAAAATCAACTCCGCCTTGGAAAACTTTGAGAAGAACATTCGGCGCATCATCGAAGCCGGAGGCAGCAATTATGAGCAGGAACATTGGCGTGAGCAATATAATGTGTTCCTCTGTGCCGTCAAGTCGGTGCAGGAAGCCTATATGCCGAATGCCGAACGTAAAAAACAATACCTGCGCATCCATGCGGACATCATCCGAAAGAATGAGATACTTGTGCGCTACATCATGCGGCTGGCAAACTCCACCAAGGTGGCGGAACTGCTGGAGGCTTCGGCAACCATCGAAGACCGCAGGGCGCAAATCGCAATGGCGGCGATGAACCGTTGGAGAGAGGCGGGATGGCGAACAATGGAATAAAAATAAACAACTAAAACATATCAACGATGGACAACCATATTCAGATTTTCAGCAATGAGGAGTTCGGTGCAATCCGCACTGCTGGCACGCCGGAACAGCCTTTGTTCTGTCTCGTCGATGTCGCAAGAGTCCTGAACCTCGTTCCCAGCAAGGTGGCACAGCGTCTCAGCGATGACGTACTTTCAAAGTACACCATTTCAGACGGCATTGGTCGTCAACAAGTTACGAACTTTATCAATGAAGACGGCCTCTATGATGTCATTCTCGACAGTCGGAAGCCCGAAGCGAAACGTTTCCGCAAGTGGGTGACTTCCGAGGTGCTGCCGAGCATCCGCAAGCACGGCGCATACCTGACTGATGCCGCCTTGCAACGGGTGGTGACCGAGCCGGACTTCCTTATCGGACTGGCCAATGCCATCAAGGAGGAGCGCAAGAACCGCATGGCCGTGGAAGCCCAATGCGAGGAACAGAAATTGCTTATCGACAGACAGCAGGAACAAATTGAGGAATTGGGTAAGCGCACCAGCTATGTGGAACTGGTGTTGCAATGCAAGGGATTGCTTGATATCACACAAATCGCACAGGACTACGGAATGTCCGGACGCAAGATGAACGGCATCCTGCATGAAAAAGGCATCCAGTACAAGGACAACAAGCAATGGATTCTTTACGCCGCCTATAAGGACAAGGGCTATGTACACAGTGCCACCTTATCCTTGGAGAATGGAAAATCGGTAATGCGCACCCAATGGACGCAGAAAGGGCGAATGTTCATCTACGAACGGCTGAAACAGGATGGAATTTTGCCAGTAATGGAACGGGAACAGACCCCTAAAGAGAGTTAACGCCTAAACGATACGGAAAAATGGAAGATAACATTTTGTCAGACTTCGGCATCCATCTGCTTGAAGAAGAGATAGATGACGTGATATTCCAGACCAACGAGTTCCTGACTGAGGCCACGTTTACGGGGTCACAAGGGCCCTTCTGGTGGTTAGCGCATTTGGGCTACTTTTACCTATTGCAAATCATTGATATTA
>OOBJ01002339.1_pt1 | contig 10103 bp, 8 predicted proteins | sample 1671331 | NCBI WGS metagenome assembly OOBJ01 (sample SAMN06348145, study PRJEB24527) | human gut metagenome | biome: human gut; feature: ankylosing spondylitis patient; material: feces | host: Homo sapiens | place: China | collected 2015-10 | reverse complement strand
TGTATGCTTTTTCCAAGGCTTATTCTCCGGGTATGGACAAACGGTAGTAAGATTTTCTCTGCATTCCGTTTTGCGGATGTTCGCATGTCGGTGAGAATTTGTCCTGAAAATAATGCTCCGGCGGGCACAAAACAACTTTTTTGTGCCAACCGGAGCAAAATCGTATGCCCAACCAAGAAGCCTTTTTGTAAGATCTATTTCAGTTTGGCATATTCTTTTTCGTCCACGGGTTCCAACCATTCGTTGCTGCTATCCTCGCCGGGAACTTCGATGGCAAGATGGGAGAACCAACTGTTGGGCGCAGCTCCGTGCCAATGTTTTACGCCGGCAGGGATGTGGACGGCATCGCCGGGCAGGAGTTCCACCGGGGCCTTGCCCCATTCCTGATAATAACCGCGTCCTCCCACACAGATGAGGGTTTGTCCGCCGCCTTTGGAGGCCTTATGTATGTGCCAGTTGTTGCGGCAGCCCGGTTCGAAGGTCACATTGACCACGGGAACACCGTCCTTCACGATAGAGGTAAGATAGCTTTGGCCCGTGAAATACCGGGCGTATGCGTCGTTGGGTTGTCCCACCGGGAAGAAGATGGTTTGTGCATAGGCTTCGACCGAACCTGCGGCCACGCTTTCGGCATCTCCGTCCCATACCTCTTTTGCCATGCGGAATGCAGCCCATGCCTTGGGCCATCCGGCGTAGAATGCGGCATGGGTGAGGATTTCAGCCATCTCTGTCCGGGTCACCCCGTTCTTTTTGGCCGATTCGAGATGGTACTTGAACGAGGAATCGGTCAGTCCCTGCGACATCAGGGCCACTACGGTTACGATGGAACGGTCGCGGAGCGAAAGCAGATTGTTCCGGCTCCATACTTCCCCGAAAAGAATATCATCGTTCAAACGTGCAAATTCGGGGGAAAATTCTCCGAGCGCGTCGCGTCCGGCAGTCTGTTGGATTTTTACTTGTGATTTTGCCATGATGGGAAAAATTAAAGTCAGTGATAGGATGAATAAAGTTTTTTGGGTTCTCATGATGATATGTTTTTTGGATTCGACATTTTACGTTCATCTCCACGATGGGGCTACGCCGTATGCCTCCTTATATATTTTAGAGAAGTGCGACAGGTTTTTGAATCCCACGTCGAAACAAGCTTCCGTCACTTTTTTCTTTCCGGATAGTATCAAGTCGCGGGCGGCTTCCAGACGGCGTTTGATAATCCACTTTTGCGGGGTCAGGTCGCTGACCTTGGCAAAGTCCCGTTTGAAAGTGGCCAGGCTGCGCCCCGTGTAGCTTGCGATTTCGTTCATGGAGAGGTCGAGCATGTAGTTTTCGTTCAGGTAATCGAGGATGTCTATCTTCCACGGTTCCACGAAATCGAACAGGGACGCATAAAGGTTCCGGTCGGTGCGGAGCAATACGTATACCCCCTCGGTCATTTTCAGTTTCAGCATGTCTTCGGAGGGTTTCTCTCCGGCTTCGAAATAAGGAATGACCGATTCGAACAGTGAACGGATGTCCGGGCGGTCGGAGGGGAGGACGCGAAGGCTTGTCTTGTCGCGCTTGGCATTTCCCGGTATGAGCCGGTTGTCGAGCGACCGGTAGAAATCCCTTAGGAAAGGCCGGGAGAATTTCAACACGATGGAGCGGTACGGTTTTCCGTTTTCCACCTTCTTGTGCAGCCACATCCGGTTGTCGCGCCGCATGAAAGCACATTCACCTGGATGCAAGACGGTTTTCTTCCCCCGTTCCTCTATTTCCAGTTCGCCGGAACATAGATAAATGAGCGTGTGTTCCCTGTTCTCGTGGGCGCATCCCCGGTCGTCGTTGAAGTAACATGCGATAAGTATGTTCGAGCAGTCAAAAACTTCCAAATGTTCCATATCGTCAACCTTTTGTTGGTGCAAATATAGTGCATTGTACGGGGATGATGTTTGTTGTAAGGCTCAAATTTTCAAAAATACTTTCTTATAGCGCAATCATGAACGACGAACCCAGTGTGAGCATGTTCATGTATTCCCCGCTGTTTTTACTATGCGACGGAAGTAAATCATAGTCGAGGAAAAAGCGGATTCCATAATGTGCTTTGGCCTTGAACGTCAGCGAAATTCCGCTTCCGAAACTGAAACCGTTTCTTGCGGTGACCGGACGGTCGGCCAGTTGCAATAACGGATAATGCACATAACCTCCCAAAAGTTTGCTGCCAATCATCCATCGTGAAGAAAGGGGATAGGAAAAATAACTTCCTCCGTAGAAAGAAATCACGTCGAACGTATTATTCTCAGCCCGGTCGGTGTTGACTATTATCGACGTGTTGGATACGGTGAACCGTCCGCCGGCACCTATGTACGGATTGAAGAAATAGGCTCCTTCCACGCCGGCCGTACTACCGGATGACGTACTGAACTCCGTTTGTTCGTCGATGTCGTAACCGCTCAACGGGATGTTTAATCCGAGGTACAGGCTCAGGAATGAAGGTTTGTCCATCCGGCTGAAAACTTCTTCGTTGGCCAAACGGTTGATTCCCTTTTCTTTGAAAATCAAGTCTGCCAGATAATAACCCAGTTCGGTGGAGAGTATGCCGATGCCTGCGCCGGTCAAGACATCACTCAGCCAATGCTTGTTGTTGGCCATTCGCATGAGTCCCGTCGCGGTGGCCACGCTGTATGCTCCGATGCCGATCCACGGACTTTTATGTCCGTATTCTTTGTTGAGCATGGTGGCAGTCATAAATGCCGTGGCAGTATGTCCGGACGGAAACGAATGCCGGTTCGAACCATCCGGACGCTCTACGTTTGTGGTCTGTTTCAAGGTGTTTACCGTAGCTCCCATCAGTAGTGTGGAAAAGGCGTCGGAAACAAGTAACCTGCTCCATGAACTGCGACTTTGTACGCCTGAAGCTTTCAGGCCGAGCATGGCTACTGCCGGAGCATACTGCATATAGTCATCCAAATGTCGGTTGAATCGGGGCAAGTATTCGTTGCGCAGGTTCCGGAAATGGTCGTCTTCTCCCTTTACAATCAAACCGCCGACAATTAACGGTACTCCGATATACGTCATCTGGTATAGGCGGGAAGAGGAGAACTTGTCAAGTCTTTGACCAAAGTTTTTTGCTATAGGAACAGGCAAACCGCCTTCTTTTCCCACCTTTATACTGTCTGACGGGTTTTGGGCCGATGAAAACGTGAGGTGGCAGATGCCGACAATATATAATGCGATTCTTTTCATGCTGTCATGATCTTCTGGATTAGGACTGCAAAGATATCGGATGACTTTGTCGAAATTTTGAAGATTTACGGGAACCTTACCGCAAATCTATGTTTTCCTTCGGAATAGGCATATGAAATATTCCAACCGTGGTAATCGCATACGGCTTTGACGATGGACAGTCCGAGGCCGTTGCCTTTTACCCTTTCCGACGGACGGTAGGCTGAAAATCAGTTTCTCGTCCAAGGCGGTTTCGTCGGATGTGTTCATCACGACCAATTGTTTGCCGGACAGGACTATGCTTATTTCCCCTTCAGGCCTATTGTGGCGTACGGCATTCACTATGAGGTTGTTTATCATGCTCTCCAATAGGGTGCGGTTGGCTTTTACCGACAGGGAGCTTGCCGGAAAGTCCTTGTTCAGGACCAGCCCTTCGGATAGGCATTCGAGATAAGGCAAAAGTTCTTTTATCACCGTTACGACATCTATGGATTCCGTCCGGTCGAACTGGTTGTTCTTCATCTTGGCCAACAATAGCAAGTTGCGGTTCAGGCGCGACAGTCGGATATTCATTTGGTATAAATCCTGTATGATAGTGGCTTGGCGTTCGGTGATTTCCGGTTGTTGGAGCAGCAGGTCGAGCTTGCTTTGGAATACGGCCAACGGGGTTTGCAATTCATGCGAGGCTTTTTCGGTGAATTCCTTTTGCAACCGGTAGCTGTGGATACTGTCTGTCATCAGCCTTTCCAAGGTCTTGTTGAGCCTGTTGAATTCTTTTACGTTGCTTTTCGGCAGGGCAGGGTACGTCCCGTTTTCCAGTTTGAAGTGCTCTATCGCTTCCAGTGTCTTGTCGAACGGTTGCCATAGGCGACCAGAAATGAAGCGCAGCATCAATACGATGGCTGTGCCCAATACGATGGTGATGAGGGCAAACTGTATCATGATGCCGTGCAGGATGTCTTCTTCGAGGTCGAGGCTCGGTATAGGCTTCCCTACCTGTACGGCTTCGATGATGTCGATCATGTCTTCGGCATAAAAACTTTTGGTCAACCCGTAAAACAGAGGGGTGGCCAGTAAAAGCAATATCACCACACAAATGATGAATTGTGCAAGCGACTTGTACATCAAGCTTCTTTCTTTCATGGCTCAGCCCATTTATATCCCGTCCCATACACATTTTTGATGCAGTCCTTGCAACCGGCGGATGCAAGTTTGGCCTTCAGGTTTTTGATGTGTGTATAGACGAAGTCGTGGTTATCCATCATGTCGGCCATATCGCCGCTGAGATGTTCGGCCATGGCGCTCTTCGATATGACTCGGTTTTTGTTGCCGATGAGAAACAGCAGCAGTTCATATTCCGATTTGGTAAGTTCCACCGGAGTGTCGCCCACGGCGGCCGACTTGTTCAATAAGTTGATGCAGACACCGTTGCTCTCCAATATGTTATTGGCCGAGAACGTTTTGCGGCGGATAATGGCATAGATGCGCATACTCAATTCCGGCAAATGGAAAGGTTTGGCCAGATAGTCGTCTGCGCCTATTTCCAGACCTTTCACCTTGTCGTCGAGCGAATCTTTTGCCGATACGATGATTACGCCCACCGGATTGCGTTGTTTCCGGATTTCGTGCAAGAGGTCGAGTCCGTTTCCGCCCGGCAGCATAAGGTCGAGCAAGATACAGTCATACTCATACAGGTTTACTTTCATTCGGGCATCGGTATACGTGAAGGCCTGTTCGCACAAATATTTCTCACCGCTGAGGTAGGCCACGATGCTGTCCGAAAGCTTCCGTTCGTCTTCTATAATCAGGATTTTCATTAGATGTCTTATTTGTTGCAAAATTAGTTATTTGTCAGCGTATTGTTCCTTCTTTTTATAAATTAACAACATCATACAGGGCAGTACCAACAGAAGTAAGGGTAATCCGACAACGAACCCGCCAATGACCGCTACTGCCAGCGGCTGTTGCATCTGTGCGCCCAGCCCGAAGCCCAAAGCCAAAGGCGTCAGGGCGAGCACGGCACCGATGGCTGTCATCAGTTTGGGGCGGATGCGTAGGGCTATGGCATAATCCACGGCTTCTGAGACTGTCCCGCCTGTGTGCCGGTTCATTTTGTATTGCCATACGGTGAAAATGGCATTCTCGGCTATGATGCCCACCACCATGATGATGCCCGTGTAACTGCTGACGTTGAGCGGGATGTCCGTCAACCATAATGCCAGCAGGCAACCGCAGATGCCGAGCACGGAGATGAACAGTATGGCAAGCGAGATACGCCATTCGCGGAAAAGGAACATCAGGACGGCAAACACTAATAATACGGCAAGCGAGAGTATCATCAGGATCTCGTGGAATGACTGCTGTTGTTCGGAATAGGCTCCACCGTAAGAAATGCTGTAGTCCGACGGTAAATGAAGTTGGGTGCCGAGTGCGGATTGCAGGTCGGCTACGGCACTGCCCAAATCGCGGTTTTCCAACCGTGCCGTCAGCGTTATGTCGCTCTTCAAGTCTTCTCGCCGTTGTTCTATTTCGCCGGGGATGACACGTACGTCGCAGAAAAAGCCGAGCGGACGGGTGCTGCCGTCGGGCAGGAAAATGGGTTGCTGTTCCAACCGTTCGGGGGAGTTGTCTTTGAAATCCGTAAAGCGGAGCAGGATGCGGCGCATTTGTTCGCCGTCCTGCACAGAGCCTATTTGCAATCCGCCTGTCATGGCGGCCTGGGCCGGGTTCGGTTCTATCATGTTGGCCGGTTGGCAAAGGGGAATCCCGCCCGTATGGGCCGTAAGCTGTTCCTGAAAGTCGGTCAGGGTGATGCCGAATTGCGAAAGCCGGTCTTGCCGCGGACTGAAGAGCAACGAAGCGCCGGCCGGAACCAGCCCGTTGTCTATATCCACGATTCCCGGTACGGTTTTCATGATATGCTCGGCTTTTGCCGCCATGCTTTGCAGCGTTTCGTAATCGTTCCCGAAAATCTTCACCTCGATGGGTTGCGCGGTACTCATCAAATCGCCAAGCAGGTCGGAGATACGTTGTCCGAAACCGATGGTCATCAACGGCACGGATTGGGAAATCTGCCGCCGCAGGTCGCTGATGACTTCAGGAGTACTGGCCTTGCGGTTGGTCTTCAGTTGAATCAGATAGTCCCCGAAATTCGAGGGGCGCGTCTTGAACGACATGCCGAGGGCCGTGCGGCGCGAATAGGTCTGCACGTCTGGGTGTGCCATGATAATGCGTTCCATCTGGCGGCAAAGCCGGTCGGTTTCTTCAATATTCGTTCCGGTCGGCGAGTGATAGTCGAGCACGATCGTACCCTCGTCCAGGTCGGGCAAGAAACCGGAGGTAAGCCGAGAAGACGCGAACCAGCCTCCCAAGCTTAAAAGCAGGACGAATCCGGCGGCAATCAGTGGTTTGCGGTAAACCACGGTCAGGAAACGTACTTTACGGACAGAGTTCTCTTCGAGAGACTTCACGTCCAGGTTTTTCGGGCGCAACGGTTGCTTGTATCCGATGGAGAGGTGGAGCACAGGCAGGAGCAGCCATGTCACGAGGAATGAAGCCACGAGTGTAAGTTGCATCGTGTCGGACAATTCCTTGAAGAAGCTGCCGGCCAGTCCGCTCATCAGGCGGAAGGGAAAATGGATGACAATCGTCGATAGGGAAGAGGCCACCATGGCTGGGAAAAGGTTGCGGATGGCGTGGCGTACGACGGTGAAACGGTTTTCGTCGGGACGTTCTTCATGTTCCCGATATATCTGTTCGATGATGACAATGGCATCGTCGATGATGAGACCTATTGAGGCCGCCATCGCACCGAGCGACATGACGTTGACGGTGATGCCGGCCAGATAGCAAAGCAGGATACTGAAAGCCACGGTGACGGGAATCGTCAGCATGACCGCCAGGATCGACCTCCACGAACGAAGGAAGAGTATCATTACGATGATGGCCAGAAACAAGCCTTCGTAGATGGTCTTTAATACGCTGTGTATGCTGTCGCCTACAAAAGCACTTTGGTTATAGTAAGGTTTGAGTTCATACCCCTCGGGTGTAGATGCTAATTGAAAACTGCTCCATCTTTTACTTGAAACCAGCGCCACCCTTATTTTTTGCAAAAGTACATTATTGTATTAACTCTTTTTACCCTCTCATTGTTTTTTGTGTTTCTTTAAGCCTATATGATTGTCCGCTCATATTCAGCAGAAAGGCCTTATGTGTCAACCTGTCTACCATCGCTGCGACCAGCACTTTGTCTTTGATAATTTCATTCCATCTGTTGAACGCCAGATTGGTCGTAATGATTGTCGCTTTCTTTCCAGACCTGAGCGAGAGATGATTGAACAGCATTTCTCCACCTTCCTTGTCACAACTGACATATCCGAACTCGTCACAGATAACCAGGTCGTATTTCTCAAACTTGTTCTGTAGTATTCCAAGTGTTTTGGCAGACCTTGCTTCCCTGATTTGTACAAGGAGTTTGGGAACAGATGTAAACAGTACCGTATGATTACATTGGCAAGCCTTGATACCCAGCGCCGTGGCAATATGTGTCTTTCCGGTTCCCGGATTGCCATACAGTACAACATTCCTTCCCTCTCTGACAAAGTCAAGTGTTTCCAGTTCCGGCAACGCTTTCCTGGCATCGTCCGGGAGTTCCTCCGTGTCCAGTTCATGGAGGTACTTCATCTGCGGGAACCTGGCGGCCTTCATGCGTGTCCTGACGCGCAGTTCCGCCCTGCGCTGTGTTTCTTTGCGTAACAGTTCCGCAATCAGGCGCATGTGGCTCCATCCTTCTTGCAGGGCTAACGCACATACATCTTCCAGTTCATCCTTGATTCCCATCAGTTTGAGTTCTTCCACATAAGCCAAAACGATCTCCTTTTCCGATTTCATTGTTTCATTTGTTTATTGGTTTGTAAAAAGTTTATTTCCATGTTCCCCATAAGTGCAGTCAGGCTGTCAAGAGTTCCCAAGGCCGCATTTTCAATATCCTGCTCCTGGGAATCCGGATCCGTGTTTTCCGTATTCTCCGTCTTGTCCGCTCCCGATTGCAACATGGCTTTGACCTGTTCGGCCGATATCCGTCTGAAGTGACAAGGCTGCCCTGACAACTTCATCCTGTGAGAACCCGTTCTCCTTCGCATATAACAGTAGCATGACAAACGCCTTGTTCTCTCCCTGGAAATGTTTCTCATACAGTTTTCTTATCCCGTCATGTGCGGTATGCCATGCCACGGAATGTGTCAACGCCCCCGGCTTGCGGAGCAATGTGTTCAAATAATGTTCCAGACGGATACGCCAATCCCCGCCACGGTAACTCCGCTGGTGCGAGGCGACCTTTTCCTTTCCGTGAAGGATGACGATTTTCTCACTGTAGATTTTGACGCGCACCTTTTCTCCGACAAGTGTGTCCGGAACAGAACAATGGACATGCTTCATGTGGATGGTAGCCCATTTGTCTACCGTGTACTCAGCCACCTCAAAGCACCCCAGATGGCCGGGAAGTCCCTGCAGGGATGCTAAATCCGCATCGACCCGCAGGCTCTTTCCCATTGTTGACGGACTGGTATCCAAATCGTTCATCCTCTTACAGACAGCACTCAGATGTTCCTGCGCCGAAAAAACGTCCTTGAAACGGTCCGTATGGCAAAAAGCCTTGCGGCGAACAAATTCCACACTCCGCTCCACGTGTCCTTTCTCCCAGCCGGCGCGCACGTTGCAGAAGCGGTAACGGAACCGGTAGAAGTCGGCCATCCGCAGCAGGGAATCCGTAGGTGTCTTTTCTCCGCCGACGAAGGACTTGACCGCCACCCGCATGTTGTCGTACACCATCAGGGAAGGCACACCGTTTATGTCCCGGAAAAAGTTACGGTGTGATTCCATGAAAGCCAGCGTGTTCTGGTACCGGAACAGGTAGGCGTAACGTCCGTTGCTGTGTCCGAAGGTGAAGACGGCCAGATAAAACTTGGTCTTCACCCCGTCAATGAACAGTATTGCTTCTCCCCAGTCGAACTCGATCACCTCCCCCGGCTTATAAAACAACCGTATAAAGGCTTCCGGACTCTTTTTTCCTTTCCCTTGTTCCTTGCCACGTATATAATTACATACACTGGGATAGCTCACCGAATACCCCTTCTCCAAAAGGTACAGGTGAATGTCTTTTTTGAGCATACGTTGCTTACGCATACCCAGAGCCAACTTGGTATCGTTCCGTTTCAGACAGGTGTCAATCTCAGACTTCACCTGCGGAGTCAGCACCCGGGGACGGCGTTTGGAAGAATCATAGCGGGGAGGGTTACTTAACAGATCGCTGAGTGCCTCATCCGGATCTTCTTTATTTAGAGCAGCTTCATACTCAAACAATATATCGTCGACAGTGTGCCGTGAACAATGGAGTTCACGGGATATGCGACGTTTACTATAACCACATACGCGGTATAAATGGATTATCTCTTGTCTTTCTACCATAGTCTTCATTTTTGCCCTTGCATTGATAACATGCAAAGGTCTATACTTGAGCCTATGGTGGAGCTATTTTAAGTTAGAAAAGTGGCGCACTTTTCAATTAGTATATACAATACTGCTGAAATGAAGGAAACGCAGGTTACCAAAAGTACTCCTCAAAATGAATATCTTGAAGAAGAAAAACGTCTGCTTAGTATAGACGTAAATGAACTTGCCGAGTTGAATGACAATGTGTATAGATTGAGGACGGATCTTACCGCATTGGTAGATTTATTAGGAAAATACAAACTGTCTATTACTCAGGATACGCAAGAGCAGGCTGTAAAATTTGGCAATACCGTTCTTGGCCAGTTTATTGACCAAATTGAGATCAAATGCACTGAGGCAGAACAAAGGATTACTCAAATGGATAACCGTATTTCTCTATCATATAAAGCATTTTA
>OOBJ01002336.1_pt1 | contig 10115 bp, 4 predicted proteins | sample 1671331 | NCBI WGS metagenome assembly OOBJ01 (sample SAMN06348145, study PRJEB24527) | human gut metagenome | biome: human gut; feature: ankylosing spondylitis patient; material: feces | host: Homo sapiens | place: China | collected 2015-10 | reverse complement strand
TACAATATTATCTAAAGAGATTTTACTTAAAGAGATTGACGATTTCCTTCACCACTGGCTTCACCTCGTTGTTGCGGTCGATGAGCAGTGGATAGTTGGTTCTACCAGGGATAGGCCAGCCATTCAACCAAGAGTGACCATCATTGACACCCCAGAAGGTTACACGGCTGATGACATCCTTGTGACGCTCTACAATCTTAAAGAGATCGAGATAACGCTGGTTGAAGAGTTTCTGCGCCTTCTTGTCAAGTCCCTTCACGTATGGATTGTACTTCTTCTGAAGTTCAAACTTCTGACTGATTTCCGCACCGCCGAATCCTTCCGGATTAGGAAGCATGTTCATATCCAGCTCAGTCAGCATCACCTTGACACCTTCACCTGCAAAAGCCTCGATGCTCTTCTCATACTCAGCATAATCAGGATAATCAAAACCATTGTGGCTCTGCATACCTACAGCATCGATACGGAGACCCTTCGCCTTCAAATCGCGAACCAGCTTGCAGATAGCCTCTCGCTTGGCTGGCTTCGAAGTAGAATAATCATTATAGTAAAGCTCTACGTTAGGGTCAGCCTCATGCGCAAAGCGGAAAGCCAACTCGATGAACTCCGGACCGATAATCTTATAATACAAAGACTTGCGGTAAGAGCCATCATCCTCGAATGCTTCGTTCACAACGTCCCATCCCTTTACTCTACCTTTATAATGAGTAACCACATTCATGATGTGATTATACATTCTGCCGATGAGCACTTCACGGCTTACCAGATTACCCTTAGCATCGGTAAACATCCACTTAGGTGGCTGAGAATGCCAAACCAGACAATGACCTATCAAGGTCTTGCCGTTCTTCTCTGCCCAGTCAGCGAGTTTATCGCCATCGGTGAAATCAAAGCGATTCACCTCCGGATGATTCTTCTCACCCTTCATACAGTTCTCGGCAACCACCTGGTTAAACTGTTTCTTCACTACTTCCTCACCTGCCGGGTCTTGTCCGTCTGTCAGAGAAGTATTAACAGCTGCACCAACCAGGAAATATTTGCCCATAGTTTCCTGGAATGTAGGGATTTGAGCGTTATTACCTTTCTGGGCAAAAGCTGCAGAAGCAAGCATCAAGCCCAAGGCAAAAGTCGATATTCTTTTCATTGTACACTTGTTTTCAAGAATTTGAGAATACAGGGTATCTCTCCTTCTATATGATTATCTAAATTTTAATTCTATCTTATTTTTCTTCCTGATGACGAGCTTCAATCTTCTTGTTGATATCGTCGATGACCTCATCTGTCAACTCATATTTAGAGATGATGAACATCGCCAAACCCAGCAGGATGGCAGGAATCACGCATACCAGCCAGCGGATACCCTCCTGTGCCAGCGCACTCTGCTGCTCCAAATCATTCATGAAGTAAGCACCGGCAGCATTACCAACCGACATCATGGCGAAGGCGGTGATAAAGAAGAGAGCCACGATACGGAGAGGACGGTTATGGAAAAATTCTGTCCACAGGTCGCTCACCTTAACGTTCTTGGTTTCCTTCTCGTCCATTACCACACGCTCCTTGGTCTGGGTAAAGCAGAATACCAGAAGGGCGAAACCTACCAGAGCATAGATCAGCATGGCAACAAACCAGGCATTACCATCGATAGGAAGCGAATTGCTCTCTTGAGCTGCCGCAGCCTGATAACCGGTCCATGCAAGGACTGCACCAGGAACAACACCACCCAAAGCCATACCAGCCTTGTAGAAGATACCGGTCAGGGCATTGACAATACCGGCAATACGCTTGCCACTGGTATATTCAGCATAGGAAATAACCTCAGGAATCAAAGCCCACATATAACCTGTAGCCACGATAACACCTGTTGACTTGATGAACTGTGCAATATAAACCAAGGTGATATGATCCTTTACAGGTCCCATCTTGCTGATGAAATAAAGCATCGCCATACCCACGATAGCCACAGTAAGGAAGATGTAGAACATATTCTTCTTGCCCACCTTTTTCTTGATGGCAGGAACCAGTGGCATAAAGATGAAAGATGGCAAAGAGCCCAAACCCATGAAGAGTGCCATCTCGATAGGGAGATCCTTGGCTGCTGCGAGCATCGCTACCAGGATTGGAACACCTGCCGATACACAGAGTCCACCCACATTTGCCATGAACATACGTACAGAGGTAAGAATGGTTATCTCGTCTGTATCGCGAGTCAAAGATGAGTTCAATGCTCCGTAAGGCACATTAATCAATGTATAGAGCATAGACAAGCCTACGTATGTTACATAAGCATAGATGAGCTTGATGGTTTCTGTCTGTCCCTCCATTCCGTTCCAGAAGCAGAGGATGGCAAGTACGGTGAGTGGCAAACCCGCCAGGACGAGATAAGAACGATACTTACCCCAACGTGGATTATGCTTGTCTACATAAGTTCCCACCAATGGGTCCCAAAGTACATCGACCAGGCGAACCACCAGGAACATGGTGGCAGCCACACCCGGATTGAGTCCGTAGATGTCGGTGTAGAAGAATAACAGATACATACAGATGGTCTGGTAGATGAGGTTTTGTGCCAAGTCGCCAGATCCGAATCCGATGCGTTGTAGCCAATTCAGTTTGTAGAATCCTTTAGATTCCTGTGTTACAGATGTCTGTTCCATATTTTATTCTGTCATTAAGTTTACACCTTATTATATATATAACATAAAAGATGCATATAATATATTTACTTCAATTTCTCTGCGGCAAACTTGCCCATTGCCTCATATCCCTTCGGATTGAGATGCAGCCAGTCGTCAGAATACTCAGCCTTCAGACGCTGAGGGTCTTTCGGGTCGCGGGTCAATTCATCGAAATCGATGACCTCGTCGAACGCACCGCTCTTTCTGATCCATTCGTTCACGGTCTGTCGCATCGCCTCATGCCAGAAAGAATACCATCCGTTGCCCTTGGTTGGGGTGATGGTTCCGCCATATACCTTGATGCCTTTTGCCTTGGCTTTTGCTATCAGCACCTTGTAGCAGGCAATCAGGGTATCTGTTACATGCTCATAATTACCGCCGCAGCAACCGATATCGTTGGTTCCTTCGAAGATGATGAGCTTATCTACACCCGTCTGTCCCAGGATATCACGGTCGAAACGCTTCATGGCTGGTTCGCTCAATCCACCTTGCACTACACAGTTGCCGCCGATACCGAGATTCAATACGCCGTATGGCTTCTCTGCATTCAGGGCATCCGAGAGGAAATCGGTCCAACGGTTCTGATGGTTGGTAGTACTTCCACGGCCATCGGTAATAGAGTTTCCGAGGATAGCCACCACAGGAGTAGCCTTATCGGTCTTCACATCAATGGCAGAAAGATTGTACCAGTGATCCACCTCCTCGCCATCATCAAAACTCTTATCCATCGGTTTAGGAGTACGATGCAAACCATTTACTATATAAGATGTGGTACGTGAACCACGATGGGATGTTGCATTCACTGGAGTCTGCTTGCCATAGTCGATGGTAATCGTGAGGCGCTGTCCACTCTTCAAGGCATATTTCAAATCATCTGAGAAGATAGCCTTGCCAGGAGCAATGGTTACATTCTTCTTGCCATTAAACTTGAGATACTTCACGGTCTTACCATTCACAAACCAGTTGCTGTCCTTATCGGTATCTGCAATATACACCGATTTGATTTCCACGGGTTCCTTACTCTGCTCGTTGCTGAGCTTCACCCTGAGTTCCTTTCCACCAAAGGATACATGAACTATCTGTCGGCAAGAACGGTTGCTCAAGCTTTCCTTAGGCATATCCCCTTTACCAGTCCATTCAACAGCAGTCGCCCAAGAACCCTTCCACACTTTCTGTGCGAAAGCCAAGCTACTACTTCCTGCCAGCAAGAGAGCCAACGATAAAATCTTTATTGTTTGTTTAGTCATTGTTTTGCATTTTTGTTAGTCACAATTCGCTATTCACGATGCAAATGTACAAAAAACTATTGAAAGCTCTTTAATATCTAGTTACCAGAACGTTTCTATTTGTTTCATAGACAAAATAAAAGCATAAAAGACAAAGAAACAAAAGGAAACGAAACATATTATCGCATTTATATTTGTTGCTTTCGCAGTTTTTTACTACTTTTGCAGCAACAATAACCAAACAAGAACAAGTAAACGACCAAAAATATGAAGTATACCAGGAAATGCCTTGCGGCACTTATCGCACTCCTCGCCTCGCTCATGCTATGGGCTGATGGTGGCGAATTATTCACATCAGGCAAACTGTCCAGTTCGCTCATCAATTGTGTCGTACAAGATAAGTACGGATACATTTGGGTAGGTACGGAATATGGACTGAGCAAGTTTGACGGCTACAGATTCACCAACTATCTGCACGACGAGAAGGATACGACATCCATCACAGACAATATCATTTCAGATCTCCTTGTTGATAAGAAAGGAGATCTGTGGATAGGTAGTGCCAAGGGACTGATGCGCTATAATTATGAGACGAATGACTTCACTCGTCTCAATTTTCCTGATGGCAGAAAGCCACGCATCTACTCTATCGTAGAAAATCACCGTGGTGATATTCTGTTGGGAACTGCCGGCTACGGACTTTATTCCGTAAAGAAAGCAGTTTCTGTCAAAGCAGCAGACAAGCAATTCCTTATTAAACAGGAAAGACAATACGCAGAGCGCGACTTCGACGTATTCTTTACCCATATCTATGAAGACCAGCACCACTATCTATGGCAGAGTAGTCACCTCTCCACCTTTACCCGATTCATCGAAAACAAGGGAAAGGTGAACCGCAAAGACTTCAAATCGCCATACGGAGCGCCAGTGGCTTTCATACAGCATCGTCCACAAACCCTGCTCATTGTATGTATGTATGGCATCATCTATTATGACTATAAGACGGGCAGAATAGCAGATGCCGGCTACGACTTTGGCACCTACGCCAATAACGTAACCATCAATAATGCAACCTTCGACCATGAGGGAAATCTCTATATCAGTACCTCAGAGCATGGAGCATTGCTGATCAGAAAAGGCAGCAACCGGGTGGAGCAACTGGAAAGTAGCAACAGCAACTTCGATCTATCCACCGCCTTCGTCAATGACATCATCGAAGACAAGGACAACAACCTCTGGATAGGATGCTATAAAAAGGGACTCTATCTCATCAACCAACGCCAACAGGCTTTCAACTCATGGAGTTTCTCAGCACAAAACTATATAATAGGTAGTAGTGTATCCTCTATTGCGCCAGGCGATAGAGGAGAAACATGGTGTACCGTACAAAACAGTGGCGTCTTCTGCTTTGATGCTTCAGGAAAGATTATCGCTCATCCTCAATCACCAGCCGGAACCTGTATCATCTACAAAGACAAACGTGGCAGCTATTGGATCAGCAATGGTAGTGCACTCTACAGCTATAATCCATATACTGGAGCTTACCAGCAGAAAATCAGCTTTACCAGTGCCGGCATCTACTGTATGACCGACGACAATCGGGGAAACCTCTATATTTCGGTCTACAGTAAGGGACTATATATATATAATGTGGAAACCGGTAACGTAAAGGTCCTCAATATGAGTACCCGAGGTAAAAAAGGTTATCTCTGTAATGACTGGGTTCGCAGTATGGCTCTTGACCACACCGGACATCTATGGATTGGTACAGCCAACGGTGTATCCTGCCTCAACACGCAGACACTCAGCTTCAAGGATTTCGGATGGCACAATATCCTAAAAGACAAGCAGATAAATGGCATTTGCGAAGGAAAGGACGGAGACATCATGATGGGTACTGAAAAAGGGCTCTATCTCTTCGACCGCAAAAAGAACAAGGTGGTAGACTTCCCTCACGCTGAAGCATTAACAGGCAAGCAGACATGTGGTATCGTAAGAGACCACAAGGGCGACTATTGGGTTAGCACAACCATGGGAATCTGGCAATATGACACAAACGCCAAACGATTCATCGGACACATCAATGGCAACGGACTCACCACACGTGAGTATGTATTAGGTTCTGCCATGCATACTGCCAACGACATGATAGCCTTCGGCACAAGCGACGGCATCACCACTTTCTATCCTAACGTAGTGAGAGCCAACAAAATGGAGATGGGCAATGTATACCTTACCAACTTCATCATAGACGGAAAGGCAACTAACTGCCTGAGCGACGACTTCAAGATACCATACTCAGAGAATTCATTCACATTGGAGTTCTCTCTGCTCAACTACAAGAACACAGACAATATCAGTTTCCAATATCGCATCAATGGCGGCAACTGGAGCAGCACCAATGAGGGAACTAATGCCGTATCGTTCAACAAGTTGAAGCCTGGCAATTACAAACTGGAGGTAAGAGCTACCAGCAATGGCCAATATTCGAAGAAGCCAACCGTCATCAACATCAAGGTTTGTGACCCTTGGTATGCATCACCAGAGGCCTATCTTCTCTATTTCCTGGCCATCGTGAGTGCTGTTCTATACGTATTCTATACTTACGAACGCCGTCGCAAAGCAGACTTAGAGGAAACCAAGATGCAGTTCCTCATCAATGCCACCCACGACATCCGTTCACCGTTGACCCTGATTATGGGACCTCTCAACAAGTTGAAGAATAGACTAGAAGACGCAGAGAGCAAACAGGATATCGACATGATAGACCGCAATGCCAAGCGACTTCTGCTCCTGGTCAATCAGATTCTTGACGAGCGCAAGATAGACAAGGACCAGATGCACCTGCATTGCCAGAAGACCAACCTTAAGGAGTTCCTGCGTGGCATAGTATCTCTCTACAACTTCAATGCCCAGGAACGTAGCATCACTCTTAGCCTGAAGGAGGACGAGACCCTAAACGAGGAAGGCAACCTGCAAGTATGGATAGACCGCATCAACTTTGACAAGGTTATTTCCAACTTACTCTCCAACGCCATGAAGTATACCTCGGATGGCGGTGATATTACGATTATCATAGGAAAGAATGAGAAGAGTGCCATCATCAAGGTAGAAGATACAGGTATCGGACTGAAGGAAGAAAAGACTGACCGTCTCTTTGAACGCTTCTATCAAGGCAATAACAACAGCGACATTCATATAGAAGGAACCGGAATTGGTCTGAACCTCTGTAGAGCCCTCGTCAAGATGCATGGAGGAACAATCAGAGCCTATAATCGCACTGACGGAATCAAGGGTTCTTGCTTCGAGGTAAACATTCCATTGGGCAAGGAACACCTTAAGCCAGAGGAGATCCTACAGGAGGATGGCACAAAAACTGCCGAATCCACCGGTAAAAGAACGCAAGCCAACCGCAATTTCAACATCCTGATAGTAGATGACGATGCCGAGATAGCACATTATATCAAGACTGAACTGAGCGACTGGTATCGATTTGAACATGCCTGCAACGGAAAGGAGGGTCTCAAGATGTTGCTCACCGGCAAATATGATCTCGTGATAAGCGATGTGATGATGCCGGAAATGGATGGTGTTACCATGCTCAAGAAGATAAAGAGTAACTCTAACGTAAGCGATATTCCAGTCATCCTGCTCACCTCCAAGAGCGAGGTAGAGAACCGACTAGAGGGATTGCGTAAGGGTGCTGATGCCTTCCTGGCGAAGCCTTTCAATATGGAAGAACTTCATATTCTCATCGACAACCTGGTAGACAATGTCCGACGCATCCGTGGCAAATACAGCGGTGCACAGGGACAGAAAGCTAAGATTGAGCAGATACAGGTAAAGGGAAATAATGATGCTCTCATGGAGAGAGTGATGAAATATATGAACGAGCACCTGGCCGACCCAGACCTCAACGTTGAAAAACTGACAGAGGATGTCGGTATCAGCCGTGCCCAACTGCACCGTAAGCTGAAAGAAATAGCAGGCGTCTCTGCCGGTGAATTCATCCGTAACTTACGATTAGAGCAGGCAGCACGTCTTATCGAAGAAGGACAGATTAATATCACGCAAGTAGCTTACTCTGTGGGATTTAACAACCAGACCCACTTCTCTACAGTGTTCAAGAAACACTATGGCATTTCACCAAGTGAATATGCTGAAACAAAGAGAAATGAGAAATAAACAACAAATAGAAGAGAATAAGGTATTTTTTTCGTATCTTTGCAGCAGAAACAATAATAATACAAACTAACGATCTGCAAAGATATGAAGAAATACCTTATTTTTTTATTTACGGTACTTACATCACTCCATGTTTCTGCACAGAGTGATGGTTCACAGTTATGGCTCGGAAAGCAGTATGCTAACTCATGCCAAGTCATCTCACAGTTGCCTGATGACGCAACAGCCAAGATTGCCAAGCAGGAGTTGGAGAACAACTGGCGAGGTAAGAATGTAGAACTCAAGATAGACAAGGCTCTGAATCTTGGCGAGGGCTATAACCTCTATGCCCGCCCTGCACAGCAAGGCGACAACATTCAGTATGAAGCAACTATCACCGCCAGCAATCCTATCGGTTTGCTCTATGGTGCCTACGAGCTGATTCGTCTTCAGAACACCGATGCCTACAACACAGGTAGCGGCAATCAACAGAACTTCAGCAAAGCTATAGATGAAACCGAGAAACCACAAGTGGGTCTCCGCATCCTCAACCATTGGGATAATCTCGATGGCAGCATCGAACGTGGCTATGCCGGAAAGAGTATCTTCAAATGGGAAGAAATCAAACTCGGCAAAAACGGCAAGGGTGGCAGCATCAGCAAGAGTCTTCACGACCGTCTCATCACCTATGCCCGTGCCAACGCCTCTTTGGGTATCAACGGAAGCGTACTGAACAATGTAAATGCATCACCAAAGATGATGACTGCAGAATATATTAATAAGGTGAAGGTCATCGCCAACATTCTGCGTCCTTACGGCATCCGAGTTTATCTCAGCATCAACTTCGCTTCGCCTATGGCTTTAGGCTACACCAAGACTGCAGACCCATTGGATAAAAAGGTACAACAGTGGTGGAAGAAGAAAGCAAAGGAGATTTATGCTGCCATCCCTGACTTTGGCGGATTCCTGGTAAAAGCTAATTCTGAAGGACAGCCTGGTCCTGGCGATTACCACCGCACTCATGCCGATGGAGCCAACATGCTTGCCGATGCCGTCAAACCATACGGTGGCATTATCATGTGGAGAAGCTTTGTATATGGTGCTAATCATAAAGGAGAAGACCGCGTAAAGCAAGCTGTCAGCGAATTCAAAGGTATGGATGGAAAGTTCCGTGACAACGTAATCCTACAGTCAAAGAACGGTCCGCTCGACTTCCAGCCTCGTGAGCCATACGCTCCTATCTTCGACAACATCAAACAGACACCTCAGATAGCAGAACTTCAGATTACCCAGGAATATCTCGGACAGTCTAAACACCTCACCTATCTCGCCCCAATGTGGAAGGAATTCTTTGATTTTGTCAATCCAAACAAACTGGTTGGAATCTCAGGTGTAGCCAATATCGGTGATGATGCCAACTGGTGTGGTCATCCTTTCTCACAGGCAAACTGGTATGCCTTCGGCCGATTGGCATGGAATCCTTCGCTTACAGCCGAGGAGATTGCTCACGAATGGCTCGTACAGACCTACGAAAACCAGGACGAGAAGTTCACCAAACCTGTAGAGATGATGATGATGACTTCCCGCGAAGCTTGCGTCAACTATATGATGCCTTTGGGTTTGCATCATATCTTCAAGTTCGACCACCACTACGGTCCGGAACCAGATGGTTTCATCGCAAGTTATCCTCTGGAATGGTGCCCAGTATACTATCACAAGGCAGATGCTCAGGGCGTTGGTTTCGACCGTTCATCCAAGGGCACAGATGCTGTCGGTCAGTACCCTGAACCATATCGCAGTCTGTATGATAACATCGAGACCTGTCCTGAAGAATATCTTCTATGGTTCCATCATGTAGCTTGGGATTACAAGATGAAATCAGGAAGCACCCTCTGGCAGGAACTCTGCATGAAGTACAACATGGGGGTAGCGATGGTTGAAGTATATCGTGACTTCTGGCACACCTCAGCCAAACAGTATATGAAGGGTCATGAACAGGAATGGCAACATACCGATTCATTACTCAATGTACAGTTGGAAAACGCCAAGG
>OOBJ01002335.1_pt1 | contig 10121 bp, 6 predicted proteins | sample 1671331 | NCBI WGS metagenome assembly OOBJ01 (sample SAMN06348145, study PRJEB24527) | human gut metagenome | biome: human gut; feature: ankylosing spondylitis patient; material: feces | host: Homo sapiens | place: China | collected 2015-10 | reverse complement strand
CTCGTTTGCGCCACAGCGACTATACGGTAACCTATACCGTTCGTCCTTTCGACATTGAGGAGGCAAAGGTAATCCTGAAGACTAAGCCTCAGCAGTTGTCATTACAGGAGATGTATCTGGTGGCACAGACCTATGAGCCTGGTTCTCCAGAGTTCAACGAGGTATTTGATATTGCCGTCCGTCTCTTCCCTGATGATGAGACAGCCAATCTCAATGCCGCCTGCACAGATTTGCAGAAGGGCGACCTCGTAACTGCCGAGAAACATCTTGCCAAGGCAGGAAACTCGAAGGAAGCTGAACGCATCAGAAAGATCTACGAGGAAATGAAGGCGGAACAATAATAGTAATAACTAACAATAAAATCACATCAATCATGAGAATTAAACATTTCTTTGGATTAGCAGTGATAGCTGCTATGACAGCAAGTTGCTCTAGCAACAACGATTTAGTAAATGGGGGGGGCAATGGCTCTAGTGAGAATGAGACTGGTGTAGGTTATGCTACATTGAGCATTAATTTGCCAACAACAAATGGCACACGTGCTGCTGGCGATCCTGAATTTAAACCAGGTGATGCTAACGAGTATGATGTCAAGGATGTAACCTTGCTCATTTTCCAGGAGGCTGGCAAATCTGAAAACGACTATACATTCGTGGAGAAAGCCGATTTGGGAACAATGGCTCCTTGGGTTAAGGATGATGGCAACACTGGTATCACTACAGCTGCTACTATCACCGCGAAATTGAGTTCTGTTGATCTTGATGGCAAGTATTATGCTTTGGCTATTCTGAACAATAAGGATAACAAAAATGGCTTGAAGGTTATGATACCTACCGCTAACCAGACATACAGTGACTGGAATGTTGCGGCAAATGCAAAAAACCTTGTAGATAACACAAATGGTTTCTATATGGCAAACGCTCCTGAGTTTACAGCTGGTACAGAGCCTACAACTCTTGTAAAGATTGAAAAGATATATGCTACCAAGCAGGCTGCAGAAACAAATAAAGCTACAACCATACACGTAGAGCGTGGTATGGCAAAAGTTACTGTTGCTCCTTTCCCAAAAGACCTGCCTCCAACAGGAACAAAATATAAGAGCGATAAGGTTGAAATCACAGCATGGAATTTGGATGTTACTAATAAGAGTACATTCCCTATTCACAAGACTGCAGGTTTGACTTCACCATTTACAACAATTTGGAGTGCTTCACCAGATCCAGCACCTTCAACAGGTCGTTTTGTTGATGGAACAAACACAGCCTTCAAGCGTGTGTATTGGGGTGTTGACCCTAACTATGACACAGACTTAGCAACTGTTGACGATTGCGAGAGTAATTTCACTGTATTGGCTGCAAATGCAGCTATCACAGGTGATGCTGCAACACCACAGTACTGTCTTGAGAATACATTCGACATCGAGCATATGCTGCAGGGTCAGACCACTCGTGTTGTATTCAAGGCCAAATATACTCCTAATGGCTTCGCTCCCGACGAGACATTCTATAAAATAGGTAATAATACTGATCTTTGGAGCAAGACAAAATTGGAGGAGCAGATTAAGGCAAAAGCTCTAGAAGTTCTGGGTGAAGAAAGTGAAACTAATAAGGTTGAAGTTGACCTTAAGGCGGCTGACAACAATATCGAGGGAAACGCTGGCACCAAGATTTTGAAAGAAGCAAACGTACAGCATAATGGAGCTAACGTAAAACCAGAAGAGATTAAGGCTATCAATGAAAAGCTTGGTTTGAAAGCTGCAACAGAAACAGAGCCTATCGTTGGTATCGCGACTTATGCTTCAGGTGAATCTTATTACATCGCACGTATCAAGCACTTTGGTGACGTTCTGACATCTTGGAAAGAGGGAGATGCGACTTATGGAAAAAACGATGCAACACAGAACAACAAGTATCTTGGTCGTTATGGTGTACTCCGTAACAACTGGTATGAGTTGACTGTACATAGCGTTAGCGGTCCTGGCACTCCAGATGTACCTAAAATCAAGCCTACAGACCCAGACGATGAGAACTACAAGTACATCAACGTCAGCGTTAAGATCCTCGACTGGGCTAAGCGTTCACAGAACGTAGATTTGTAATCGAGTATAACAACGAAAGGCGGAGCTTAGGCTCCCGCCTTCGCTAAAACATACGAGTTGTGTTTTCAGCTTCACCATAGTGGAAGCTAGAAACACAACCCGATATTCTGAAATATTATATTGATAATAACCAAAAAGCATCATGGCAAACAATAAGTTACATAGTTGGATCAAGAATATACGCATGGAATGGGGATTCGACAGCTTGGCTGCTATCAGCCGAACCGCTGCTTTCGGAACCATCGCCGCTCTCGGCTGCATGCTCAGCAGCTGCCACGACTTGATGCACGACGACCTCCCTCCTTGCGATATGGGAGTTGACTTGCAGTTCAAGTACGACTACAACGTCCAGCGCGCTGATATGTTCAACGATCATGTAGGCGGCGTCTGCGTGTTCGTCTTCGATGAGCAGGGCAAACTAGTGGCTCGCCAGGATGCAGCCAACGAGGGAAAATCCCAACCCCTCAAAGACCCTAACTATGCCATGCGCATAGACTTGCAACCTGGCAAATACCGCTTCGCCACCTTCGCCTTCCAGAAGAAATACGAAGAGGCGCTGTCACAGGCTGGTGCCAAATTCCACATCGAAGCTCCAGCAGCAGGAGAAAGCATCGAAAAACTCCGTACCCGACTCGACAGAAATGCCGGAAAGGTAGAAAACCAGGCACTTCCGCTTGATACCCTCTGGCAGGGATTGAGCAACGAAACGGTAGAGGTGAAGGATCTTCAGATTACCCACCATACCATCAGTCTCATCAGAGACACCAAGCAGCTCACCATCAGTCTGCATCAGCTGGACGAACCAGCCGACATCCACGCCGAAGACTTCAGTTATCAGATAACTGATGCCAATGGCTACATCAATTACGACAATTCTCTCCTCCCAGACGAGGAGTTGACATACACCCCTTACAAGACCTGGACCACCGAATTCAAGGATCAAGATGGCAAAGTAACAGAACGAACAGCCATCGCAGCCCTGATGTTCAGTAGAGTCGTACTTCATCCCGTAACCGAGAACGACAAGAATGCGATACTGAGCATCTGGAACAAGAAGACGGGCGAAGAAGTGGTCCGCATCAATCTAGCCGATTTTCTGGCACAGGGCCGTGGAGCATTCGAAGCATTGAATTATTCGGCACAGGAGTTTCTAGACAGAGAATACGACTACAAGCTGGATTTCTTTTTAAAAGGCGACAAGTGGCAATACGTTAAGTTGGGCATCTCCATCCTGGATTGGAGCAAGCGCATTCAGCGGGCCGACTTATAATCTGATTCCACTTTGTCGACATTAAACTATTGATATTAGTAAAGTAAAAGACAAAGTTATCATGAGAAGATTTCATATCTATATAGGTTTCCTAGTTTGGTTGTTGACTAGTTTATTTGCAGTTAGTTGTACCGACGAGTTGGAGGGTAACGGATATACCCCCAACTCGTCAAGCAACCTGCACGTGCTGGTACCAACCGTGCTCAGTGCGAACGGCGATGCAACCAGGGGCAGTTCCTCTGAAGTACCTACCTATAATGCCACGGTGGATGAATGCCAGATCAATGATCTTCGCCTCTATGCCTTTCCGGTAAATAATGACGGAAAGCTGATAGCTGAGAATCTTCCTGCGCCATTGGCAAGCATGATGCTGGAGCCAAACGTTGCCAATTACCAGCTCACCATCGAGCCAGGCAAGTACCATGTTTATGTTGTTGCCAATATGAGTGATGTTTTGAAAGACAAGAATATCACTACAGAAGGTGAATTGAAAGAACAGGTGCTGGGATATACTTCTAACATGACTCCGGGTTTATTACCTATCTCCACCAATATCCCAATGATATACGAGCCAAAGGATATCAACGGCAATCTGCTGACAACCAATATTGATGTGGCTGGTGATAAGTACACCACAGTGGCAGCCAACCTGAAGTTTACTTGCGTAAAAGTAAAGCTCAACCTGCTCTTCGACCCTACAGCTGAAGGTTCAGCATTCAATGGCAAGAGCTATAGCATCAAGAATATTCTGGCTCAAAAGCTTTCTCCTAGCACCACGCTGAGTTGGGATGGAGCATTTAGCGAGTCTAATGTTAGCCCAGATTATGCCAAAGGTTTTGAAAATGAAGTTTATGCAACTCCTTCTGAGGCAAGCAATAAGGGTGGTTATTATAAGGCGGGAGACTGGACAGAGGAAGCAGACAATGCCAATATGAATAATAAGGACATCATCACCCTTGTTCAGGGTGCTACTCCTACAGCTGCTCCACAGAATACCGCCGCTAAGTGGCTTTTCCAAGGCACTTACTATCTGCCTGAGCGTTATATCGCCGAAGCCTCTCAGCAGTCTACCCTCAAAGTTAATGGCTTTGTGAATGGTAGCATTGAGAACAACTATACGATTAAGCTGGGACATCGTCAGGACGAGAGTTCAACTTCCACAGAGCTTCCAACCTTCCCTCGTGGCACCTATTATGAGATTATCGGCAAAATCAAGAGTCTGGGAAACATGACCCTCGACTGTAGTGTGAGCGTAGAGGACTGGACTCCTGTAACGATAGATGCCGACTTCAACCATACTACTTTGTGGGTAAGCAAGACGAAGGCTAGTGTGACATCTACCACGACAGACTCCATCGACTATAAGTCGAACGTAATGCTGACAGAGGCTGATTTCGGTTGCGATGAAAAGGTAACAACATCCAGTGGTGAGAAAGATGTGATTGTGTTGAGCAAGCTAGATGCAATAAAGAATCATAGAATCACATTCAAAATCAACGAGGACATTCTGTTCTCCGAATATAATGGAAAGTACAAGGGTACGGCAAAGGTTTGGATTAAGGCTGGCAACATCAAGAAGTATCTCGATGTAGAGTATGATGCCTCTCCTTATTTTGAGGTAAATCCACAGGAAGTAACCATCTATTGGGGTAGCGACAACAATACCAAAGTGGTACAGTTTAAGACCAACCTGGGCGGTTTGGTTTTCACCAATAACGAAACCTCTTCCACCGTAGGCAATTCAACCATTAAGGCATCTTGCGATAAACCTGATACTCCAGAAGGAACCTTCCAAATTAAGGCAACCCATGACCCTGTTACCACGACTGTGCATTACCTCACTGTGCAGCCAAAGGAATCTCCAGAAGGCTTCAACTTTGTCAAGCAAATCAAGGTAACGGTAAAGCCTGCCGTAGGTAACTATCGTATCAACTTCCGTGCCATCAACGACCGCGCACATTATACAGGAGGTGAAAGTAATGGAACTGATAATTATAAGGGTACACCTGAAGAAAAAAAGGAAGAGACTTATAATGGAAATATAGGAAATACCAACTGGGCAGATGGATGGTTAGACCTTTCGGATGATAATGACAAGCGAATTTATATACCTCAAACAGACAATCATCGTGTCTATGTCTATACCCAGATTGGTGAAACAACTGGAGCTGTAGCCAGCTCTAAAGTTTGGAAATTTTCAGATAACTGGCCTGGTAATCAAATGGTTGCGGATAATACGAATGTGGGGTGGTATTACAATGACTTCCCCAAGGATGCCCAGTCGAAATCTACAGATTTTGGTGCTACGGGAACAAGAACCATCAAGCCTGGTGAAACATTGATTATGTTCAGTAACAATACCAATACGAATTGGGGTTTTACGCTTCATCGTTGCCCTCACCACTTGGAGCCGGGTATTCCTCTCTTCGACTATGAGGATAAAGAGGGTTGGATAGTCTATGATCCTACGTCAGATCCTACTTGGAACATATATGATGACATGCCAACTATTGAGAACATCGACTTTACCATTTACACCAAATTTAAGACTCATGGATGGTTTAATGTATATGGTGCCGCCAATGGCAAAAATAATGATAACAATAATACAGAGCGCGAGTCTTTTACCATCTATGATACAGCGGGTAAAAGTTGGTCATGCGATGATTTGCATAATGGTTGGTATAAGACTGTGATTACCCTCAAGGCTGTTAAGGGAGACCACGAGAAGGCCATCAGAATCAAAAAAGACAACAAAGATACGGGTGGAGAAAGCGTCCTGCTATTCAATGGCAACAGCTATGAGAAGTATCATGACACAGGCTGGTACGATGGCTCCTCTTGGCACGCAGGCACGCCATTCTGATGTGAAATAAATAAGATTAGTATCAGATTTGAACACTGTTATAAATCAGTTTAAGCAATGAAGAAGATCAAACATTTAATGATATGGATAGGATTGCTCCTCAGTCTTGTTTCCTGCAAGGATACGATGGAGGCTATCGGACTCGGCGGGGATGAAATCCCTGCCGAGGGACTTGTCTTGAACCTTCAATTGACCAACTTCACCAAGCAACAGATTGGTACAAGAGCGGGGACCTCGGAGACAGTCAAATCGCTCTGGGCTGTGTTCTATGGAGACAATAACGAATACAAAGGCAAGACAGATTGCTCTTCTACCTTAAAACAGCAGCCTGATGGCAGCAGCTACAAGGTAAAGATAACCAATGTACCTGCTGGTACCAAGAATGTACATCTTGTAGCCAATGCCAGCGACATGACGGATAGCGAGGCACAAGACTTGCAGTCTCTCACTGCTGCTAAGGAGAGAGACCCTCAGCTTGATGCCCCTATCTGCTGGGGTGAAATTTCAATAGATAAACTTTTGGAAGCTAATCCTTCAGTGACGATGTTGCGCCAATGCGCCAAGATTAGTTTGGAGATAGACAAAGGCATCCAGAATTTCACCGATGCAGGCTTATACGTCTATAACATGGCAACCAAGGCAGCCATAGCTCCTGCCAATTATATTGAGCCTACGACCGATGACTTGGCAGAATCTACTGATCTCAGTGAGGAAGCCAACCCATTGGGCGGCGGTACCTCAACCACCGTGGCAGTAAATGAAACTTCTGCAGGCAAGGCAATGGTGATCATCAAGGCGAAATATAAGAAAAGTGAAGAAGAAGATTATAGAGAAGGATATTATAAGGTGGCACTCTACAAGAATGACAAAAAGGCCCAATATGCCTTGCTCCGCAACCACCATTATACCATCAAGGTAACCAAGGTAAACGACTATGGCTTCTCTACGATTGATGAGGCTAAGAAGAGTCAGCCAGAGAATAGACTGGAAGTAGAGGTGCGGGACGATAATCCTGAAATCACCAGAATGATAGCTTGCAAAGACTATGAACTGGGAGTGAGCGATTATCAGGAGATAAATGCAAACACAACAGAGGCTACCGTAACCATTGTTACTACCTTGCCAAAGGCAACGAGTAGTGATGGTAAGCTATATGGTGTCAAGGAAAATAATGCTTGGATAACCGCTTGGCAGCAAGAGACCGAGAATGATATATCAGAGACAAGCAGATCTTCTAAAGGCAAGAAATATACCTTGAAGCTTACGCTTGAAAAGAATAACCAATCAGAGAATCCACGTACAGGAATCATCACCGTTACTTCTGGCGACCTTTCTCTTGATATAACCATCAAGCAGACAGGCTTCGATTTCAGAAAAGATGATCCTGATAGAACCGTTATCATGCAGTATAATAACTCCACTGTAACAGAAAACTATTTCAACTGGTTGAACGATGTGCAAGGCATCACTCCTACAGAAATGCAAGGGGCTGTGAGAAATGATGGTTTGCATTTCTGCGTGGGAACAGCAAATATCACGTATCTTATCCCTAAACTTGATGATGATAAGTATATTATCGAGGATAAAAGTAAAATCAAAGTGGAAGAAGATAATGGCAAATGGAAGGTAAGCCTTACCAATACTACGGCAAACAAGGATTTGTGGAAGTCTTCATTTACCATCATCAACAAGGCTGGCATCATGATCACCTATCCTGTTTATCATACTGGTATCTTCCATAAGATAGATGAGTCTTCCAAGATATATACTGATTATCAGCTGGCAAAAAACGGGGATAACACGAAGAAGGTGAAGGGCTGGTTCTATTATGGTGTGGTAAAGGTAGTGGGAAAGAAGGCCGATGGAACCACCACTACTTATTATATGTTAGACCGCAACCTAGGTGCATCCAACAATGGTTACTATGCCCCAGATGTGGTGGCACTGAAAAATAACAAGAAAGCCATTGGTGGCTATTTCTGTATCTCTGAAAAAAAGAGCACCAGCGATGCCAATAAGGATCTCTCCAGCGACTTGGCACCAGAAGGCTATACCATTCCAACTGATGCCGTGTTCGAAGAGTTAGTTAATGCTGGCAATCTGGAGGTGGTACCACAGTCCACATCGTTAGGAGAAACCTACAACTGCGTGCGTATCAAGACGGTGGATTCCGAGTTGCCATACATCTATCTGCCTATGGGTGGATTCTTGGAGGGCGAGAGCCATAAGAACCCTATCCATGTAAATCTCTGGACCAAGACTTTGCTGTCAGGTACGCAGGGCTTCAGTGACAAAAGTCCAGAATATGGTTTCTGGTATAGATACTTTGATGTTTACAACAAGAAGATAGGATTATCCAATATGAGATTCGTGAGTGGTAGCAACGGCATGAACAATGGCCGCTACAAGGCGATGCCTATCCGCTTGATATACGTTCCATAAACATAAGATAAGTGATAAATATAATAACATCTTTTACTTATATATAAATATAGTTTTAAAACAGCTGTTTTACAAAGAAGGGTTGGATTTTCGTGAGAAAGTCCAGCCCTTCGTTTTGTCAGGATACTCCAGACAAGGGGTCAAGACGTCACTGAGAGGTCGTCATGATAGTACTGACAGATGGTAAAGACGCTTCCGTCGCTTATTGCCTCACTACGGCATTATATTGCCCTTTACCAGGGCAATATCTTGCCATCGCCAGGCACAAAACGATACGTCGGGAGAGAAAATCCCCACTTTCTTTTTTACTCTTCACTCTTCACCAAATCGCCTGAAACCCCGATAAACACTGGGGTTCCGAGAGGTGAAGAGTTAGGCACCACTCTTCACCACTCTTCACCACTCTTCACCTTTTGCCGGTGATCCATTTTATCTTTTCGTTTTGCCAAACAAATCAGAATGAGTACCTGTAGTTAACATCAACAGCGTCAATTCCGTATCATTCTGTTCCCATATCAAAAGCCAATCTGATTCAATATGAGCTTCCCATTCACCTTCATGATTACCATGAAGTATATGTGGTTTGTATTCTGAAGGTAACATACCATTTTCTACCAATAAGTTAATCGCTTTCTGTAATTTCTCTATCGGATAGCCACGCTTGCGACAAAGTTTCAACGCTTTGTCGAATCTTTTAGTTGTTCCTAATTTATACATCACTTACCAAGAATAGTATCAAACATTTCATCAACAGAGTTCCATTGTGTAACTCTACCTTTAGCAACATCCTCTTCAGCAAGTTCCAATTCCGTTTTCTTAGGTTTCAAAACCGAAATAGAACTTACTCCATGGAGCATTTGAATGGCACTTTTAAGTTTATTGACCAAAGATGGGTCTGATATTGAAACCACTAACTGTGGTTCTTTTAATCCTATCGCTCTTGATTTCATAATCTTCTCCTTTAAAACGTTTAACATAATTAAGATACAAAAATACATTATTCCCCTCACACCGCCAAACTTCTTGCATTATTTTAACGTTAAAGGTCTTGATTGTAACTACTCAGCACCCCTATGGGCATGAGTAATCATCTTACTGTTGTACTACAGCAAGAATTGCATTGAATTTCGAATTTCTGTTCTTCATAGCAGTTTCAGCGATGGAGTGCAGCTTGGCAAAATCATCGGCACCGCTGTCTGTTCGGAAGCAACCACTGACTTTCTGTTTTATCTTGATTTTCCTAACTCCCCGCTCACTGGCATTGTTATCGTATGGCACACTTGGATTGGAGAGAAAGGTGAACAGGTAGTCTTTGACCTTAAGGATACCTCTCTTGAATTTCTCAAACTCGTTATCTAAATGCGTGAGACTTTCACCCAAGAGGTTCTTAATCTTAGTCTTCAGTACCTTTATCTTTCTAGAGGTAATGTTGCCCTCTCTTCTGA
>OOBJ01002334.1_pt1 | contig 10121 bp, 8 predicted proteins | sample 1671331 | NCBI WGS metagenome assembly OOBJ01 (sample SAMN06348145, study PRJEB24527) | human gut metagenome | biome: human gut; feature: ankylosing spondylitis patient; material: feces | host: Homo sapiens | place: China | collected 2015-10 | reverse complement strand
TTGATTATAAACTAGTTATTCCCGGATAAATCAAGTTTTGCTTCACCCGGGAATAAGATGTTTCATTATTACTCTACTGGAATGTCCTTGTTTACATTCTTGCAACCAACGAGTGCGTAGAAGAGGATGTAAGCAATCATGGCGATGATAACCCAATAAGATGCGATAGGACCAGCAGCCTTAGCAACAGCGTCCTGGATGAGAGGCATTACGCCACCACCAACTACCATCATCATGAAGATGCCTGATGCCTGAGCTGTGTACTTGCCGAGACCTTCAACAGCAAGGTTGAAGATTCCACCCCACATGATAGAAGTACACAAACCGCAGATAGCGATGAGTACGCACTTGGTAGGGATAGTAAATGCTACAAGACCAGTACCGTGGTCGTCGAGCTTGAGAAGGTTTGCAATCTCAGAATCACCAGCCAAAGAGAAGTTCAATGTGTTGGTTTCTGGCAAGAAGATGGCTGTGAGCAACAGGAGGATAGCTACTGTTGATACTATTGTCATCTGTGTCTTGGTAGAAACGGCACCGCTGATAAATGAGCTGAGGAATCGGCCGCACATCATGAGCAACCAGTAAACTGCTGCGAAAGCACCACCTACAGAAGCAGCACCTGTGAAGTCCATGCTACTGATGTAGAAAATAAGCTGAGCAGGAATACCAATCTCAACACCTACATAGAAGAAAATACCGATGACACCGAGTACGCAGTGACGGAATGACCAAGGACTGTGATCGTACTGTACGTTCTCCTTCTTGATGTTTGGCTCAGGAATAGCAACAAACCAGATGATGAAGAAGGCTGCAATGAACACTGCCATACCGATGAAGAGGAGAGGAGCAACGTCGCTCATACTTGTGTTAGCTGTAACTGTACCTACGAGTACACCTGCCAACAATGGGGTAAGAGTGCCACTCAAAGAGTTCAATGTACCACCAATCTGAATGAGCTGGTTACCGCGGTTACCACCGCCACCGAGCAAGTTCAACATTGGGTTTACCACGGTGTTAAGCATACATACGCAGAAACCGCAGATGAAAGCACCCAACAGATAAATGATAAGGTTGAGGCAAACGGCACCAGAGCTGAGGTTAAATACTGGAATGTCGTCACCGAAGATACTTGACAAGTACTGAATCATCAAACCGATTGTACCGACAGCGAGTGCGATCAATGCTGTCTTCTTGTAACCCTTGCTTTCAATCATCTTGCCGGCAGGAATACCCATGAAGAGGTAAGCGGCAAAGTTCATGAAGTTACCCATCATGGCTGCCCAAGAGTACTTGAAGCCCCAGATGTTGCCAAAAGGCGCTCCCATGTTAGTTACAAACGAGATCATTGCAAAGATAAAACACATCGTGATGATGGCAATGACACGACCGTTGTTATTTACACTTTTTTGTTCCATTGTTTAATCTTGATAGTTGATATTTGTTATTGTTATATTTGTTATTTGCTTGTATTGCTGGTTGTTACCACATGATTGTTCACTGGCTAGTTTAACCGCAAAAAGGAGCGGCTGCCCCTGCATTGTGCACTTAGAGGCAGCAACTCCTATATTGTTTAATCTGATTTTATTTGTCTACGCCAAACTTATAGATTGTCTTCTGTGTGTAAGTCTCACCAGGGTTCAATCTGCAACTTGGGAAGTATGGATGATTTGGTGTGTCTGGGAACTTCTGTGCCTCGAAGCAAACTGCGCTGCGGCGTGGGAATGTTGCACCAAACTGTCCCTTGAAATCAGCCAGGAAGTTACCTGTATACATCTGCAAACCTGGTTCTGTGGTATAAACCTCCATGGTACGGCAGCTAACAGGGTCCTTGATGCGGGCAGCAAAGCTCAACTCGCCCTCTTCCTTCTTGTTTAATACATAGTTGTGATCGTAACCCTGACCATTCTTGATCTGCTCGTTGTCGGCATCGATGTCCTGGCCGATTGGCTTTGGAGTGCGGAAATCGAATGGTGTACCCTCTACCTTCAGGATTTCACCTGTTGGGATAGACTCCTTATCGATAGGGAGGTAGTAGTCTGCATTCACCTCACAGATGATGTTGTCAATAGTTGGGGTAGGATTTGCAATACCCTGGATTGCGAAGAATGCGTGATGAGTCAAGTTGCAGATGGTCATCTTGTTAGTTGTAGCCTGATACTTGATGACGAACTCATTGTCGTCTGTCAAGGTGTAAGCTACCCAAACAGTCAATTCTCCAGAGAAGCCTTCCTCGCCGTATGGGCTGGTGTACTTCAAGACAACTGCATTGTCACTCATACGGGTTGCATCCCAAACGTGTGCGTGGAATCCAGTAGGACCTCCATGCAAATGGTTCTTTCCATCGTTGCATGCCAACTGATACTCCTTGCCATGAAGGGTAAATCTACCCTCCTTGATACGATTTCCGTAACGACCGATGAGGACGCTCAAGAAAGGCTCAGGTGAGTTGATGACATCCTGTATGTTGTCGTGACCCTCGATGAGGTTAGCATAGTTGCCGTCCTTATCTGGCATCATGATAGCAACAACAGCACCACCGTAGTTAGTCACAGCAATCTCATTGCCCTGATTGTTTCTCAACACGAAGAGATCAGTCTTCTTTCCATTTACTGTGGTCTGAAAATCTTCTCTTTTCAAACCACACTTGTTAACTGGTTCTGTATTCATAATATATCATTTTTTAGTTACTCTACTTTATGTTCTAAAGTAATCTACTGCAAAGTAACTAAAAAAAAATGAATATGACAAAATATTTAGCAATTATTTGATTTAAAAAAACTAAAAATTTTTAGGAGAGCAAATCTGCAACTACGTAACTTGAACCTCCAACGAAGACAAAATCATCATTTTTTGCATTTGCTTTCGCTGTCATATATGCTTCTTTTACAGAATGATACATCTCACCATGCAAGTTGTACTTTAATGCAGTTTCTCGCAATTTCTCCACAGGAATGGCTCTTTTGGTAGAAGGCTGCGTCCAATAGAATTTTACCCCATTTTTGAGCTTATCCCTCAAAAGTTGTAATACGTGCTCAACATCTTTGTCGTCCACCATTCCAAAAACGATGTGCTTGACCTGAGCGTCAACCTCATTAATCTGTGTGGCAAGATACTTCCATCCCGCAAGATTGTGACCCGTATCACAGATGACAAGCGGTGCTTCTCCCAGCTTCTCCCATCTACCTCGCAACCCTGTCAGCTCACATACATGTCCGAAACCGTTTCTGATTGCTTCGTCGCTGATGGTCATCGTCTGGTGCAAGACGTTAAGTGCTGCAAGAATGGTCTTTCTGTTACGTTCCTGATAGGAACCTTTCAGTTCCATATCTACATTCATAGATATGTCTTCATCCTGTGCAAAGAGGATAGGAGAGTGGCGTTCTTCTGCAACCTTCTCAAAAACAGGACGAGTCTCTTCGATGTATTCACCGATAACTACAGGCACGTTAGGCTTTATGATTCCTGCCTTCTCGCCAGCTATCTCTGCCAGGGTGTTGCCCAGAAACTGGGTATGGTCAAAACTGATATTGGTAATGACAGAAAGAACCGGAGTGATGATATTGGTACAGTCAAGTCTTCCTCCAAGTCCTACTTCGATTACCGCATAGTCTACTTTCTGCTCGGCAAAGTACTTGAATGCCATGGCCGTGGTCAGCTCGAAGAAAGACGGATGAAGAGGTTCGAAGAAAGCACGGTTCTCTTCTACAAAGTCGATGACATACTGTTCCGGCAGGCATTCTCCGTTTACACGGATGCGCTCGCGGAAATCAACAAGATGAGGAGATGTGTATAATCCCACCTTGTAACCCTGGCTTTGAAGGATGGCTGCTATCGTATGAGAGCAGGAACCCTTGCCGTTGGTGCCTGCAATATGTATGGTCTTGTACTGACGATGAGGATGACCGAAGTGCTCGTCCAGCTCATGGGTAGTCTGCAGACCAGGCTTATATGCCTTGGCACCAATTTTTTCAAACACCGGAGTACTATTGAAGAGATATTCTGTCGTTTCTTGATAATTCATTTCTTATATATTATAAATGTGTAGGTACAAAAAGTGGCAATCCCAATACTGGCATTGAGCCAATAATCAGGATTGCCTGTTACTTTTATCTTTTATGAGATTTCTTCCATGGAATTTCAAGGAATCTATTTATTGAACAGATTCTTGATGCTGTCAAAGATTGACTTCTTGGTGGCATTGTCTGCCTGGAAGTTCTCGCATTCCTTGAACTTCTTCACCAATTCCTTCTCTTCCTTGTTGAGGGTCTTAGGAATGTAGACGGTAATGTTCACGATGATGTCGCCTCGTCCATAACCATATCCCTTGATGGCAGGCATACCTTTACCACGCAGACGAACCTGCTTACCTGGCTGGGTTCCTGGTTCTATCTTGATGGTAGTCTTTCCCTCCAATGTAGGGATTTCCACTTCACCGCCAAGAACAGCTGTAGAGAAGTCGAGTACGAGGTTATAGTAGAGGTCCTTGTCTTTACGTTCAAAGACATCGCTCTTTTCTACGCGTACGATAACCTGAAGGTCGCCGTTGACGCCATTGTGCTTACCGGCGCCTCCCTTACCTGGTACGGTAACGACCATTCCGTCATCCACACCTGCAGGAATATTGATTTCTACAACTTCTTCGCCAGCAACAATGCCGTCACCACCACAAGCCTTACACTTGTTCTTGATGACGTGACCCTCGCCGCCACATGTAGGACATGCAGCCTGAGTCTGCATGGTTCCAAACATAGAGCGCACGGTACGGACTGTGTAACCCGTACCATGACAGGTAGGACAAGTCTCCGGCTGTGAGCCGCCTTCGCATCCTGTGCCATGGCAAGCAGAACATGTTACGTCTTTACGAATCTTGAACTTTTTGGTGCAACCCGCAAAAGCCTCTTCCAATGTAAGCTTTGCCTGTACTCGCAAATCTCTTCCCTGGTACTGCTGTGGCTGGGCGCTGCCGCCAAAACCGCCGAATCCGCCACCGAATCCACCGTGACCTCCAAAGATATCGCCGAACATAGAGAAGATGTCATTCATATCCATGCTGGCTCCACCACCGAATCCACCGAAACCGCCTTGCGGACCGTCGAATCCGAACTGATCATACTGCTGACGCTTCTGAGGATCATGAAGAACCTCGTATGCTTCTGCAGCCTCCTTGAACTTTTCTTCAGCCTCCTTGTTTCCAGGGTTGCGGTCTGGATGATATTTGATGGCTATCTTGCGGTAAGCCTTCTTTATTTCGTCTTCAGATGCCTGCTTATCAACGCCAAGCACCTCGTAATAGTCTCTCTTTGCCATTTGTTAAATATGGATTTTTATTTCTTTATTCCTGATCGTAATTCTTCATTAGACTTATTGTCCTACAGCAACCTTAGCGTGACGTATTACCTTGTCGTTGAGGGTATAACCGGTCTGCACGCAGTCGATAACCTTGCCCTTCTTGTCGTCGCCCATGCCTGGCACCATAGCGATTGCCTCATGGAAATCAACGTCGAAATCCTTGTCAGCAGTCTCAATCTTCTTTACTCCGAGACCTTCAAGAGTCTTGGTGAACTTGTTGAAAATCATCTGAACACCTTCCTTGATAGCCTTAGGATCCTCGCTCTTGTCTGCGATGGCACGCTCGAAGTCATCAAGAATTGGAAGAATGGCAGCAATAGTCTTCTCGCCACCGTTGAGAATCAATTCTGCCTTCTCTTTCAGGGTGCGCTTGCGATAATTCTCAAATTCTGCAGTCTTATAGAGCAGTTGCTTTTTCAATTCTTCTACTTCCTGCTGAGCCTTTGCCAATGGATCTGCTTCTTCAGATTCTGCCGCATTGTCAGTATTGTCAGTCTTACTGTCAGCATCTGCCGCCTTATTGTCAGCATCCTCTGTATTTGTCTCTTCAGCCTTAGGCTCTGCATTATTCTGAGTATCGTTCTGCTCAGCATTCTCGTTGAGAACCTGTTCCTTAGCGTTACCGTCCTCTATATTAATCTTCTTTTCTTTTGACATAGTCTTAAATTTTTTAAACATGATTATTCCTTTTTATGGTTGTTTTGACAAAAAGCGTGCCAACTCGACTCTCATCGAATTGGCACTTATCTCATTTAGGTGTATTTTCTATTACTGCAGACCGTACATCTTAGCTTTCTGCTCCTTGATAGCCTCATCATAGATGTACTCATCGTAAGACATCAGCTTATCGATGGTTCCTGATGGGGTGAGCTCGATAATACGGTTAGCCACGGTATTGATGAACTCATGGTCGTGGCTGGCAAAAAGGATATTGCCCTTGAAGCCTACCAGGTTGTTGTTGAATGCCTGGATACTCTCCAAGTCCAAGTGGTTGGTTGGAGTATCAAGAATCAGACAGTTTGCATTCTGCAGCTGCATGCGGGCAATCATACATCTCATCTTCTCACCTCCGGAGAGTACGTTTACCTTCTTCAGTACTTCCTCGCCGCTGAAGAGCATTCTTCCCAAATAACCCTTCATTGCCACCTCGTTGCCAGGACCATACTGGCTCAACCAGTCTACGAGGTTCATGTCGCTCTGGAAGAACTCGGTGTTGTCGAGTGGGAGATAAGCTGTTGTGATGGTAATGCCCCACTTGTAATCACCTGCGTCAGCCTTGCGGTTGCCGTTGATAATCTCGAAGAGAGCGGTCATCGCCTTAGGGTTGTGAGAGAGGAATACCACCTTCTCGCCCTTCTCGATGTTGAAGTTTACATTGTCGAAGAGAACTGTTCCGTCCTCATCGCAAGCCTTCAGGCCTTCAACCTCCAGAATCTGGTTACCTGGTTCACGATCCATCTGGAAGATGATTCCTGGATACTTACGGCTAGATGGGCGGATTTCCTCAACATTCAGCTTCTCCAGCATCTTCTTGCGGGATGTGGTCTGCTTACTCTTAGCTACATTGGCAGAGAATCGGCGGATGAACTCCTCCAACTGCTTCTTCTTCTCCTCAGCCTTCATCTTCTGGTTCTGAGCCTGACGGAGAGCCAACTGAGAACTCTCGTACCAGAAAGAGTAGTTACCGGCAAACATGGTTACCTTACCGAAGTCAATATCCACGGTCTGTGTGCTGACAGCATCGAGGAAGTGACGGTCGTGAGAAACCACAAGAACTGTCTGCTCGATGTTGCTGAGATATTCCTCCAGCCACTCTACGGTGTCGAGGTCGAGGTCGTTGGTAGGCTCATCGAGGAGGAGGTTGTCAGGATTACCGAAGAGAGCCTTCGCCAGCATCACGCGTACCTTCTCTGTATTAGAAAGCTCACCAACGAGCTTATCGTGACGATCTTCCTTCACGCCGAGGTTCTGAAGCAACTGGGCAGCATTACTCTCAGCTTCCCAACCGTTCATCTCAGCGAACTTAAGTTCCAGCTCAGCAGCGAGGTTACCATCCTCTTCTGTCATCTCTGGTTTTGCATAGAGGCGCTCGCGCTCCTTCATGTTCTCCCACAATGGCTGATGGCCCATCAGAACGGTGTCCATCACGCGGAACTCGTCATACTTGAAGTGGTCCTGCTCCAAAACGGAAAGACGCTCGCCAGGTCCCATTTCTACTGTACCCTTGTTTGGCTCCAAATCGCCGCTGATGGCGCGGAGGAGGGTAGACTTACCAGCACCGTTGGCACCGATTACGCCATAAATATTACCATGTGTGAACTTGAGGTTTACATCTTTGTAAAGCACTCGCTTACCGAATTGAATTGCAAGATTTTGTACTGTTATCATTCTTGTTTACTAAATATCTTTTTCTGAATTTATCTTTAATTTGTGTGCAAAGTTACGAAAAAATATTTGTATATCAATGATTTATTGGTAAAAGTTGCTTTTTTTTAGTTAAAAACACAGCTCTTCTTTGTCATTTTGCAGAAAAGTCTTACTTTTGCATGCTAAAAGGCATCAACGGTATCCCAATACCGTTGAATATGTGTTACGAACAAATAGATATAAATAACACGAAACAGCAAATTGAAAATGAAACAACAAAATAATAAGGGCTATTTTAATAAGCATACCAACAATGCTTACGGCTATGGCAATCCGAATGAATATGACCACTACAAGGTGGAGAAGCCGGCGCAGTTGTTGGAATGGCTGATGGAGAACGTAAAGGGTCCCAGCAAGACCAAGGTGAAGCAGACGCTGCAGGGTAGAGGAATCAAGGTGGATGGCAAGACCATCACCCAGTTCGACTATGCTCTGAAACCTGGCATGAAGGTGAGCGTAAGCAAGACCAAGAAGAACCAGGAGGTTTTCAAGAGCAGATACATCAAGATTGTTTATGAAGACCGATACGTCATCGTGGTTGAAAAGAACGTGGGCATCCTCAGTATGGCTGCCGGACATTCTACGCTCAACGTAAAGACTGTACTGGATGATTACTTCCACAAGACCCGACAGAACTGTCAGGCTCACGTAGTTCACCGTCTTGACCGTGACACTTCGGGATTGATGATTTACGCCAAGGACAAGCAGACCGAGCTTGCGCTGGAGGATGACTGGCACCACAACGTATACGACCGCCGATACGTTGCCCTGGTTTCCGGAGAGATGGAGGAAGACGAGGGGACCGTTGCCAACTGGCTGAAGGACAACAAGGCATATATTACTTATGCCAGCGAAACAGACAATGGCGGCAAATATGCAGTAACCCACTTTCATACATTGCAGCGCACTACCGAGCATTCCCTGGTAGAATATAAGCTGGAGACGGGTAGAAAGAACCAGATTCGTGTACATACAGCAGATATGGGCCATCCTATCTGTGGCGACATCAAGTACGGAAACGGTGATGACCCATGCGGCCGTCTTTGCCTGCATGCTTATGTGCTCTGCTTCTATCATCCGGTGACTCATCAGCCAATGGAGTTTGAAACTCCAATTCCTAATGAGTTCATCAGAGCAATGAAGGAAGACAATAAGCCTTATGATGCTGGCAATAAGCCAAATCATGCAAACCGCAAACCATTCAGAAAGGAGGGACGCAATGGATAATTTCCTTTATTATGCTTTTGCGCTAGTAGTCCTGGTGGTAGGCCTGTTTATTCTAAAAAAGGTAGCCACCTGCATGATTAAAATGGCAGTAGGCGTCATCATGATTGCCGTTCTCTTTGCTATTTACTGGCTTTATCTGTCGTAAAGCAACGGGTGTTTCATGCCTTGTCCAACAGCATGGAGAGATAGACAAAAATACGTCCCGACGTAGTCTCAACTGCGTCCCGACGTAGCAACCTCTACGTCCCGACGTAGTTCCGGCTGCGTCGCCACGTATTTTCAGCTCCATCGGCAGCTGGCAGATGAGCGGTATCCTTCTTCCACAAAAAGTGATAAAGTCACTCGTCACTCGTCACTTTTTGTTTTTTTCTCTTTTTCCAAAAGTAGGTTGATAAGCCTTAAGAATAAAAGATTATAATAATTATATATATATTAATGTTCGCGCGTACATTATTATATAAGAAATATAATATATATATATATTAATATGATATCTTCTTTTTAACAATAAGACAATATCTCAAAAAATAAAAAGTGACGAGTGACGAGTGACTTTTTCACCTTCAACAAAATAAGTCCGGCAAGAATGAAGCATCACTTCACCTTACCGGACTCTTTTACATATCTTTTTACCCTATATTTATCAATTGAAGATTAGAGGATAGTCTTTACAGCTTCCAACATACCCTTCTCCTGGATGAGGTCGAGGTCCTTCTTAACCAACTCTGTCAAGCCTGGAACTGTCTCGTTCAGGTTCTCATGCCAGATGTAGTCGAAGCCGAGTACGCCTTCTGCTACCTTCTGGGTGTCGCCAGTAGCCCAAAGCTCTGTGAGCTTGTCCATGATCTTCTGGTCGTCGTTTGGCTGGATAGGAGCACCGTCCTCACGAACACCACCCTTATAGTAAGTGATGATAGCAGCGAGACCGAATACCAATCCCTGTGGCAACTCACCCTTACGCTCCAAATAGATCTTCACGCCTGGGAGGTCGCGAGTCTCGAACTTAGGGAATGAGTTCAGCATGATGCTGGTTACCTGGTGGTCAACGAATGGGTTCTCGAAGCGCTCCAATACGTCAGAAGCGAACTTCTGAAGCTCGTCCATAGGGAGGTTCAATG
>OOBJ01002314.1_pt1 | contig 10168 bp, 8 predicted proteins | sample 1671331 | NCBI WGS metagenome assembly OOBJ01 (sample SAMN06348145, study PRJEB24527) | human gut metagenome | biome: human gut; feature: ankylosing spondylitis patient; material: feces | host: Homo sapiens | place: China | collected 2015-10 | reverse complement strand
TGCATCTGCTTCTCATAATGGTAAGACTGGTTGGTATAAGGTTCAGATTCCTACGAAGTACTTGAATGCTAAGTTCTTTATCAACGATGGTACTGCCGGTACTCCTATTAATGGTGCAAATGCTTCTGCTGAAAAGGTAGTAAACGAAGGTGCTGTAGTGGCACCAACTCCAAACCCAGAGCCAGAGCCAACTCCAACTCCAGAACCAGAACCTGAGCCAAATCCGGAACCAGACCCCGATCCTACTCCAACACCGACTCCAAATCCTGGTTCAAATCCACAGAATCTGGATGCCCAGTATCAAACCAATCCAAATGGTGCAGGTGTTAAGAAAACCATTACTGTAGATGGTGATATCAGCGATTGGGATGAGAGTATGATTATAGCACAGGGTGCTGCCAATGACGACCCACGTGTATATATGGATGCTGCCATGCACGAGAATCCTGTCGATCTCTATGCGCTTTATGGTTGCTATGACGACAATAACCTTTATCTGATGTGGGAGATGACCAATGTTCAGGATGTGGTAGCTCCAGAAGCTGATTTTCCACTCAGTAATGGTGTGCTGTTCAAAAATTACAATATGCCATTCTTTATCGGCATCAACACCAATAATGCCTCTACAAGAATAGGCAATCATTGTAAGACTACAGCAGGTGGAACTCTATGGGATAGTGGCATTACTTGCGAAAGCCCAGTCAACAAGGTAGTGGTATTCTCAACCAATAACACCAATGGTCCATTCATTTATGGTGGAAGCAGCGCAGGACTGAATGCTTTGGAAGAGGTTGCCTATAAAGAGACAGGTGTTGTTGTGAAGTATGGTATGGGTATTCTCAGCAAAACGATAAAGGGTATTAAAGAATGCTATGGTGAGTCACAAAATCGTCTTATTGGCGATATGACAAAGGGTACATCTACTTATGTAGATTTCAACACCTTAGGACACAAGTCTTCCCAATACGATTTCCATTACGAAATCTCGATTCCTTTAGCTAAGCTTGGTGTTACAGCTGCCGATGTGGCAAGCAAGGGATTGGGTGTGATGTTAGTAGCTACCTTTGGTACAAGTGGTATGGACTGTCTGCCTTACGACACAAGTATGAGCGACAATGCCAATCAGTCTTATTCAAGAGATCCTTCTACTACAAGAGAGAAGGAAGATGACGACAATATCACCGTTCCTTTCGCTTATATCGGTAAGACCTTGTAATGTCATATATATTAAGGTATAATAGATGAATAGAGTAGAGCTCTTAGATGGCAGCGCCATCTAAGAGCTCTTTGTATTTGCCAATAGCATCAGCTATTTCGCTTATTCTGATAAACTCATCTGCGGAATGCGAGCGGGAGGACTCTCCTGGTCCCAACTTGAAGGAAGGAAATGGCATCAGAGCCTGGTCGCTAAGGGTAGGACTACCGAAAGGCTTCATTCCCATGGCTACACATTTCTTAATAAGAGGATGCTCAGGATCAATACGGGATGATTTTAGACGGAAACTATGAGCCTTTACTTCGCTCTTCAAGTGCTGGCAGATAAAGTGATAGACTTCTTCATTGTCATAAAATTCATTGGTGCGGATATCTACCAGCATCGTACACTTGTCGGGAATCACATTGTGCTGGGTTCCTGCGTTGACTACGGTAAGTGTCATCTTGGTAGGACCTAAGAAAGGACTCACCTTTTCAAACTTGTAATCACGAATCCAGCGCATGTCGTCCAATGCTTCGTAGATGGCATTCACGCCTTCGTTTCGGGCTGCATGTCCGCTTCTTCCGTGCGCGATCACGTCTAATACCATCAGTCCCTTCTCTGCCACGGCAGGCTGTATGCCCGTAGGCTCACCTACAATGGCGAGGTTTATCTTAGGCAATAGCGGTAGAGCACGGCTGATACCATCTTTGCCTGATACTTCCTCTTCGGCCGATGCTAAATAGATAAGGTTGTAGTTCTGTGTTTTCTCTGTCAGCATCCGGAATGTCTGCAGTAGTGAGCACAGACCGCCTCCACAGTCGTTGCTGCCCAGACCATAAAGCGTGTCGCCCTCTATTGTAGGAGCAAAGGGATCGCGCCTCCATGAATCGACAGGCTTCACGGTGTCTATATGGGCATTGAGTAGCAAAGTGGGCTTCTGTTCGTCGAAGTGTGGGTCAATCACCCATACATTGTTGGCTTCACGATGTGGCGTGAAACCATAGTTGCGAAGGGCTTTTTCCATGATGTCGGCGGCATCCTTCTCGTTGTGACTTGTCGAAGGGGTAGCAATCAGCTGGCTGAGCAACCCGATGGCGTCTCTTACATATTCCTCTTGTGTCATCATATCTGTCTCTCTTAGTCTTATTTGTGATGCAAAGTTAAGCTAAAACGGGATAAGGACAAAATAAAATTCCGATTTATTTTGTTTTCTTAATGTTTTCTATTATCTTTGCATCCAATAATTAAACATTATGCTTATGCAAGTCAAAAGTCATCTTTCGGTACTGATTCACGATTTGGCCAATAAATATGGCGATAAAACTGCACTTACGTTCAAGAAGTTTGGCAGCGACAAGTGGCAGTCTGTGTCATGGAATCAGTTTTCGCTGAGAGTGAAACAAGTGAGCAATGCTTTGCTGAACATCGGTGCAAAGCCGCATGACAAGATTGCTGTTTTCTCCCAGAATTGCGTGCATTATCTCTATACCGACTTTGGTGCTTATGGCATCAAGGTGTGCTCGATTCCCTTTTATGCTACCAGCAGCGAGCAGCAGATACAATATATGATTAACGACGGACAGGTGCGCTTCCTCTTTGTAGGCGAGCAGGATCAGTACGACAAGGCACATCGTGTCTTTGCTCTCTGTCCTTCGTTGGAGCGTATCATCATCTTCGATTCCAGCGTGCGCATCAGTACTCACGACCCGGCTGCCCTTTACTTCAAGGACTTCATCAAGTTGGGCGAGAACCTGCCTCGACAGACTGAGGTGGAGGCTTTGTATCAGTCGGCAAGCATGGATGATATGGCTAACATCCTTTATACCAGTGGTACTACCGGTGACAGCAAGGGAGTCATGCTGACCTATGGACAGTATGATGCTGCCCTGAGAGCCAACGACGAGGTAGTGCCTGTTTCCGAGAAAGACCGTGTCATCAATTTCCTGCCATTTACCCATATCTTTGAGCGTGGATGGGCTTACCTCTGTTTGAGCGAGGGAGCACAGTTGTTTATCAACACTTATCCGCACGAGATTCAAGAGAGCATGCGCCAGGTACATCCTACCTGTATGAGCAGTGTGCCCCGCTTCTGGGAGAAGGTGTATATTGCCGTAAAGGCCAAGATGGATGAGGCTGGTTCTGTACAGAAGAAACTTTTCTATCATGCTCTTGCCGTAGGTCGCAAGCGCAATATAGAGTATATTGCCAATGGCAAGCGTCCTCCTTTGACACTCGAGTTGGAATATAAGATTATCAACAAGACCATCCTGAGTATGGTGCGTAAGCAGTTGGGCTTGGAACATCCTAATATATTCCCCACAGCAGGTGCCTATGTGAGTCCGGAAGTCGAGGAGTTTATTCTCTCTGTCGGTATCGGCATGGTCGTAGGCTATGGCTTGACCGAGAGTCTTGCCACGGTATCGTGCGTGCATCTCGACAAGAAGTTTACCATCGGTTCTGTTGGTCGCCCTATCTCCAGCATCCAGATCAAGATAGGCGAGGACAGCGAGATATTGCTCAAGGGTCCAACCATTACAAAGGGGTATTATCATCGCGACACCACCAATGCCAAGGTGTTCGATGAGGAGGGCTTCTTCCGTACTGGCGATGCCGGATATATGAAGGATGGAGAGTTGTTCCTCACCGAGCGCATCAAGGACTTGTTCAAGACATCTAATGGCAAGTATATCGCTCCCCAGCAGGTGGAGTCGCTGTTGCTTGTTGACAAGTTTATCGACCAGGTGGCTGTCATTGCTGACCAGCGCAAGTTTGTTTCTGCACTCATCGTACCTGAGTTTCGACTTGTTGAGGACTGGGCACGCGAGCATCATATCGCCTTTAGCAGTCGTGAGGATCTTTGTGCCAACGAACAGGTGAAGAAGATGCTGCAGGAGCGCATCAACACCTTGCAACAACAATTGGCCTATTACGAGCAGATCAAGCGTATCACACTCTTGCCTCATCACTTCTCTATGGAGTCGGGCGAGTTGACCAATACGCTGAAGATCCGCCGCCCTATTATCAATAAGAACTATCAGGAAGAGATTGACAAAATGTATGAGGAGTAATATGCCGCATAAGGCTATTGGCTAAAAACTCCTTTGAGACTGAAGGAAGAAGTGGTAACGGATTTAACTGCTATAACTTCAATAATTTATAATAAATTAATGATAACAGCTGACCAATTGAAGGATGTGATGGAGCGCGCTGACGCCCTGCATCGCTATCTCAATATAGACCAGAAACAGGTGGAGTTCGAGGAAGAACAACTCCGCACACAGGCTCCCGATTTCTGGGAGGACCCAAAGTATGCCCAGGAACAGATGAAGAAAGTGAAGGGTATACAGAAGTGGATAGACGGCTACAAGACCGTGCGCCAGTATGCAGACGAGCTGCAGTTGGCTTTCGACTTCTACAAAGACGAAATGGTGACCGAGGAAGAGGTAGACGCCGACTACGATAAGGCCATCAAGGCCATAGAGGACTTGGAGTTGAAGAACATGCTGCGCCAGAAGGAAGACCCGATGGACTGTGTGCTGAAAATCAACTCAGGTGCCGGTGGTACCGAGAGCCAGGATTGGGCTTCCATGCTGATGCGTATGTATATGCGCTGGGCTGAGGCTCATGGCTACAAAGTGACCATTACCGATATGCAGGAAGGCGATGAGGCTGGTATCAAGAGTGTTACCATGACGATAGAAGGCAACGAGTATGCCTATGGTTATCTAAAGAGCGAGAATGGTGTGCATCGTCTGGTGCGTGTGTCGCCTTTCAATGCTCAGGGCAAGCGTATGACCAGTTTTGCAAGTGTCTTCGTTACGCCGTTGGTCGACGAGACTATTGAGGTATATGTAGACCCAGCCAAGTTGTCATGGGATACCTTCCGCTCCAGTGGTGCCGGAGGTCAGAATGTCAACAAGGTGGAGTCGGGTGTGCGTCTGCGTTATTGGTATACTGATCCCGACACAGGCGAGGAAGAAGAAATCCTCATCGAGAATACCGAGACGCGCGACCAGCCTAAGAACCGTGCCAAGGCATTGCTTCTCTTGAAAAGTCAACTCTACGACCGCGCCATGAAGAAGCGCCTTGAGGCGAAGGCGAAGATAGAGGCAGGCAAGAAGAAGATAGAGTGGGGAAGCCAGATTCGCAGTTATGTGTTCGATGACCGTCGTGTCAAAGACCATCGCACCAACTATCAGACATCCGATGTCGATGGCGTGATGGATGGCAAGATAGACGGATTCATCAAGGCTTACCTGATGGAGTTCCCCTCTGAGAATGAAGAATAGTAATAACCTAATAATATAGAACGACTATGAGTAGTAATAAAGAATTAAGAAAGTCAAAGCATGCTGCTTACGAGAAGAAGCAGGCTGAAAAGGGTGAGAGAATCATCAAGTGGATATTTTTCGTGCTGATAGCATTGGCCATTTGTTTTGCCATCTATTCGGCTACTATCGTGTAACGGATCATATCCTGATATAACAGAAATAAAAAATGAGTGGACTGGAAATAGAGAGAAAGTTCCTTGTCAAGAAAGGCGACGCATACAAGAGCGCCGCCTTTTCTGATAGTCATATTCAGCAGGGCTATATCCCTGCGCAGGGAGCTACGGTGAGAGTGCGCACACGCGACGACAAGGCTTACCTTACCATCAAGGGTAAGTCGGTGAATGGTGGCATGACGCGTTATGAGTTTGAAAAAGAAATCACGCTCGACGAGGCACAGCATCTGCTGCAGTTGTGCCAGGGTGGCGTCATCGACAAGCGTCGCTATCTGGTAAAGAGTGGCAATCATGTCTTTGAGGTCGACGAGTTCTATGGCGACAACCAGGGACTGGTCATGGCAGAGGTGGAACTGAGGATGAGGCCTACGAGAAGCCCGACTTCATAGGTCGTGAGGTGACGGGCGACAAACGTTTTTACAATTCTCATTTGCTTGTCAATCCCTTCTGCAAGTGGCGTGACAGTCTGCCGGAAGAATAGTTTTTTACTGATTAAGTAACCTTGCTCTATTAGCATCAAGTTGCCTTTTTGCAGTCAATTCGCATTTTTACTTTCAATTTATACGTTTATATGCAAAATATTTTATAATTTTGCAGTCGTATTATAGAGAAAGGATAAAAATGACAGAATTAGATAGAGGTAGTTTTGGTAGCAAGATAGGATTGATTCTTGCTACTGCAGGTGGTGCTGTAGGTTTAGGCAATGTTTGGCGCTTTCCTTATATGGCAGGCCAGGAAGGTGGTGCTGCCTTCATCTTGGTTTATATAGGGTGTGTGCTCCTTTTGGGCATTCCCTGTATGATTTCCGAGTTTATCATAGGCCGTCATGGTGCTTCGAATACAGCCCGTGCCTATACCAAGCTGTCGAAAGGAAAGGCATGGAAGTGGGTGGGCTACTTGGAGGTGCTTACCGGTTTCCTTATTACGGGCTATTATGCCGTCGTGTCGGGCTGGTGCCTACAGTATGTGTATGCCAGCATCATGGGCGAGCTGCATGGCGACCCAACCTTTGTGGCAGAGTACTTCAAGGAGTTCTCTGCCGATCCTATACGGCCTGTCATGTGGACGGTAGTCATCTTCCTGATTTGTCATTTTGTGATTATCCATGGTGTTCGTGGAGGTATTGAGAAGGCGTCAAAGATTATGATGCCCGTCTTGTTCATCCTCCTGCTTATCATCGTGGTGGCAGCCTGCCTGTTGCCTAATGCAGGAAAGGGCGTTGAGTTCTTGCTGAAGCCCGACTTCTCCAAGGTGGACAACGGCGTTTTCTTGGGTGCCTTGGGGCAGTCGTTCTATTCGCTCAGCATCGGTATGGGTTGTATCTGTACCTATGCTTCCTATTTCAGCCGACAGACCAATCTGTTCAAGACAGCTCTGCAGATATCGGTCATCGACTTCATGGTGGCTATACTTGCCGGACTGATGATCTTCCCTGCGGCTTTTTCTGTGGGAGTTTCGCCCGACAGTGGCCCGTCGCTCATCTTCATCACCCTGCCCAATGTGTTTAATGAGGCTTTTGCCGCAGTACCTGTCTTGGGCTGGACTATCTCGCTGTTGTTTTATGTTCTTTTGTCCTTGGCGGCTCTTACATCGCTCATGTCACTCCATGAGGTTAACACCTCTTTCTTCTATGAGGAGCTGAAGATAGGCCGCAAGAGTGGCGCTTTGATTGTCACCGTGTCTTGTGCGGTGATAGGTGCTTTCTGCTCGCTGTCTTTAGGGGCTACAGATGCGCTCACTTTTGCCGGCAAGTCGTTGTTCGACTGGTTCGATTTTTTCACGGGGCAGGTGTTCCTGCCTGTAGCAGGCTTCCTTACCTGTCTGTTCATAGGTTGGTATGTGCCCAAGAAGCTGGTCAGGGACGAGTTTACCAACTGGGGAACATTGAAGGGAAATCTCTTCTTCGTCTATCTGTTCTTGGTGCGTTTTGTGTGCCCAGTACTCATCCTTTTGGTATTCCTCAATCAGTTGGGACTTCTCGAAGGCATTCTGTAAGGGGGTAAATCAATCATATCAACCGTATAAAAAAAAGAAAAAATGGAAAACAGCAGAGGCAGCTTTGGCAGCAAGTTGGGCGTGATCCTTGCTACGGCAGGATCGGCAGTGGGCTTGGGCAATATATGGCGCTTTCCCTATATGACAGGGCAGAATGGTGGCGCAGCCTTCATTCTTATCTATCTGGTGTGTATCTTTATGTTGGGCATTCCCGGCATGGTGGCTGAGTTTATCATCGGTCGTCATTCTGCTGCCAATGCTGCGCGGTCGTACAAGAATCTTTCCAACGGCAAGCCCTGGGGCGTTATCGGCTACATGGGTGTCTTTACTTCAATGATTATCCTGGGCTTCTATGCAGTGGTGGCTGGCTGGTGCCTACAGTATCTCTATGCCAGCATCATGACCGAGGTGCAGGGCGATGCCAATTTCGTAAAGGAGTACTTTGCCTCTTTTTCTTCGGATGCGGTGCGGCCCACTTTGTGGACCATCGCCTTCATCCTGCTGACTCATGTGGTCGTGGTCAAGGGTGTACGCAATGGTATAGAGCGTGCTTCCAAGATACTGATGCCGCTGCTCTTTGTGCTGTTGGTGGTGCTGGTAGTTGCTTCCTGCTCTTTGCAGGGAGCCTGGAAGGGTGTGGAGTTCTTGCTGAAGCCCGATTTCTCTAAGGTAGACCCGAATGTGATGATAGAGGCTTTGGGACAGGCTTTCTTCTCGCTGAGTCTTGGCACGGCCTGCCTTTGTACCTATGCCTCCTACTTCAGCCGTCAGACCAATCTTCTCAAGACTGCCACACAGATAGCTTTCCTCGATACGCTGATAGCCATCCTGGCAGGACTGACGATTTTTCCTGCAGCATTCTCCGTGGGCGTGCAGCCCGACAGCGGTCCGTCGCTTATCTTCATCACCCTGCCCAATGTGTTCAATGAGGCTTTTGCTTCCATGCCTGTGGTGGGTTATGTCATCTCGGTGCTTTTCTATGCCCTGCTTGTGTTGGCGGCGCTTACCTCTACCATCTCCATGCACGAGATAGGTACGGCTTTCTTCTATGAGGAGATGCATATCTCCCGCCGTGGTGGAGCCTGGATAGAGACGGTGGCTTGTTGTGTGATAGGTATCTTCTGTGCCTTGTCTTGTGGTGCGGTTCCCGAACTCACCTTCTTTGGCAAGTCGTTCCTCAACTGTTGCGACAATTTTACGGCACAATGGCTCATGCCGGTGGCTTCTTTCTTCACCTGTATCTTTGTGGGATGGTATATTCCTAAGAAGGTAGTGCATGACGAGTTTACCAATTGGTCAACCCTTCGTGGCAGGTTCTTTGGCGTTTATCTTTTCATGGTTCGTTTCGTCTGCCCTCTTTGCATCCTCATTATTTTCCTGCATCAGTTGGGCGTACTTTAACGCTTCGTCTGTCATTCGTCAATCTTCGCATTTTACGTGAACCAAATCCGCATCTTATTCGTACGACACGTAAGGTTCCAGACGTTCTATCTGTGCAGGAGGAAAAGTCTTGAGGAGCGATAATTGCTGCAAACTCTTAATAGGACCATGCAGTCGGCGATAGTCGCAGATATCGCGTGCCTGGTAGAAGTTGAGATAGGGATGTCGGCGAAGCTGACTCATCGAGAGCTTGTTGATCTTCAGTTTCGTTATCTTGTCTTTCTCTACTTGCATGAATGACAGCGCCTCTTCAGGGAAACCTTCTATCTCCATCAGTTGGTTGGCATTGACGTATCCACCCAAGCGCTCCCGGTATCTCACGATGGCACGTGAGTACGCGCTTCCGATACCTGGAATCTTCTTCAGCTCGGTGGTGTCGGCAGAGTTCAGGCTGACATGCTCGCCAGCTTTCAACTTCTGTGGATAACTGTAAATCTTCTCTTCGGTCTTCTCGCCAGTGGCTTGGCCTTTCTCCGTTTTCCCTTCTTCTCTCGCTTGTCGGTTGTAAGCGTAGTCTTTTTGCTGTCCGTAGTAGTCGGATGCCGGTTGGTAGTCTTCACCTATTATTATATAGGGGCGTAAGGTCTCGTATTGTTTCTTGGTGAGACCATAAAGACGGGCAAAGTCTTCGGGTCGTCTGTAGATACCACCCTTGGCACGGTAACGGTAGATGTTTCTCACCTGCCATTCCTGCAACCCCAGCCTGAGCAGGTCGGTGCTGTCGGCTGTATTGGGATCGAAGGCGAAAACTTCGTGTATCTCTTCGTCTACCTTATAATATAAAGGATGTTCCTTGTCTATGCGTTCCGGGTGCTGGGTGAGGGTAGAGTCGGCAACTCCCTGGCGGGAACCGTCGTCCTCGCCTCCGATGAAGATAATAAGTGAGCAAATGATAGCTATTATCATCAATATGACGATAATTGCGTTTCGATCGTTGCGTTGAAGATAAAATATACTTCTCATAAAAGTCGGGATTAGGCGACTCGAACGCCCGACCCCTACGTCCCGAACGTAGTGCGCTACCAACTGCG
>OOBJ01002309.1_pt1 | contig 10186 bp, 9 predicted proteins | sample 1671331 | NCBI WGS metagenome assembly OOBJ01 (sample SAMN06348145, study PRJEB24527) | human gut metagenome | biome: human gut; feature: ankylosing spondylitis patient; material: feces | host: Homo sapiens | place: China | collected 2015-10 | reverse complement strand
CAATTGATATTATTTACTAAAAATGTTATAGTGTTTTTGGTGATAATTATGAAGTTGAAAAGTTGGATGAGCAAAATTGACGGTAAAAACGAAGTTTTGAGGCTGAATATACCGGGTACGCACGATTGCGTTACTCAATTTGTTCAATTTTCTCACATTTCAAAATGCCAAAATATGAATATATACGAGCAGCTTTATTTAGGTGTTCGTGCGCTTGATATCAGGGTTGAATCAAGGGGCGACAGGCTTAAAATGGTGCACGGTGTCGCAAAAGCATTTAATACAAAAAATCACTTTTCAAAGCAAATGGATATGGCGGACGTTTTGGCTCATTGCTACCGATTTCTTGACGAAAATCCATGCGAAACAATAGTTTTTCAGTTCAAAAATGACAGCGCAAAGGAAATGGAACGTTGTTTTGATTTGATGCTCAATAATTATATCAATAAAAATCCCGAAAAATGGTATACGTACAACAGAAGTCCTTATCTTGACGAGGCAAGAGGTAAAATTATATTTATCCGTCGCTGTAAAATGGATACAACGAAGGGCTATGATATAGGCAAAACAGGAATTGACTTTTCAAATTGGGTGGAGCAAACAACAGCCGTACCTCAGCCTTTAGTTCTTAATACTTCAGGCGAAAATGAAATAAAATTCATTATTCAGGACAGATTTAAGTACAAGCCTGAGCCGAGATGGAACGAGTGCATAAAGCCGTTTCTTGACAGTATGAATAAATGGGACGGGAAATACATAATCAATTACCTTTCAACCGCAGGCGGACTTAAAGGGCCATATAACAATTCCAAATACATCAATCCTAAATTTTTATCATACAAATTAAACAAGGATTACTATTACGGCACAATTTATATGGATTTTCCGACAAAAGAGCTTACGACAAAAATAATAGAAACAAATTTTTAAAGGTGAAATATGAAATTAGAAGATATTAATATCAGGGACCCTTTTGTTTTAAATGACGGCGGAGTATATTATTTATACGGCACAAGGGCAAAGGATTTCGGTTGCCACACCGGCGGGTTTGACGTTTATACATCAACTGACCTTATCAATTGGAGCGAGCCTAAGGAATGCTTCAACAGCGCCGAATACGGCTTAAACCGTGAGGTTAATTGGGCGCCCGAAGTGCATAAATACAAAGGTGAATACTATATGCTTGCAACCTTTACGCAGGAAAACGGACTGAGAGGCTCATACGTTTTAAAAGCGGAAAATCCGCTCGGTATGTTTGAACCGTACAGCGACGGAGCGCTCACTCCCGAAGAATGGGAATGTCTTGACGCCACGCTTTATGTTTCAAAATCAGGCGAGCCTTATCTTGTTTTTTGCCACGAGCATACGCAAATAATCGACGGCGAGATTTGCTTTATCAAGCTCAACAAGGAGCTTAATGCCGCAATCAGCCTGCCGACAAGGCTTTTCGCCGCTTCCTCACCCTATTGGGCAGACAAAAAGCCTAAGGGTGAACATTACATAACCGACGGCCCTTTTATGTATCGCACAAAAGAGGGTAAGCTTCTTCTTATATGGTCAACCTTTGTTAATCACAAATACTGCCAATGCGTTGCACGCTCAAGCGATAACGAATTAAACGGAGTGTTTGAGCACTTGCCGCTTTTGATTGATAATGACGGCGGTCACGGAATGATATTTAAAGCAGAAGATAAGCTTTATCTCTCATACCATACGCCGAATACAAACGGCTTGGAGCATCCTAAGTTTACTTTAATCAAAGACAACGGTAAATCAATTGAATTAGTATAAGAAAAGACGGCAACTCCTAAAAGAGTTACCGTCTTAATTTTTATTGTAATTATAAAAGGCTTGCAACAAGATCGCCCATTTGAGAGGTATTAACTGCCTCAAAGCCGTCCTCATAAATATCGGGTGTTCTTGCCTTGGTAAGTGCAATGTCAACCGCATTTTCGATAGCGTCGGCAGCCTCTGCCTCATCAAAGGTGTAGCGAAGCATCATTGCACCCGAAAGAATAGTTGCAAGAGGGTTAGCCTTGCCCTGACCTGCAATATCCGGAGCAGAGCCGTGGATAGGCTCATAAAGACCGAATGTGCCCTGAGCAAGTGAAGCGGAAGCAAGCATACCGATTGAGCCTGAAATCATTGAAGCCTCATCTGAAAGAATATCGCCGAAAATATTGGAAGTTACAATTGTATCAAATTGGTTAGGGTTGCGAACAAGCTGCATTGCGCAGTTATCAACATACATATAGGAAACCTCAATCTCAGGATAATCCTTAGCAGTTTCCTCCATAACCTTTCTCCAAAGCCTTGAGGAGTCGAGAACGTTTGCCTTATCAACGCAGGTAAGCTTTTTGCCACGTTTCATTGCATATTCAAAGCCTGCCTTAACAATTCTCTTAATCTCCGGATACGTGTAACGCTCTGTATCATAAGCACCTACAACACCGTTTTCCTCATAAGTTCCACGGTCGCCGAAATAGATACCGCCCGTAAGCTCACGAACGATAAGAATGTCAAGACCCTCACCGATAATTTCTTCCTTAATAGGAGAAGCAGACTTAAGGGGAGCAAAAATCTTGGCAGGGCGAAGATTTGCAAAAAGTCCTAAATCCTCACGAATTGCAAGAAGTCCCTTTTCAGGACGATTGTTGCCCGGCTGGCTGTCCCACTTAGGGCCGCCCACTGCGCCGAGAAGTACAGCGTCTGAAGCTTTGCAAGCTTTTGCGGTTTTTTCAGGATAAGGAACGCCTGCCTCGTCAATAGCGCAACCACCCAAAAGTTCATAATCGTAATCAAAGGCAAAACCAAATTTTTCGCCTGCTTTATCAAGCACCTTAATACATTCATTTACTATTTCAGGGCCGATTCCGTCACCCTTTAAAACTGTAATTTTATAATTTTTCATATTTTAACCTTTCTGTATATCGGCAAGCGCCGAAAAATTCGCCTCTTTTATTTAACTGTAATCCCGACTATGCCGAAAGCCAAAACCAAATAATTAATATCAGGCACGCTTATGATAGCTTATTTACAATATTGCGACGACATTAACATTTATCAAATATACCCGGCATTGTGTCATCACGCATTGTGTCCTTTTGGTCACGGTTAATAGCGCAAATAATACCCTTCATTGAAGCATAGCCGATATTATGGCTTACGCCGATACCGAATATATCTTTTCCGTTAGGATTCTTAATGTGAATATAGCTAATAGCCTTTGAGTCACTGCCGACTGAAATTGCATGCTCGCTGTAATCGACAAACTCATAATTTGAAAGTCCCGCTTTATTCATAGCCTCACAGAATGCGCCGATAGGGCCTGAGCCGTCGCCTGAAATTTTAACAGGCTCATTATCCTTATACTTAAGTTCACCGGTGAAATGAACAGTTGTAAGATAATCCTTTTCGTTCTTTTCTTCGGTAATTTTATAATTAAGAAGCTTGTAAGGACCGCAAACATTTCTGTATTCTTTTTGGAAGATATCAAATACTTCGTCAGGCTGAATTTCTTTTCCGCTTTCATCGCAAGCCTTTTGAACTACTGCGCTAAACTCACTTTGCATAGCCTTAGGCATCTTAATTCCGTAATCGTTAGCAAGAATAAATGCCATACCGCCCTTGCCGCTTTGCGAATTGATACGAATAATCGGCTCATATTCACGTCCTACGTCGGCAGGGTCAATAGGAAGATACGGGATATCCCAATAATCTCCGCCGTGTTCATCCATATACATTTTGCCTTTATTGATAGCGTCCTGATGAGAGCCTGAAAAAGCAGTAAATACAAGTTCGCCTGCATAAGGATGACGAGGCGGCACTACCATCTTTGTTGCTCTTTCATAAACGCCTTTAATCTTGTTTATATCGTGGAAATCAAGCTCAGGGTCAACACCTTGAGTCCACATATTAAGTGCCAAGGTAACAATATCAACATTACCAGTTCTTTCTCCGTTGCCAAAAAGTGTGCCTTCAATTCTGTCAGCACCTGCAAGAAGCCCAAGTTCTGCTGCGGCAACACCTGTACCCCTGTCGTTATGAGGATGAAGCGAAATAATAGCTGCGTCACGATTTGGAAGATGGCGGCAGAAATATTCAATTTGGTCAGCATAACCGTTAGGAGTTGAGCCCTCAACAGTTGACGGAAGATTAAGGATAATAGGATTTTCCTTAGTAATACGAAGTTCCTCCATAACCTGACGGCAAATTTCAACAGCGTTGTCCATCTCTGTACCGGAAAAGCTTTCAGGGCTGTACTCGAAACGGATATTCATATCCGGATTCTTTTTCTTTTCCTCCTCGGTAAGCTCATAAATAAGCTTTGCACCGTCGATAGCAATATCAATAACGCCTTGCATATCTGTTTTAAATACAACCTTACGCTGAAGAGTAGATGTTGAATTATAAAAATGAACAATAACGTTTTTAGCACCGTCAATAGCCTCAAAGGTCTTTCTTATAAGGTGCTCTCTTGCCTGAACAAGTACCTGAATAGTAACGTCGTCAGGGATATAATTTCCCTCAATAAGTGTTCTTAAAATTTCATATTCTGTTTCACTTGCCGATGGAAAACCGACTTCAATCTCTTTAAATCCGATATTTACAAGAGTGGTAAAAAACTCAAGCTTTTCCTGCAAATTCATCGGGTCAACAAGCGCTTGGTTGCCGTCACGAAGGTCAACCGAGCACCAAGTCGGCGCTTTGGTAATGGTTTTGTCAGGCCAAGTACGGTCCAAAATATTGATAGGCTCAAAGCCTCTGTATTTTTCGTAACCCTTTTTCATAATGTTAATCTCCTTTCATTTTTGCACAGGAGCAAAAAAATAAGCCCCTACACAAAGAGTATAGGGGCGTTAATATCACGCTGTACCACCCTACTTCAGCAAGGTAATTCCCTGCCCTTTAGCATCAATCAATGCCTCTGCCGATAACGAAGCAACACGTCTGTTCCTATTAATTTCTATTCAAAACAGCGACTTAGCAGAGAGCTATGCACCTTTTATCCGTATTGACTCGCACCGCCCGTCAACTCTCTTAAACCAAAATAGAAGGTCTTTTTCTGCTTCACAGTCTTTATTTGGGTACTATTAATTTGTAAATCTATTATAACAAATTAAAACAATTTGTCAAGATGTTTTTAAAGAAGGGAATAGCCGTAGCCGTTAGTGATTGCGTCAACCTTTTTGTTTTCACGGCAAAGCGGACAATCGTGAGCAGGATATGCCTCATATCCCGGAACGTCGTCTTTAGTAAAAATACTGTTTACGCTTACTCCGTCAACCTCATCAATTGCAGAGAAAACAGCAGAAACTCCGACTGCTTCACCGCCGTAATAATTAACGCTTTCCATTGCTCTTTCAATAGTTTTACCGCTTGTGATACAAGAAATAAGAAGTAAAACTCTTTTGCCGTCAATAAGCTTACGAAGATTATCACGGAAAATGATATTACCCTGAGCGTCATATTCAGGGCCGAGAACGTAAACTGTGCTGTCAGGATTAGGATTGAGCATATTTGCACGCTGAAGCTCGTGAGCAAGATAAGCGCCGAGAGCCTGCGTTTCATAAAGGCACAAAACAGTGTCGACCTCAATTCCTCTCTCGTGATAATAGCTTGCAAGCATCATTGCGGCATCAACAGACACGTCGTGGTTATGCTTAATATCCGATGTTCCTATATAAAAATTAAGATGCGAAGAACTTGAAACAAAATGACCCGGCATTGCATGAATAAATACGTGTTCATTTCTGCCTGATGTTATTGTATAAATTGTTTTTTCTTCACTCATAGTGACACCTCTTTGATAAACTGTTGTAGTATAAAATATATTTTATACCATAATGTTTAATTTTGCAATAAAGCGAAACATAAAAAATATCGTTGATATTTTGTTGATATTTCACAAACCATTCAACATTTTCTTATCTATCTTGACAGCATTTAAAAAAGTTTGATAAAATAATATTGATTTGGGGTGTTTTAATTGATTACTAAAAAGTACGATACCTTGCCGCAATGCGCAAAAGATATAAGAATAAATGTGTTTATTAAGGAACAAGGATTTCAAGAGGAATTTGACGAGCTTGACGGTATATCAAACGGTGATAAGCCTTGCGCAACTGTTAGGTTTTATGAGCAAGACGGTATTTATTATATCGGCAGGCTTGCTGTTTTAAAGGAATATCGCAGTAAGCATCTCGGCGCAAAAATAGTAAACGAAGCCGAGAAAATTATCAAAGAAAAAGGCGGCAGGGAAATAAGGCTTCATTCTCAAGTACAGGCAATGCCATTTTACCAAAAGCAGGGATACGTCCCGTTTGGCGAACGTGATTTTGACGAGGACTGCCCCCACCAATGGATGAAAAAGGAAATATGATCAAATACTATAGAAAAACCGGTGAGAGCCTTACGAATCTCACCGGTTTTTCTTTTGACACTCGTGTTGGCGCAACCGCCAACGCTTTCGTCTTATTAAAATTTTCGATTAAAGAGCTTCTGCAACAGCAACTGCGCATGCTACGGTTGCGCCAACCATCGGGTTGTTACCCATACCGATAAGACCCATCATCTCAACGTGAGCAGGAACTGAAGAAGAACCTGCAAACTGAGCATCTGAGTGCATTCTGCCCATAGTATCTGTCATACCGTATGAAGCAGGGCCTGCTGCCATATTATCAGGATGAAGAGTACGGCCTGTGCCGCCGCCTGATGCAACTGAAAAATACTTTTTGCCTGCTTCAAGGCGTTCTTTCTTGTATGTGCCTGCAACAGGGTGCTGGAAACGGGTTGGGTTAGTTGAGTTACCTGTGATAGAAACGTCAACATTTTCCTTCCACATAATAGCAACGCCCTCTGTTACGTCGTTAGCGCCGTAGCAGTTAACCTTTGAACGAAGTCCGTCAGAATAAGCCTTGCGGAATACTTCCTTAACCTCGCCGGTATAATAATCCATTTCGGTTTCAATATATGTGAAGCCGTTGATTCTTGCGATAATCTGAGCTGCGTCCTTACCAAGACCGTTAAGAATAACACGGAGAGGCTTTTGTCTAACCTTGTTAGCCTTTTCAGCGATACCGATAGCGCCTTCTGCAGCAGCGAATGATTCGTGACCTGCAAGGAATGCAAAACACTCTGTTTCCTCTTCAAGGAGCATCTTACCAAGGTTACCGTGGCCGAGACCTACTTTTCTCTGGTCAGCAACTGAACCCGGAATACAGAATGACTGAAGACCCTCACCGATTGCAGCAGCAGCCTCAGCAGCAGACTTAACACCCTTCTTAAGTGCGATTGCACAACCTACAGTATAAGCCCACTTTGCATTTTCAAAACAGATTGGCTGAATACCCTCAACGATTTTATAAGGATCAAAGCCTTTAGCCTGGCAGATTTCTCTGCACTCTTCAATTGATTTAATATCGTATTGAGCGAGAACGTCAAGAATTTGTTTCTCTCTTCTTTCATATGATTCAAATAAAGCCATTGTCTTTTTCCTCCTTATTCTTTTCTTGGGTCGATGATTTTAACTGCGTCATCAACTCTGCCGTACTGACCCTGAGCCTTCTCGAATGCTGTGTTAGCATCGTCGCCTGCTTTAATGAAGTCCATCATCTTGCCGAAGTTTACAAACTTGTAGCCGATGATTTCGTTGTCAGCGTCAAGTGCAATACCTGTTACATAACCGTCTGTCATTTCAAGGTAACGAGGACCCTTTGCAAGAGTACCGTACATTGTACCTACCTGTGAACGAAGACCCTTACCGAGGTCCTCAAGGCCTGCACCAATTGCAAGACCGTCATCAGAGAAAGCACTCTGTGAACGACCGTAAACGATTTGGAGGAAAAGCTCTCTCATAGCTGTGTTAATAGCGTCACAAACAAGGTCTGTGTTAAGAGCTTCAAGAATAGTTCTGCCAGGAAGAATTTCAGCAGCCATAGCAGCTGAGTGAGTCATACCCGAACAACCTATTGTCTCAACAAGAGCTTCCTGAATAACGCCTCCCTTAATGTTAAGGCTGAGCTTGCAGGTACCCTGCTGAGGCGCACACCAACCTACACCATGTGTGAAGCCTGAAATATCTTTAATTTCTTTTGCCTTTACCCATTTTGCTTCCTCCGGAATCGGAGCAGCACCGTGAGCAACGCCCTGTGCTACAGGACACATTGTTTCAACTTCATGTGAATAAATCATTTGAATTACTCCTTCCATATTTTAGCTTTAAATATTGCCAAAAATAATAATTTATAAAATTATCACAAATATTATACCCAATTGCTTGTCTATCTTCAAGAGTAAATGTCAATTTTTTGTCAAAAGTTTTATGTTTTAGTTACTATTATAAGAAAACTTGAAAAAATTAATCAATTTTGGTACAATATTAATATTATAATTCAACATTTGAAAGGATAAAGCAATATGAAAATCAAAAACGGCTTTGCAAAAAGGAAGATTGCCGATTCAAATATTGTAGTGCCTGTCGGCAGAGCAACAAACGATTTCAACGGAATGATTACGCTCAACGATTCAGGCTCATTTTTTTGGGATTGCTTAACACACGAAACAACGATTGACGAGGTTGTTGAAAAAGTAATAAGCGAGTATGATATCGATACAGAAACGGCGAAACGAGATATTGAAAAATTTATAAAAATGCTTGAAGATAACAATCTTCTTGAAAAATAAATCAAAAAGTAATCCCCCCGTAGGTTTAGCACTTACGAGGGGTTATTTTTTATCCGAATCTGCCGTTAATGTATGCATCTGTACGTTCATCAGACGGGTTTGAAAAAAGTTTCTCGGTTTCGTCAAATTCAATGACCTCACCCAAAAGGAAAAATGCCGTTTTGTTTGAAATACGCTTTGCCTGCTGCATAGAATGGGTAACAATTATAATTGTATAGTCCTTCTTAAGCTCAAGTGCAAGTTCCTCTATCTTAGATGTTGAAATAGGGTCGAGGGCGGAAGTAGGCTCATCCATAAGGATAACGTCGGGGTTAACGGCAAGAGTACGTGCAATGCAAAGCCTTTGCTGTTGACCGCCCGAAAGGGCAAGTGCGCTCTTTTTAAGCTTATCGCCCACCTCGTCCCAAAGAGCCGCCTGATGAAGAGATTTTTCAACTATTTCATCAAGTTCTTTTTTGGAGCGAATACCGTGAGTTTTAGGGCCATAGGCAACATTATCATAAATGCTCATTGCAAACGGGTTCGGTTTTTGGAAAACCATTGCAACATTTTTGCGAAGCTCGTTAATATCGTAAGAATAAATATCCTTGCCGTCATATTTGACACTGCCGTTTATTTTGCAGGTATCAACAAGGTCGTTCATTCTGTCAAGAGTTTTCAAAAGAGTTGATTTTCCGCAACCTGACGGCCCTATAAAAGCAGTTATCTCATTTGGCGAGATATTCATATTTATATTTTTCAAGGCTTTAAAATCGCCGTAATAAAGTTCTAAATTTTCAATTTCAAATTTATTCATTTTGTTTCCTTATTTCATAATTTTCTTTGCAAGTGCATTTGAAAGTGCATTGATTATAACTACAAAAACGATAAGCACAACAGCAGTCGCATAAGCCTGTTCGGTGTAAAGCCCTTCATTCAAAAGGCAATATAAGTGAACCGATATTGTGCGAGATGATGAGGTGAGCTTTGTTGCAGCTTCAGGTACAGTTCCCGCAGTATAAATCAGCGCCGCCGTTTCGCCCACTATCCTGCCGATTGCCAAAATTATCCCTGAAAGAATACCCGGCATTGCAGACGGCAAAACAATTTTAAAAACTGTGCGAAGCTTTCCTGCACCAAGACCGTAGGAAGCCTCACGAAAGGTGTTATCAACACCAAGCATTGCCTCCTGCGACGTCCTTATAATAAGGGGCAAAACCATTATTGCAAGCGTGACTACACCTGCTAAAAGCGAATAGCCCCATTTTTTTGAAATGACGAATGCCAAAAATCCGTAAACTATTGACGGAATACCGGAAAGGGTTTCGTTTGCAATATTTATTATTTTTACAAAAAATGAATTTTTCCTTGAATATTCCGCCAGATAAATTGCCGAAAAAATCCCGATAGGAACAGATAAAAGAAGTGTGAGCGCCGTCAAATAAACCGTATTTATAATTGACGGAAGCATTGACTGATTAGAAGATGAATATTTAAGCGAAAAAAGGTCAAGCGAAAGATT
>OOBJ01002306.1_pt1 | contig 10191 bp, 10 predicted proteins | sample 1671331 | NCBI WGS metagenome assembly OOBJ01 (sample SAMN06348145, study PRJEB24527) | human gut metagenome | biome: human gut; feature: ankylosing spondylitis patient; material: feces | host: Homo sapiens | place: China | collected 2015-10 | reverse complement strand
ACATGAATAGTTTGTAGTAACCAAAATCTAAATATTTGATGCCTATGAAAGCATTTACTCTCAAAACTTTGCTTAGTTGTGGCTTCTCACAATCTTTGTACATTTCTTTGATGAAAAAAGGAGGTGCGATTCTTTTATTGGCCTTGTTACCTGTTTCTATGATTTATGCGGATCATGAAACTTCTCCAAAGGATACGGTGAAGTTGGCATACAGTCCACAACAGATTGATGGGGCCGATCTGATGAAGGTGAAAGACGCCAATTTCGTAAACTCCCTGATAGGAAGAGTGGCGGGAGCTGCTATTAATCCCAGTGCTTCCGGTGTGGGTGGTTCAGTAAGGATGGTGTTGCGTGGTTACCGTTCCATATTAAAATCCAACAATGTGCTTTTTACTTTGGATGGTGTACCTTTGCCACGATTGGAGCCAGAGCAATCTTTTAATGTAAATACCTCTAACTGGCAGACTGGTGATGGTATAGCAGCTTTCTCTCCTGATGATATAAAGAGCATTTCTGTTTTGAGTACCGCAGCAGCTTCTACTTTGTATGGTAGTCGTTCCGCTAGCGGTGTGGTGATGATTAATACAAAGAAAGCACATTCCGGAAAACTAAGAGTAGAGTTGGGGAATAGTACCACTTTCAGTTCGCCACTTGTCATGCCTGAATTCCAGCAGACCTACGTGGCGGGGTGGGGAGAAAAGACGAATCATCCTCAGTCATGGAATCCAGCAGACTTTTTCCGTACCGGACATACTATCAATAATTCCCTTAGCCTTTCTATAGGAAATGAATATAATCAAACCCGAGTATCGGCTGTCACAATGAATGGCACTGGCATCATTCCCAACAACGATGTAGATCGTTACAATTTCTCATTCCGGAATACATCTTCTTTATTAAATCATAGACTGAAACTCGACTTTACTTTGAGATATATTCATACCGCAGAACAGAATATGTTATCGCAAGGTATGTATGGTAATCCATTGGTTCCTGTCTATTTGGTACCTGATGTGTTGCAAGAGCGTATTAGCGTCAATCCCGATTATAACTACAAGAATCATTTTGAAGTTTACGATCCGAAACTTGGGGCTAATGCGCAATATTGGCCTTTAGGAAACATGGGGATGGGTATGCAAAATCCTTATTGGATAATCAACCGGAATCTGTACAATCAGAAAAAGAGACGTTTACTAGGTGGGATAGGAGCAAAATATGATTTGACCTCCTGGCTCAATGTGGCGGGGCGTATTCATTACGATCGTGATAAAGAAACTGCCACCGAAAAACTTTATGCGTCTTCTCTTCAAGCCAATCCTTTGGGCTCGTATTATGAGTCTGAAGATAAGAATACCCAGTTTTATTCCGATCTCCTGTTCAATGTCAATAAAAAGCTAGGGGACTTTTCGATTAATGCCACTTTAGGTTCTTCTATTTGTGATACGAAGTTTGATAACTCTTACATTGACGGTGCATTGGGAGTAGTGAATCAGTTTAATTTATCAGGGCTGGATAAACATGGGGGCTCTTACTATAGAGATCAAGACTTCAATTATCACGACCGGGCTACATCATTGTTTATGCTTGCGCAATTGGGATATAAAAACCTGTTATTTCTTGATTTGGGCGGACGAATGGAATGGCTGAAATTCTGGGATGATGATTCAAGTTATTCAACAGATGTTATCTATCCTTCGGTAGGGGTATCTGTAGTCCCAACAGGATGGTTGTCTGATAATCCCAACCGATTCCTTTCGTTTCTAAAACTCAATTATACCTATAGTGAAACCGGTAATAGTTTTACTGATTATATCTTTTTGAATAAAAAAAGGGTGGGTTTGAAGCCCAGATTGGAGGATAATATGCTGGATCCCGAGCATACTAAGTCTCACGAAATAGGACTCAATGCAGGTTTTCTTAATGATAAAATCAGTTTGGCGTTTACAATGTACAAGACATCTACTTCCGATTTACCGTTTGGAGGATATCTTTCTATTCCCTTTCAGGGGGATATTTATTTCATGTATAATGGGGCCAAGGTTGATAATAAAGGTTTCGAGCTTATCTTGAGTACAAATATGAATATCGGGCAGGTAAAGTGGGATGGACGTTTCACTTATTCTATCAATAAGAATGAAGTAAAGCAGCTTTTAGAACCTCAGAAAAATCCTATAACGGGTACCGATTTTAATTTAAAAGAAATCCAAATGGGTAAAGGTATCGGTTGGTATACTCCATTGAAGGAAGGTGGCTCTATAGGTGATATATATATTACAGATTTTCAGAGAGATGCACAGGGGAATGTTATTGTTGATAAATCCTCACAGACTGTCAATCCTGCATACGACTATGTGTATGCAGGTAATACTGATCCTAAATATACGATGGGCTTGGCTAACAGTTTTTTATGGAAAGGCTTTGAACTCGATTTTGTGATTCATGCCCGTTTTGGTGGTGTAGGTGTGTCGATGACGCAAGCTGCTATGGATCGATTTGGTGTCTCGCAGGCTACGGCAATAGCCCGTGATAATGGCGGTGTCTGGGTTAGTGATGAAAAGATTCCGGCAGAGAACTACTTTCGGCAGGTAGGACAGGCATGTACGGGAACAGTGTATACCTATGATGCCACTAATATTCGTCTTGCTGAAATGTCGATAGCCTATCATATCCCCGTTAACCGGTGGGTAAAATGGATACAAGATGTTCGGGTGGCATTAGTGGGACGTAATTTGCTTATGTTGTACAATAAAGCTCCGTTTGATCCGGAATCTACGGCAAGCACGGGAACCTGGGGGCAGGGCATAGACAATTTCCGTCAGCCTAGCTACAGAAACATGGGCTTTTCCGTTAATCTGACTTTTTGATCTTCTTGAAAAAAGAGAACTTGTCCCGATAGGAGCTGTCAAAACTACTTCTGCCTCCTATCGGGAACAACTCTTCTATTAAAAGTCCTTAACGAAACCCCAATCCATCACTTTTTATTTGTTTCTTTGCACCAAATTCGGGTATAGTGTTGTCTTGTCATTCGAGGCAGCACTTAATTTTGCTTAGATAGTTAATGGAGAAACTCAGTATAAATGCTTGTCCGGTGTGTGGCGGTATGCACTTGAAACGCGTCATGACTTGTACGGATTTTTATGCTTCGGGCGAACAGTTTGAACTGTATTCGTGTGAGGACTGTGGATTTACATTCACACAAGGAGTTCCCGTGGAAGCAGAGATAGGCAAGTATTATGAGACTCCCGACTATATTTCTCACACTGATACGCGCAAGGGCGCGATGAATAATATCTACCATTACGTACGTTCTTATATGCTGGGCCGCAAAGCGCGCTTGGTAGCTAAAGAGGCGCATCGTAAAACGGGGCGTTTGCTCGATATAGGTACGGGAACCGGTTACTTTTCCGATACAATGGTTCGCCGGGGATGGAAGGTAGAGGCAGTGGAGAAAAGCCCGCAGGCACGTGAGTTTGCAAAAACACATTTCGAACTGGAGGTAAAGCCCGAATCGGCTCTGAAAGAGTTTGCTCCTGCTAGCTTTGATGTCATCACTCTCTGGCATGTGATGGAGCATCTCGAATCTTTGAATGAGACCTGGGAAACGCTTCGCGAATTGCTGACAGAAAAAGGAGTATTGATTGTGGCAGTACCCAACTGCTCTTCTTATGATGCCAAGCGCTACGGTGAATATTGGGCGGCTTATGACGTTCCCCGTCATCTCTGGCATTTCACTCCGGGCACTATACAGCAGCTGGCTTCCCGTCATGGCTTTATTATGGCGGCACGTCATCCGATGCCGTTCGATGCGTTTTACGTATCTATGTTGAGCGAGAAACATCGTGGCAGTTCATGCAGTTTCCTGAAAGGGATGTTTGCCGGGACGTTGGCCTGGTTCAATGCTTTGGGAAGGAAAGAACGCAGCAGTTCAATGATTTATGTATTCCGAAAAAAGAGATAACGCATGGGAAATCAAAACAAATATAAGTCAGGTTCGATTTTCGACATGCAGTTCATCACGTCGAGTATCAGTACGACATTAGTGTTGCTGTTGCTGGGACTGGTTGTCTTCTTCGTATTGACAGCACACAATCTTTCCGTATATGTCCGCGAGAATATCAGTTTCTCCGTTCTTATCAGTGACGACATGAAAGAAGCGGATATACTGAAACTTCAGAAGAAGCTGAATCAGGAACCTTTCGTGAAACAATCCGAATATATCTCTAAAAAACAAGCACTGAAAGAACAGACGGAAGCAATGGGAACCGATCCGGAAGAATTCTTGGGCTATAACCCTTTTACCGCTTCCATTGAAATCAAACTCCATTCCGACTATGCAAACTCCGACAGCATTGCGAAGATAGAGAAAATGATTAAAAAGAACATCAACATACAAGATGTGCTCTATCGAAAGGAGTTAATTGACGCCGTGAATGATAACATACGAAATATCAGTCTGGTACTGCTTGCCTTGGCGGTAGTGCTTACTTTTATCTCTTTTGCCCTGATAAACAATACCATAAGACTGGCTATTTACTCCAAACGCTTCCTCATTCACACCATGAAGTTGGTAGGAGCGAGTTGGGGATTCATCCGGGGGCCATTCCTTCGAAAGAATGTATGGAGCGGGATATTGGCAGCCATCGTTGCCGATTCCATATTGATGGGGACCGCTTATTGGGCCGTGACGTACGAACAGGAATTGCTTCAGGTCATCACGCCTGAAGTCATGTTGATAGTCTGTGCAAGCGTATTGGCGTTTGGAATTGTAATAACGTGGCTATGCGCCTATTTCTCCATGAATAAATACTTGAGAATGAAAGCAAACAGCCTGTACTATATTTAGCGGATGGCGAATGACTGACGGCAAACCTGTGTTTGCGTGTGATTAGCATCCGTAACAACCGACTGATAGAGTAAGGGAATGATTGAATTTAGTAATTTGTAATTAAATAAACTATGTCTGACAAGCAGAAATTTGCCTTTGATAAAGTGAACTTTATCTTGCTCGCAATAGGGATGGCGATTGTTATTATCGGCTTTCTATTGATGACGGGACCTACATCGTCCGAAACGCTTTTTGAACCCGATATTTTCAGTGTACGCAGAATCAAGGTAGCGCCGGTCGTTTGCCTGTTTGGCTTTATATCTATGATTTATGCAGTATTGCGCAAACCTAAAACACAAAAAACAGAAGAATAAAGATGGGGGATTTAACAACATTTGAGACGATTATTATTGCTATTGTAGAAGGGTTGACAGAGTTTCTACCGGTTTCTTCTACAGGACACATGATTATTACACAAAACATATTAGGAGTAGAAAGTACAGAATTTGTAAAAGCATTTACTGTAATTATTCAGTTTGGCGCAATTCTTTCAGTTGTCTGCCTTTACTGGAAACGCTTTTTCCGGTTGAACCATACACCGGCTCCTGCAGGCGCTTCCGCTTTGAAGTGTTTTCTGCATAAATTCGATTTTTACTGGAAACTGCTGGTGGCTTTTATTCCTGCTGCAATTTTGGGTTTCCTGTTTAGCGATAAGATAGACGAGATGCTGGAAAGTGTAGCGATAGTGGCAGTGATGCTGGTAATCGGTGGTATATTTATGCTGTTCTGCGATAAGATTTTCTCGAAAGGAAGCGAAGATACCGTACTGACAGAAAAAAAGGCATTCAATATCGGTTTGTTTCAGTGTATTGCTATGATACCGGGGGTATCCCGTTCGATGGCTACCATTGTCGGAGGTATGGCCCAGAAGTTGACTCGTAAGGATGCTGCCGAATTTTCATTCTTTCTTGCCGTGCCAACTATGTTTGCGGCAACCGGTTACAAGGTGTTGAAACTCTTCCTGGATGGTGGAACCGAGATTCTTGTCAACAACATGCCGGCACTTATTATCGGTAATGTGGTGGCTTTTGTCGTTGCTTTGCTGGCTATCAAGTTCTTTATTAGCTTTGTTACGAAATATGGCTTTAAGGCATTTGGCTGGTACAGAATTATTGTTGGCGGAACCATTTTGGTAATGCTGTTGCTTGGATACAACTTAGAAATTGGCTGATGAATTTTAAAAAAGGAGAAGTACTGTTTTTCAATAAACCTCTTGGCTGGACTTCATTTAAGGTAGTAGGGCACGCCCGCTATCATATTTGCCGTCGGATTGGAGTGAAAAAACTAAAAGTCGGTCATGCCGGAACGTTGGATCCTCTTGCAACGGGGGTGATGATTGTATGCACAGGCAAGGCAACCAAACGAATAGAAGAGTTTCAATATCATACGAAGGAGTACGTCGCAACGTTGCGTTTGGGTGCTACTACTCCGTCATACGATTTGGAACATGAAATAGATGCCACCTACCCTACCGAACATATCACGAGGGAACTGGTGGAAGAAGTACTGACGCACTTTATCGGTGCCATCGATCAGGTACCTCCTGCCTTCTCTGCCTGTATGGTAGACGGTAAGCGTGCTTACGAACTGGCCCGGAAAGGAGAGGAAGTCGAACTAAAAGCAAAACAGCTTGTTATCGACGAGATTGAATTGCTGGAATGTCGCCTGGACGACCCGGAACCGATGATTCAAATCCGTGTCGTATGCAGCAAAGGAACCTATATCCGTGCCCTGGCCCGCGACATCGGCGAAGCACTCCATAGCGGAGCTCACCTGACAGGATTGATCCGCACCCGTGTAGGTGATGTCCGGTTGGAAGACTGCCTGAACCCCGAACACTTTAAAGAGTGGATCGACGGACAGGAGATAGAAAATGAGGAAGAGAATAATTAACGTAATAAGGAATAGATATGAAATTATCACAATTCAAATTTAAGTTACCCGAGGATAAGATCGCTCTACATCCTATGAAATATAGAGATGAGTCGCGTTTGATGGTATTGCATCGTAATACAGGTAAGATTGAGCACAAGATGTTCAAAGATGTGTTGGACTACTTTGATGATAAAGATGTGTTTATATTCAATGATACGAAAGTGTTTCCTGCCCGCTTGTATGGTAACAAGGAGAAGACAGGTGCTCGTATCGAGGTATTCTTGTTGCGTGAGTTGAATGAAGAACTTCGTTTGTGGGACGTATTGGTTGATCCGGCACGTAAGATACGTATCGGTAACAAGCTATATTTCGGTCCGGACGATTCAATGGTGGCTGAAGTGATTGATAATACCACTTCTCGCGGACGTACGCTCCGTTTCCTTTACGACGGACCTCATGACGAGTTCAAAAAGGCACTGTATTCTCTGGGTGAAACTCCACTCCCCCACTCCATTATCAACCGTCCCGTAGAACCGGAAGATGCTGAACGCTTCCAGTCTATTTTTGCAAAGAACGAAGGTGCGGTGACTGCTCCGACTGCTAGCTTACACTTCAGCCGTGAGTTGATGAAACGTCTGGAAATCAAAGGTGTAGACTTCGCATATATCACTTTGCACGCTGGTCTGGGTAACTTCCGCGACATCGACGTAGAGGACTTGACGAAGCATAAGATGGATTCGGAACAGATGTTTGTAAACGAAATGGCGGTGAAAACCGTGAATCGTGCCAAAGATAACGGTAGAAATGTATGTGCGGTAGGTACGACAGTGATGCGTGCTATTGAAAGCGCAGTCAGCACTGACGGACATCTCAAGGAATTTGAAGGATGGACGAACAAGTTTATCTTCCCTCCGTATGAATTTACCGTAGCCAATTCAATGATTTCCAATTTCCACATGCCGCTTTCTACCTTACTGATGATTGTAGCTGCTTTTGGTGGTTATGACCAGGTGATGGATGCTTATCATGTAGCATTGAAAGAAGGTTACCGTTTCGGCACGTATGGAGATGCAATGCTGATTTTGGACAAATAATGGCAAAAGTTTATCTGGGACTCGGCACTAATCTTGGGGATAAAGAACAAAATCTTCGGGATGCCGTGCAAAAAATAGAAGAGCAGGTAGGGAAAATAGTTTCCCTGTCTGCTTTTTACGTTACTGCTCCTTGGGGATTTTCTTCCGATAACAGTTTCCTGAATGCGGCGGTTTGTGTGGAGACAAAATTATCTCCATTGGAGGTATTGCAAGAGACGCAAATGATTGAAAAAGAATTGGGGCGTACCCAAAAGTCCGTTAACAGAATGTATAGCGACCGTCTGATTGATATTGACCTGTTACTTTATGAGGATTTAGTGCTTTCTGTGATTTCTGCTTCCGGAGTAGAGTTAACCCTCCCCCATCCGTTGATGACAGAACGCGACTTCGTTATGAAACCACTAGCGGAAATTGCTCCCGGATTAGTTCATCCGGTACTCGGAAAAACGATGAAAGAGCTTACTTCTTCTTTTTCTCCGCAATAAAGACCGGTAAATAGGCAATGCATCCTATCAATTAGTACTGCATACAGCAAATGGATCTCCTGAAACGGCTTGTCAATGAAATGGCAGACAATGGCGTAAATAGCAATCGTGAATCCGACATAGAGCGCCAAGACCAAAAGCGTTTTTAATTTCTTATTTAGAATCATTATAAATCTATTTATGTGTTAAATACGTGGCAAAGATACTCATTATCTCCGAAATCTCTTTATCTTTGCAACCGAAATGAAAGTGTGGACAGATTTGAGTAGCTTGCAACCACGGAAAAAAATGCTAAAACACGTCTGATTGACGCCTTTCGGTTTATCCTTTGCAGCACTCGCCTCTCCTACTCTCTCTCATTTTTTAATTTTCAATTTTTAATTCTTAATTTAAAAAGATGGGATACTTATTTACATCCGAATCGGTGTCAGAAGGACACCCCGACAAGGTAGCCGATCAAATATCGGATGCTGTGCTTGACAAACTGTTGGCTTACGACCCCAGTTCGAAAGTAGCTTGCGAAACACTAGTGACTACCGGACAAGTGGTGCTAGCGGGTGAAGTGAAAACAAAAGCGTACGTTGATCTCCAACTCATCGCACGTGAAGTGATTAAGAAAATCGGTTATACCAAAGGAGAGTACATGTTCGAAAGTAACTCTTGTGGTGTGCTTTCTGCTATTCATGAGCAAAGCCCCGATATCAACCGTGGTGTAGAGCGTCAGGACCCGATGGAACAGGGCGCAGGCGACCAGGGTATGATGTTTGGTTATGCTACCAATGAAACGGAAAATTACATGCCGCTTTCTCTTGATCTGGCACACCGCATTCTGCAAGTGCTGGCGGACATTCGTCGTGAAGGAAAGGTGATGACTTATCTCCGCCCCGATGCCAAAAGCCAGGTTACTATCGAATATGATGACAACGGAGCTCCTGTTCGCATCGATACAATCGTTGTTTCTACGCAACATGATGACTTTATCCAACCGGAAGATGATTCTCAAGCTGCCCAGCTGAAAGCTGACGAAGAAATGCTGTCTATCATCCGCCGTGATGTGATTGAAATTCTGATGCCTCGTGTCATTGCTTCTATCCATCACGATAAAGTGTTGGCACTGTTTAATGATAAAATCATTTATCATGTGAATCCTACGGGCAAGTTCGTAATTGGTGGTCCTCACGGAGATACCGGTTTGACAGGTCGTAAGATTATCGTTGATACTTATGGTGGTAAAGGTGCTCACGGTGGTGGTGCTTTCTCCGGAAAAGATCCTAGCAAGGTAGACCGTAGTGCAGCTTATGCAGCACGCCATATCGCTAAGAATATGGTAGCGGCAGGCGTAGCAGATGAAATGCTTGTACAGGTGAGCTATGCTATCGGTGTGGCTCGTCCGATCAATATTTTTGTAGATACTTACGGCCGTTCTCACGTCAACATGACTGATGGCGAGATTGCGCGTGTTATCGACCAATTGTTCGATCTTCGTCCGAAAGCTATCGAGGAACGTCTGAAACTTCGTAATCCTATTTATCAGGAAACAGCCGCTTACGGTCACATGGGACGTGAACCGCAAGTGATAACGAAGAAATTCTTCTCTCGTTACGAAGGAGACAAAACTGTGGAAGTGGAACTCTTTACATGGGAGAAACTCGACTACGTAGATAAAATTAAAGCTGCTTTTGGTCTGTAAAACAGTCTGAAACAGGGCTTAACTTGTTAAGAAAGAGCTGCAATTTCAACTTCCTTTAATGGAAATTGAAGTTGTAGCTCTTGATTTTTAATAAGTTATATTTACCTAGGGATATTCCTAAAATAATAAAATTTAAGGCAACTAATTCATTGCGAGTTAGTT
>OOBJ01002299.1_pt1 | contig 10211 bp, 4 predicted proteins | sample 1671331 | NCBI WGS metagenome assembly OOBJ01 (sample SAMN06348145, study PRJEB24527) | human gut metagenome | biome: human gut; feature: ankylosing spondylitis patient; material: feces | host: Homo sapiens | place: China | collected 2015-10 | reverse complement strand
CCCATCATGACATTAAAACGAGGATCTACCGAGATATTCCAGTCTATATTATATCCACTCGACAAATCATCCAGCGTCACAGGGCTTACCCCCATCATGAATATACGGTCAAACATTCCCTTGAATTGTTTGAAATACTCCCGGTAGAAACCACTGGCGTGAGTCAAGTCATGAAACATTCGCTGCCCATGCTCACTCAATATCACATTGGTAAAGTTGTCGTACTCATCTATAATGAGATACAGGGGATATCCCTTTTCCTTCGCTTTTACCTCTATGTAAGCCAGCTTAGACTTCGCGCTTTCTATATGCTCGACGGTCTCCTTAAAATCAGCGTCATAATAAGCTGCGTACACATGCGCGAACTGATTAATGATTAAGCCACAATAGTCATTGAAGCTTGTCATCAGGTCCGCTCCCGGCATCGAACAACCCGCTTTAGAGAAATCGAAATAAAGTACCTGATACTTATTCCTTTCACCGGTTGGATGCGTACCAATCCATAGATCTCCAAAATATGCATCAAAATCATCCTGACGCAATATATCATAATACGTACGCATCATGCTAAGGAATACGCTCTTGCCAAACCGTCTCGGACGGATCAAGAAAAGATAGCTAGGCATCTTCTCGATAAGCGGAAGGTACATCGTTTTATCCACGAAATAGAAATTACCATTCCTTATTCGATTGAAATCTGATAATCCGTAAGGGATTCCTTTCACTTGACTCATATACTGGATAACTTTTATACTTGTTGTAGGCAAAGTTAGTCTATTCCTTGCAATAAGCACTAATATTTAGAAAAAAGAGCAACCACAATGTTTGCAAATGCATTTATTCAAGTTTAGTTCACAAACGAATGCATCTGTCTGTTGTTTTGGTTCGATAAAACTCGATCAAGTCATTCATTTCAATATTTTGCTTACAGTTCCATTCTCTCAAAAGGAGATGCTTTGGTCGTTGAGAAGCACACTATTTTTGGCTGTTGAAGTGAATAACTAACGGCTTGTCGAGTGAATAACTAACGGCTTGTCGAGTGAATAACTAACGACTATACCTAGCCGTTAGCTTGCGGCTTGGGAAGTGAATAACTAATCACTTGAAAAGCCTTTTACGAGTGACTTAATCAACTGTATACCAGATATATTTCGCAAACGCATTTTACTACTCAACTAGCTCTTCAACTAAATTAAAGAAGAACCAGCTATTTCAAGAAAAGACACACTGTGGCTAAAGCCCAAAAAGCAAGTTATATTATACCAGTTAGATTGTCACGGTTATACTATGGGCTTGATTTTGAGATGGGAAATAAGAATAAAGAGGAGATATGTTTCTGCACGGAAATAAGGTGTGTCAAGGAAACATCAAAAAAGGATCAAAAGGGCGTTTTTCAAGAAATCACTATAAGGCAATGGATTGCTAAAATTTTCTTTCAAATTTGATGACAAGACATACTTTGGCTCGAAATAAACGATTCTTCCTTACTTTAGTGAGCCAGACAAAGAACTACCGTACCTCCTCTAGCTCTGAAAGTCTTTATTTGAATGCAGGATAACCCGGATTCTGAGTCAATTTATCGTTAGATTGATAAGCATCTTGAGATATAGGGAACAATTTCAAATAATCATCTGTCTTTCTCACACAATTTGAAGCAGCCCACATACCTTTGTCATAGACCCCGAAACGGATATCATCCTGGCGGTTGTGCATCTCCCAAGACAATTCGAGGCGACGCTCAAGAAGGATATCATCCAGCGTAACAGTAGCGTAATTGTGATTGGAATCACCAAACGCACGTTCACGGACTTGATTAACCAAGCTTGTGGCCTCAGACGCACTACCACCACTACGAAGCAATGCCTCTGCTTTCATTAAAAGAACATCCGCATAACGGAACACATGGAAGTCATTACCCATAGCGTCTGTCAAAGTCGTTGAGTACGGCCATTTCTGGCAACGTGCGCCATCGTGCTGATTTACCGCTCCCCAAGTTGTTCCATCATATTCCGTACCAGCCAACATAGTAACATCGATCGTATGGTTCAACAAGAAACCATGGTCTGTCTCAATAGGCTCACCGGTCGAGGCATTATACATCTGGCCGATCAAGAATGTAGCTTCCTTACGAGGATCGTCATCAGAGAACAATTTAACATATTCCGGCTGCGCACAAACACCATTCCAAGCAGAAACACCGTTAGAAAGAGCCAACTGATCTTTGTAGTGCAACGTACGGTTCATCAATTGCCAACGATTATCCTTATCCGTATCCGTCTCTGAGAACGGAGCGGCCAAGATCGCCTCACGAGAACTCTCGTTCGTCAAGGAGAAGTTTGCCTTAAAGTCCGGCTCTAATATATAACCCATCGCCATCACCTTGTCGCAACACTCTGCGGCCATCTGGTAAGCATTGTTACAACTTACACCCCAAGCTTCCGCATTCAAATATAATTTAGCCAACAACGTATAAGCTGCACCTTTCGTAAACTTAGCATAACCATTTTCACGACCCGGACAAGTTTCCGCAATCTCTGTCACTTCTTTAATCAACCAATCAAACACGGCCTGGCGAGGTTGGCAAGCCGGAAGTTCCTTATCCGCATAATCAGTAACCAATGGAATATTGCCCAATCGTCCATCATCTTGTAAATCCAAAAAGCACGGATACCTCGGATTTCAGATGTATATAGAGACATCTGTTCGTCCGATAAGAAATCAGAAGATTCCACTACCTTCAAGTTGGCATTACAAGTACCGATAGCCTCAGAAGCCGTAGACCATGCTCCCTTGATCACAGAAGTCTGCGAAGTCCATGTGTGCATGTAGATCTCACGATACTGACCACCATCATACCAGTCGCCACCCTTACGGGTAGGAGTAACAGCATCAGATCCCGACATCACATCCAGCGCAATAAAATTTCCATCCGCAGGATAATTCTTCAATGTCTTATACACGGTCCCTACCAACACACTGATCTCCGAATCAGTATAACCGAATGAATCCGCAGGGACATTATCGTATACCGTTTCATCCAAGTTCGTACACGCTGGCATAGAAAAAAGGAGAGCCGTGCCAGTCAAGAACGATATTATATTTCTTTTTTTCATAACGAATGCATTTAAAATTAGAATGATAAGTTAACACCAAATGTAAATGAACGAGCCTTCGGCATATAGTTACGCGGTTCGATACCCGGTGACAGACCGGCATCCGTATCGCTAGCCTCGCCACGGAAGAGCTCCACTTCCGGATCCAAACCGGAATAGCTTGTGATTACGAACAAGTTCTGAGCAGCTACATAAATACGGGCTTTGTCTAGCCAATCAATCTTCTTCGTATTGAATGTATAACCAATAGACATATTATCCAAACGGGCGAAAGAGGCATTCTCCAAATAATATGAGCTTACACGTGAATTCTCTCTCAGTAACATCAAGTCATCACCTTTCATAGCGTTAGCTCCGGCTACATAGGTATTATTACCATAAGCGGCACGCGGGTTGTTCAACAACTTGCCACCGATCTGCCCACGTAAGAAGAAGCTGGCATCCCAATTCTTCCAAGTGAAGGTATTGTTCCATCCAAATGTCAAATCCGGCTGGGAATCACCTACGTATGTACGGTCATCGTCCGAGATTTGTCCATCCTTATTGACATCTTCCATAATAAACTTACCGTTTTCATCAATGCCGTTACATTTCAACATAAAGAACTGACCGACCGGATAGCCTTCCTCTACCACATGAGAAGTCACGCCGGAAGCGCCGCGGATCCACGGATCACCTACATAAACACGGCTTGTTGAAAACAGGTCGTTAGACAACTTCGTGATCTCATTCTTATTGTGAGACAAATTAATAGAAGTATTCCAGTTAAAGCTCTTGTTTCGAATCACGTCTAAGTTCAACATGACCTCGATACCCTTATTGCTCATATCACCAACGTTGGCAGCGATCTTTTTATACACATACGTTGGAGTCGGTACAGCATAGTCATAAAGCATATCGGAAGTCTTCTTACTATAATATTCTACCGTACCGCCCAAGCGACCGTTAAATAACTGGAAGTCTACACCGATATTAAACATAGCAGTTGATTCCCACTTCAAATCCGGGTTCGGGTTCTGCGTGATACGGAAAGAGGTAGATGTACCACCACCGTTATAATAAGTACCATACGGCTGATACAACTCCAAGCTCTTATAAGGCTTCAAACCATCTTGATTACCTGTCACACCATAACCAGCACGCAACTTCAAGTCGTTCAACCAACTGATATCCTGCATAAAGGCCTCTTGAGAAATACCCCAAGCAGCAGATACAGACGGGAACCATCCCCATTTATGATTAGCACCGAACTTAGAAGAACCATCACGACGCATCGTAGCGGTGATCATATATCGCTCATCGTAGCTATAGTGCGCACGAGCAAAGAAAGAGATCAATTTATAGTCATTCTTGCTGGAAGTCACATTACCGATCTTCAAATCGTTACCAGCTTGGATAGAGTTGGCACCCATAGATGCTACAGAGAACTGTGTTGCCAAAGATTCTTGCGACTGATAACCGTTGGTTTCCCAAGAATAACCCAGCAAAGCGTTCAGTTTATGTTTTTCCTCCGCACCGAAAGACTTGTTATAGTCGGCCGTCCATTCCATCAACTCACGATCCCATACGAAGTTGCGTCTCTTGGCATAGCCATTCGAGCTATCACCCAAAGAGTTTCCAGCACCACCACCTAACGCATTGTCGGGGCTTTCCCATTGGCTATAATCGCTAGTATAACGACTCTTATATAAGTTCGCCTTTACGTTCAGGCCCTCAATTACTTCAAACTGCACATCGCCTTGTCCATAGAAATAATTATTTTTGAATAATTTGTAGTTTTCATCTTGGGCTTTCACCATGTTACCTTGGTTATAAGCGTTGTCGTTACCCGTAAAATAAGAGCCATCCTCATTGTAAATCGGAACGACCGGAACATTATTGTAAGCAGCGATGAAATAGTCGGCAAACGTAGCTTGCATATCTGTCAAAGTAGCAGCTCCCGTCAAACCAATACGCAAACGATCATTGATAGCTCGTTGCTGGAATTGGAAGCGGAAACTGTGACGCTTCATCCAGTTATCGCGAGCGATACCCTTACGGTCTAAGTAAGTATAAGACGCACGATAGTTACTTTTGGAAGAACCTCCAGACAATGACAAGGCATGATTCTGAGAAATACCCGTACGTAATAAAGCACCGAACCAATCAGTATCAGCGTTATATTTGTCATATTGCGAGATGTCACTACCCAATTGTTTGTTCACATCACGCCATTCGGAAGCATTCAGCATATCCGGTTTGTTAGCAACCTTATCCATTGTCACATAACCATCATAATTAATCTGAGTCTTAGCTCCCGAACCTCTCTTGGTCGTAATCAAGATAACACCACCTGCGGCACGAGAACCATAGATAGCGGCGGAGGAGGCATCCTTCAATACGGAAATAGACTCGATATCTGAAGGAGAAACCGTAGACATATCACCACCGGGAACACCATCGATAACGATCATAGGACCTTGATCGTTTTGCAAGGTAGAAGTACCACGCAAACGAATCTGAGAGCTACGAGTCACATCACCAGAGCCAGAAGTAATCTGCAAACCAGCCACTTTACCTTGTAGCAAATCTGAAGCATCACGATTAACACCCTTGTTGAAGTTTTCCTCGGAGACATTGGCTACAGATCCGGTAATCTCCTTACGAGTCTGCGTACCATAACCGATCGCAACAACCTCACCCAAATTTACTACGGATGGAGCTAATTTAACGTCCACTTTGTTACGTCCTTTAACACCTTCTTCCAAAGTGTTATAACCAATAAAAGAAAATTGAAGAACGGCTTTTTTCAAGTCGTTAAGCGTTAGAGTGTAATTACCGTCAATATCGGTAATCGTACCATTGGTAGTACCCTTTTCTACAATGTTCGCACCGATGATGGGCTCACCTTGTTCATCTAGTACTATGGTTCATCTAGTACCATGGTTTAGAATCATGCTACGTATACTTTGTTAATATCAAACATATTCAATATTTTTCCGTAATAAAAAATCAAGCATGGTAGCATCTAGGTATATCAGGTACCATATGAGTATTACACAATAGAGTGAAATAAATCAATCATCAAAACAAAGTATGGATGGTTTTATGTAATGTTTTTTTACATTATCATGGTTTAATTTTAAAAAAGTTATTATATTTGCCTCGAAAATTCTCAATTGTGTTTGTGAATTCAATGATTGTTAACCTAAAAATTAAGTAATTATGCAACGAAAGAAAACATTTGATTCTTTCAGACGCTGTAAGGTAGTGATACTTTCAGTGTTGATGTCTTTTTGCATGACAGCGGCTTTTGCCCAATCTGGCGCTGTTAAAGGAAAAGTTCTAGATGAACTTGGCGAACCCATCATCGGTGCGAACATCGTAGAAAAGGGAACTACCAATGGTACTATCACTGACATGGACGGTAACTACAGCCTTACCGTAAATGATTTAAAAAAGGCTGTTCTTCAAGCATCCTTTATTGGTTATAACACGATCGAAGAGAGTGTTAAAGGACGTAGCACGGTAGAGATTAAGTTATCTCCATCCGTAGTAAACTTAGGAGAGGTCGTGGCGATCGGTTACGGTACGCAGACCCGTAGGGAGATCACAGGATCCGTGGCGAACGTATCCGAAGAAAGTTTTAACAAAGGTATCACACGTGACGCTTCCGACTTGTTGCAAGGCAAGGTAGCTGGTTTGACGATCACTTCCGGCTCCGGTGATGTGACGCGTGGATCTACGATGCGTTTGCGTGGTACATCCACGTTGCAGAACGACCAAGGTCCGTTAATCGTTATCGATGGTATTCCCGGTGGTGATATGTCGACGGTAGCTCCTTCCGATATCGAGTCTATCTCCGTCTTGAAAGATGCCTCCTCCGCCGCTATCTACGGCTCTCGTGCCGCTGGTGGTGTAGTATTGATTACGACCAAGAGAGGTTCTGGCTCCAAGACACAAATCAGCTATGATGGTTATGTTGCCTTTGATCAGATGGCCAATAAGCCCGATTTAATGAATGCGGACGAATGGAGAGGTTACGCAAATAGCAAAGGTCTAGACTATAGCGTATACGACCAATATGGTGCCGACACAGATTGGTTTGATGAACTGACTCGTACCGGAGTTTCTCAGAACCATTCAATCTCTTTGTCTGGTGGTGGTTCTAAGAACAACTATCGTGCGTCCTATACCTATTTGGATCGAAATGGTATCATGCGCGATAACGATATGCAACGCCATAGCTTCCGCTTCCAGTTCCAGCAGCGTGCGATCAATGACCGTTTGCGTATTGGTTTGGCTGGATCTGCTACCTTGACAGACTCACATGTTCCGAATGGTGACAACTTCGTGTTGGCATACAGCATGTTGCCTGTTTACCCAGTTTATAACGCTGATGGTTCTTACTTCACGAAAGTTAATGCGGAGTATGACCAAGGTAATCCTGTTCAAAACCAAAATCTGAACGAGCGAAAAAACAGCAACGTTTATTTTTATGGTGCCGGTGATATCCAATTTGAGATTATCAACGGATTGAACATCAAGGCAAATTTATATAAGAGCCGTTTCTCTAATGAGTATAGCCGCTATGACGACTCTCGTACGACGGTCGGACAGGGTAATAATGGCTTTGCGCAAAAACGTAATCGGGCATGGGATCGTAACTTGATGGAGTGGACTTTGGACTACAATAAGTCTTTTGGTGCGGACGAAAAACATAAATTGAATGCGATTCTCGGTTACTCTTGGGAGGATAACACATATTCTTATTTCTTCGCTCAAAACCGCAACTTTTTGATCAACGATTTGTCATATAACGCTTTGCAATCCGGAGCCGGATTAAAGACAGGCGACGTTGAGTCTGGTAAGAACTACTACAAATTGATCTCTATGTTCGCCCGCGCTCACTATAGCTATGACGAGCGTTATATGATTACGGCTACCGTCCGTCGAGATGGTTCCTCTAAGTTCGGTGCGAATCATAAATGGGGTACGTTCCCCTCTGTTTCCGCAGCTTGGGGTATCTCACAAGAGGCATTCATGCAAGACGTAAACTGGATCAATGACTTGAAGTTACGTGCGGGCTACGGTGTTACCGGTAACCAAGATGGTTTACAGCCGTATAAGAGCATGGAGCTTTATGGCATGTCCGGTATCTATTATGACAATGGTAATTGGGCTACATCTTATAAGATTTCCCAGAATGCCAACCCGGATTTGAAATGGGAGTCTACGGCTATGTTAAACATCGGTTTAGATTTCTCTTTGTTCAATGGCCGTTTAGGTGGTACAATCGAATGGTATGACAAACGTACATCAGACATGCTTTATACTTACAAGGTTCCGACTCCTCCGTATGTTTACGACCGTATGCAAGCCAATGTAGGTGATATGAAAAATACAGGTATCGAGGTTTTGTTAAACTTAGATGTGATCCGTAACAAGACATTCAACTGGAATATGTCATTGAACTTGTCCCACAATAAGAATGAAATCACGAAGTTGTCAAGCGATCTTTATACGACAGACCGTATTTATACAGGCGATCCATGGATCCGTGGTGCTTCCGGCGTAACTTCTCACGTAGTAGAGGAAGGCCGTCCCGTAGGACAATTCTTCATGCTGGAATGTACGGGTATCAAGGACGGAAAATATATCATTACGGATTTGAACGGTGATGGTGAGATCTCGGACGATGACCGCACATACGTAGGAGACGCACAACCAGACTTGACATTTGGATGGCAAAATAATTTCACTTGGAAGAACTGGGATTTCAGCTTCTTCTTCCGTGGAACGATCGGCAACAAGGTATTGAACAACCCGCGTGCGGCTTATGCGAATAATACGTACTTGATCGGTACAAACGCATTAGATGATGAATTGACTTATACGATGAAAGAATCTTCTCGCGTATGTTCTTATTATTTGGAGAATGGTTCGTTCATCCGTTTGGATAACTTGGCCTTAGGTTACACCTTCGATACGAAGAAGATTAATTGGTTGGATAAAGCTCGTCTTTATTTCGCCGCTCAGAACTTATTCGTAATTACTGGATACAAAGGTTTAGACCCAGAGGTTGAATTGTTCCGTGGTGAATCTTCCGATACGGATGCTGGTTTGTCTCCGGGTATTGAGCCTCGTCAATTCTTCCCGAAGGCACGTACCTTCACATTGGGTGTTAATTTAACTTTCTAAATTAAATCGTTATTAATTATGAATAAAAAATCAATTATATCATTATTTACTGGTGCTGCACTAATGTTTTCCATGCCCTCCTGTACGGATTTGGATGAAACGGTGTATGATAAGATTCCAGCAGAAAACTTCGGTAAAACCGATGGTGAAATCAATTCGATCATTGGCCCTGCATACAATACATTTAAAAGATATTTCTCTGACGCATGTATTGCTTTATCGGAATGCTCAGGAGATATGGCGGTCGTACCTACCCGTAAAGGTGGTGACTGGTATGATGGTGGTCAGTATCGTGAGTTACACATGCACGCATGGACTGCGAATACCTCAGCCGTGAAAAACGCATGGTCAAGATCTACGGAAGCGATCTCTGCTTGTAACTTAATTTACGAGACTATTAGTACTTCCGCATTGGAAGAATCCGCAAAAGCTAGAGCGTTAGCGGAAATCCGCGGTGTACGTGCGTTCTGGATTTATTACCTGATGGATAATTGGGGAAATGTTCCATTGAGTATAGATTACAATGACACAGAACTGCCCACTTGCAAAACAAGGAAGGAAGTTTATGATTGGTTGGTTAAAGAGGTAAACGAGATCAAGGACTTGCTTCGTGAAGATGTTTCTGACGCTAGTTATGGAAAATTCACGAAAGGTGCCGCTTATACCTTATTGGCAAAGTTGTACCTAAACGCAGAGGCTTGGGGCGTAGACTCTCCTCGATATAAAGAGGCCGCTGACGCTTGTGATGTCGTGATGGGGCTTCCTTATATATTAGAGGCTAACTGGAAAACAAATTTCCAAGTAAATAACCAACAATCAAGAGAAGCTATCTTGGCTTGCTGCTTTAGTGCGAACGATACGGAATGGCAAAATCAATTACATTACCGTACTTTGCACTATAAAGATAATATACCTCTT
>OOBJ01002282.1_pt1 | contig 10279 bp, 9 predicted proteins | sample 1671331 | NCBI WGS metagenome assembly OOBJ01 (sample SAMN06348145, study PRJEB24527) | human gut metagenome | biome: human gut; feature: ankylosing spondylitis patient; material: feces | host: Homo sapiens | place: China | collected 2015-10 | reverse complement strand
TAAGCCGCAGGTAGCTTACAAAGAGACCATCCGCAAGCCGGCAGACGTCGACATGAAGTACGCTCGTCAGTCCGGTGGTAAAGGTCAGTACGGTCACGTTAAGATCAAGGTTACTCCAAACGAGTCCGGCAAGGGCTACGAGTTCATCAACAACGTTGTCGGCGGTGCGATTCCGAAGGAATACATCCCGGCTGTTGATGCTGGTATCCAGGGCGCAATGCAGGCAGGTGTACTCGCCGCTTACCCGGTTGTTGACGTCAAGGTAGAGCTGTACGACGGTTCTTACCATGAGGTCGACTCCTCCGAAATGGCCTTCAAGATCGCTGGTTCTATGGCGTTCAAAGAGGCTATGAAGAAGGGAGATCCGGTCCTGCTCGAGCCAATCATGAAGGTAAGCGTCATCACTCCAGACGATTATCTGGGTGACGTTATCGGCGACCTGAACTCCCGCCGTGGTCAGATCCAGGGCATGGATGCAAGACACGGCGTTCAGCAGGTTAACGCATTTGTTCCGCTGTCTGAGATGTTCGGTTACGCCACCGACCTGCGTTCCAAGACCCAGGGCCGTGGCCAGTACACCATGGAGCCTTCTCACTATGTAGAGGTTCCGAAGAGCATCGCGGAGAAGATCATCTCCTCCAGAACAAAAGGCGAATAATCGCCTTTTGGGTGGCGATGAGGCCAACAAAAAGCTTTTTTATGCGAATAATTAAGCTTTTTTACAGCTTGGCCCTTGATTTTTAAGCGATTCCTTGATACAATACGAATTGTAACATACACAAATACGATTACGGGAGAACACTCCCGTATTAAAGGGAGGAAACAACAATGGCAAAAGCGAAATTCGAAAGAACCAAGCCACATGTTAACATTGGTACTATCGGCCACGTTGACCACGGCAAAACCACTCTGACCGCTGCTATCACCAAAGCTCTGTCCCTGAAAGGCCAGGCTAAGTTTGAGGATTATGCAAACATCGATAAGGCTCCAGAGGAAAGAGAACGTGGTATCACCATCAACACCGCTCACGTTGAGTACGAGACCGACAAGAGACACTACGCTCACGTTGACTGCCCAGGACATGCTGACTATGTTAAGAACATGATCACTGGTGCTGCTCAGATGGACGGTGCTATCCTGGTTGTATCCGCTGCAGACGGCCCGATGCCACAGACCCGTGAGCACATCCTGCTGGCTCGTCAGGTAGGCGTTCCTTACATCGTTGTATTCATGAACAAAGTTGACCAGGTTGACGACCCAGAGCTGCTCGAGCTGGTAGAGATGGAAATCCGTGACCTGCTCAATGAGTATGACTTCCCAGGCGATGATACCCCAATCATCAAAGGTTCCGCTCTGCAGGCTCTGGAAGCTCCAGATGATCCGTCCAACCCGGCTTACGCTCCAATCTATGAGCTGATGGATGCAGTTGACGAGTACATCCCAACCCCAGAGAGAAACGAAAACCTGCCATTCCTGATGCCAATCGAGGACATCTTCACCATCACCGGTCGTGGTACTGTTGCTACCGGTAGAGTTGAGAGAGGCGTTCTGAAACTCTCCGAAGAGGTTGAGATTGTTGGCCTGCAGGAAGAGAAGATGAAGACCGTTGTAACCGGTATCGAGATGTTCAGAAAACTGCTGGACTTCGCTGAGGCTGGCGACAACATCGGCGCTCTGCTCCGTGGTGTTCAGAGAACCGACATCAAACGTGGTCAGGTACTGTGCAAACCAGGTTCCATCCATCCGCACACCAGATTCCATGGCCAGGTTTACGTTCTGAAAAAGGATGAGGGCGGCCGTCATACTCCGTTCTTCAACAACTACAGACCACAGTTCTTCTTCAGAACCACCGACGTTACCGGTATCATCAAACTGCCAGAAGGCGTTGAGATGTGCATGCCAGGCGACAACGTTGAGATGGACGTTGAGCTGATCACCCCAATCGCGATTGAGGAAGGTCTGCGTTTCGCTATCCGTGAAGGCGGCAGAACCGTAGGTTCCGGCGTTGTTACCAAGATTGCTGAGTAATTTTGGTTCTTTCAACTGAACTTTTCCAAAAGGAGTACAGCTTATGCTGTACTCCTTTTTTTCTGTCTTGCGAGGGCAAATCTCCTGGACGGCAGCTTTGGATTTGGAATATGTTTACAAAAAAACAAATCAGCTGCGCCAAAAATGACAACTGGATTACAAAATTTAAAAAAATCTCTTGATAATTTGTAATTTGTATTGTATACTGAACAGTAGATAAGTTTTTAAAAAATGAATTTCTTCCGTCGCAAAAACATAGACTGACAGAAAGGAGGCGGCACGGAATGAAATGGAAAAAACAGGTAGCATCATTGTGCTTGATGCTGGCAATGACAGTGGGGATGAGTGCCGTCTCTTATGCGCAGTTCCCGTTTCATCTGATGATTGGATCGGCGGCCCCGGTCACTCTCAGCGAACAGCAGGGCTACCAGCTGGCTTTGGAGCAGGCAGTGGTCAAACATACAAGCAGGACAACATCTCTGCTCTCGCTGCCACAGAATGAGGCTCTGGAGCAGCAGGAGCAGCCGCACTTTTACCCTGGAGACACTCTGTATATTCCGTTGCAGGAGGCGGGCGGCCAGGAGCTCTACACGGAGAAGAGCTGCCCCTCTAACTGGGAGTTTATCGCGAGCGGATTTGACCCAAGGGCAGTGGAGGAGGTTCGCTGGGCAAATGAGAATGGCGCATTGACCATCGCAATTGACTTTGCTTCAGTCCTCTCCCAGTCGGAACCGATCGAGCTTGCCGGTTCGATTACTTTGCGCGATACGCAAAGTGGGTATGAGCTGGAGCCGCTGCTGGTAGAAGGTAGCTTTGGCAATGTGACCAGGGAAGTCCTGCCACACAGTGTCAACCAGATTTCCTCCCCGATGAACCTGTACGCGGGCGAAATCTATAATGGCGAGGCTGTCACCCTTTCCTTCGGAGATGGGGTTTACCTAAAAGAGGCGGTGCTGGAGCAGGGGGAGACCATCTACCTCAATCTGGACACCAGCTTTGATTCCGAGATCGCCAATCAATATCATTCCTTCGACATCCAGTGCTACAACTTCCGCGGCGACGAGGACAGCTTTGTGCAGCCAGCCAAGCTCTGTCTGCCGATGAAGTGCTCTGACACCTATGTTTATGAGATGGTGGACGGGGAGCTGACTCCAGTGCAGGCGCAGGTGGATGAGGAAAACGGCCAGGTTTGCTTTACGGTCGAGTCGTTGGGCTACTATATCGTTTCTCCCATCCTGATGACAGAATGAAATTTTACAACATAACGATGCAGAAAGGCTGTGTGGAAAATTTCCACACAGACTTGTTGCGTCTTATTTTTACCAAAAAGAACAAAAATAGCTACTGAAATTTGTAATGTATTAAGTGGTGACAGGTATTGTGTAATACAAGGTACTGTGCTATAATACAGGTAGGGAGGGAAGAGAATGAACACACAATTTCGCAAAGGAGTCATCGAAATGTGCGTCCTGGCACTGATCGACCGCAAGGACATGTATGGCTACGAAATTGTCCAGAGCATCGCCTTCTACACCGAGATCAATGAGGGGACGGTCTACCCCATCCTGCGGCGGCTGACCCAGGAGGAATATTTTGTGACCTACCTGAAGGAGAGCACCGTTGGACCCGCCCGCAAATATTACCACATCACTGAAAAGGGAAAGGGCTACCTCGGTTCGCTCAAGGCGGATTGGGACGATTTTTCAAAGATGGTCAACGATATTTTGAGAGGTGAGGAAATTGAATAAACAGGAATATCTGGAGCGCCTGCAGGCGTGTTTGAAACATAAATTATCCAAGGAAGAAATCGAGGATATCATGCGCGACTACGCGGAGTACTTTGAGGAGGGACGCCGGCAAAGCAAGCAGGATTCGGAGATTGCTGCCAAGCTCGGTGACCCAGAACTGGTGGCCGAGCAGCTCATCGAGGAAAGCCAGGAGCAGCAGGTCGAATATAAGGTTCCCGGAAAAGGAAAGGAGAAAAAGCTCGGCGAGTATGTCGGGGAGTATTGGAAAAAAGCCAAACAGAAATTCCATGACTGGGATCATGGGGAGGCTAAACACACAGCACAACAGGAGGAGGAGACAGCAGAGGAAGCGGAACAGGACGAACCGGAAAATCTGGAGCAGGAGGAAATGGAAAAGCAGACGGTTCCGAAGAAAGAGCCCAGACCACGCCGTGAAAAATTCGGCGGTGACGGTGTGCTTGTCCGCTCGCTGAAGGTGCTGGCAAGGGCGTGCAGATGGTGCGCCATCCTGTTTGTCTGCTTCTGGCTGATGCTGCTGGCGCTAGGAATCAGCGGCCTGCTCGCTTTGACGGCAGGAGGCGTGTTGGGCGCACTTCTGTGCGTGATTGTTTTCTGTGGCCTTGGCTTTTTGCTGGGCCTGCTGGGCATCATCCTTTCCGGATTTGGTTTTGCCATTCTCGGTAGCTGGAGCGGCGTCGCGATTGTCTCCGCCTCGGTGGCCTGCCTTGCCCTCACCGTTTTGCTGGAGATGCTGTTGGTCCGCTGCCTGCGCTTCTGCTGGGGCGTGTGCAAGCAGGTTGTCCGCTATGCACTGAACGCCTGGGAGCGGATGCTCGACCGTCTGGGCGCGTGGCTGGGCATCCCAGAGACAAAAGAGAAGCGGGAAAAAGAGCCCGAGGAGCCAAAGCCAAAGCGGGTAGAGGTGGAGATGCTGCCGCCTTCGATGCCGGCAACGGTAGAGGCACAGCAGCCACAGAACGACCAGGAGGAGGGATGTTAGAATGAAAAAAGCAATGATCTTTACAGCGGCCTGCCTGGTGGCGGGCGTTGCCGGACTAGCGGTCAGCCTGCCGATGGCAGCGCAGGACGCGCTGGATATCTATAACGATGCGGCGGCCTCGGCGGAAAATCCGTACAGCCAGCTGGACCTCCCGGCGGGCGTGACCAGTCTGCGGCTGGTCAACCGCGACAAGCGGGGGCAGATTTATGTCGAGGTACGCCAGTCGGCGGATAATCTGATCCATCTCTACACCTATGAAAACCGTCTGACCGGCAGCTATGATGCCCAGGTCAGCACCGAGGGACAGAGCGCACAGATTGACCTGACCGAAAAGGAGCTGGAGCGACAGCTGATCACCCTCTCCAGAGCGGGGCTGGTCGAGCTGCTGCGCTCTGAGATGGAGTTTGACGGCAGCCTGATTCTGGAGGTGCCCACCGACGTCACCATCACCAACTCTGGCACCGATGGCGTCCATTTCGGCGTGATGGGCGGGGTCGAGTTTGTCAACGCCGACATCATCCGCGACTATGGCTACGTTCCATCCGACAATGAAACCTGGAAGCAGCGCTACGAAGAAGCGCAGGGCAATCTGCTTGATCTGCAAGACATTGTTGGAAATCTGCAGGAAGAAAATACTGCTCTGCAGAATACATTGGAACGATATTATGATTCATGGGATTCCTACTGGGGAGAGAACCCCACCGAGGATTGGAGCGAACGGTCGGAGACAAGCACCGAGGAGGCTTCTGAGGAAGCCAGCGATGCGGAAACGACGACAGAAGAAAGTGCTCGCTTGGTTACTCCCGCGGAGGTATTGCAATTGGAAGAAGTCAAGCTCAAACGCAAGGATGAGTTCCGCAACTATCAGCGGGAGGAGTCGGTCTCCGATTACCTGAAGGCCCTGCAGAATCTGGACGGTATGATTTTCGACGCACGCAAAAACCAGGTGATCTATGCGGGCAGGGAGGATCTGCTTCCATTGATGGAGGAAGTGGCGGCACAGGTCACTTCTTACGACAGCGTGGAGGCGCTGGTTCTCGACGCGCAGAGAAACTATAACCGCGGCGATATCAGCCAGGAGCAGTATAACGGCATCATCAATGCCTATGAGGAAACGATAAGAAGCCAGGAAACGGCCCTGATTGAGATGAAGGCACAGCTTTCGGATGCAGGATACTATTGGGACAGCGCTGTCGTCTCCTCGGCAGCGGCAAACTAAAAAGTCGAGATGACTTACCCGAAATCCACTTTCTAAGATTCATCCATAAAGAAAAACACCGAGACAAACCGTCTCGGTGTTTTTTCATAGCATCATTTTACGATTTGGAATTGCCCACAACACAAACGGAACGCGACAAAATTTTCCTATAAAAACTTGGTCCCGCGAGGTAGAAGACAAGGCTTCGCACCCAACCAATCCGTGAATTGGACGCGGGCTCAGCTTACCAGAGAAATAAGATTGCAGGAACTCGGTCCCGCGAGGTAGAAGGCAAGATCTTGTACCCCACCAATTCGTGGATTGGGTGCAGGCTCAGCCTGCTGCGGGTTCAGCCCGCCAGCTTAAAAAGATTTGATGGTTTCGTCGTTGAGATGCTTGATGATCTCGACCGCCAGCTTGACGCTGTTCTTGTAGTCGGTCAGCGAAGCAAAGCCGTGGTGGGAGTGGATGTAACGAACCGGAACGCCGATGACGATGACCGGTACACCGCCGTTGGAGGTGTGGATCGGGCCGCCGTTGGTGCCGCCGCCGGAACGAACCGATTCCTGAACCGGAATGCCAAGCTCGCGTCCCAGCTCAAGCGAGAAGCGCTGGAAACGCGGATTGGTGACCATCGAACGGTCGAAGTGGCGCAGCATCGGGCCTTTCTTCATCGCGGTCTGGATGAAGTAGTCCGGGGTGAAGGTATCGTCCGCCGGGCAGCCCTCAAAGCAGATGGCGATGTCCGGTTTGACAACGTCGCGGGTGACAAAGGCGCCGCGCTCGCCGATCTCCTCCTGGGAGGACAGAACGCCGACCACGTCAACGTCCAGATCGCTGCCCTTCAGGTCCTTCATGGTTTCCAGAACTGCCGCACAGCCGACGCGGTTGTCGAAGGCCTTGCCCAGCATGACGTCGGTTTCCTCATTGTACTCGAAGGTGACATCCGGGACAACCGGCGCGCCGATGTGGATGTTGAATACCTTCTCAACCTCTTCCTTGGAGGTGGCGCCGATGTCGATGACCATGTCAGCGATGGTCGGGCAGGAGTTTTTCTGCGCCGCGGACAGGAAGTGAACCGGAGTGCTGGCAACGATGCCGGATACCCACTTGCCGTCATAGGTCTGTACCTTTACCTTGTGGGCCGGAACGGTGTAGTTGGACCAGCCGCCCAGAGGAAGGAAGTGCAGGGTGCCGTTTGGCTTGATTGCCTGTACGATGAAGCTGACCTCATCGCTGTGCGCATCCACCATGACAACCGGTTTTTTGCCGGTGTTTTTGTGCGCGTCGATGTAGACGTTCAGGTTGCAGTCGTGTCTGACTGCGCCCAGATCCTCGTCGTGAGCGTACTTTTCAGCGATGGCAACAACCTCGTCCTCAAAGCCGCATGCGCCGTATGCGTTGGACAGAGCTTCAATCAATTTTAAAGATTCCATTGTATATAACCTCCCTTTGAATTTCAATTGCGTGTTTTGTATTAAAGGTTTGCATAAAAAGTAATGTAAACACTTTTATATTTCGAGGATAGTATAACACAACCGGCGGGAGAGTGCAAGTTCTCCCGCCGGGACCTCTGCTGCCGTCCGCCCGTCTCCGCCGGGAAAAAGTTTAAGGAATCTGTATAAAAAAGCCGGCGAGAACTGTAAGAAATGTTCATACACAGCGGTTAAACAGAAGGAAAAAGAGAAGAATCAGAACACATTTTATGTCAAATGACATAAAAAAAGAGCTTGATATTTGGAAGGGAATGATGCTCTCCACAACCAATACCGGGAAGGGATAAAAAAGGATTTTGTTCAAAAGAACACGCTGCTTTTTGTCTGTATATCTAAAAAATACAAAATTTCAGATGTGATTCTTGACAGATTGCATAGAATATACTAAGATAAACACAGAAAACCTTTTGAGAGGAATGTGAGTCAAGATGAAACAAAAATTGACAGTCTCCCAGGTAATCTATGCGTCCTTCATGCTGTTCTCCATCTTTTTTGGAGCCGGCAACATGATCTTTCCGCCCCTGCTGGGTCAGCAGGCGGGCACCCAGGCGCCCACAGCGCTGCTGGGCTTCATCATCACCGATGCGGGGCTTGCGGTGCTGGGCATCATCGCGGTGGTGATCGCCGGAAACAGCATGGACAGCCTGGTCGGAAAGGCTGGAAAAAAGATTGGACTTGTTTTGACGGCGGCAGTCTATCTGCTGCTTGGTCCGCTGTTTGCGCTGCCGCGTACCGGGGCGGTCTCCTTTGAGATCGGTGTTGTCCCCTTTTTGGAGGAGGGCAGCTCCCAGTTTGTGCCGATGCTGGTGTACACAGCGGTCTTTTTTGCGCTCACCTACTTTTTCTCGCTCAAGCCCTCTAAGGTCATCGACATCGTCGGCAAGTTTATGACCCCGCTGCTGCTTCTCTCGATTTTCATTATTTTTATCGCGGCCTGGTTCAATCCCCTGGGTCCAATCGAGGAGACCTCGATTGTTTACCAGAACGGCCCATTCATCGAGGGCCTGCTGCAGGGCTACCTTGCGCTGGATGGCTTCGCAGCGCTGATTTTTGCCATCATCATGATCAATACCCTGAAGGATCAGGGTGTCACCGAGCGCAAACAGGTGGTACACTACACTGTCATCGTCGGTGTCGTCGCGGTGGCGCTGCTCTGTCTGGTCTATGGTGCTCTGTGCTTTGTGGGTGCGCAGACGTCGGGGATGACGGCCTTCTCCAACGGCGGCGTAATCCTCAACTACGCGGTCTATGCGCTGTTTGGGCGCTGGGGCAACCTGATTCTGGGCGTCGCCGTCGTGCTGGCCTGCCTGACCACCTCGATCGGTCTGACCACCGCCTTCGGCGACTACTTTGCTAAGGTGCTTCCCAACTGGTCCTACCGCAAAATCATCACCGTCGTCATCCTGTTTACCTGGCTTGTCTCCAATGTGGGCCTGGACACCCTCATTGATACCGTCCTTCCGGTGCTGGTGGTGCTCTATCCGCTGGTGACGGTGCTGGTCATCCTCTCCTACTTCGATCGTTTCTGGCGCGGCCGCACCGAGGTCTATGCCTTCAGCATGGCCTTCGCGCTGTGCTTTTCCATCTTTGACGGATGCAAGGAGGCGGGCATCTCGCTGGGCGGCCTGACCGAACAGATGATGCGGTTCCCACTGGCTTCGCTGGGGGTCGGCTGGCTGATCCCGGCATTTGTCGGCTTCCTCATCGGGGTCAGCCCCATCGGCAGAAAGATCGGGGACAGCTTTCGCGCCCGTTCTGCAAAAAAGACGCAAGCAAAATAACAAGATAGATTTGACGACAGGAGGAAAATAAGATGATTACATTCGAAAAACCGGGAGCGATCAACACCGAAGCTACCTTAAAGCTGGCTATCCAGACTGCGCAGGAGCGGGGAATGGACCTGGTGGTGGCGACCAGCAAGGGCAACACCGCCTGCCGCGCAGCCGAGCTGTGCAAGGAGATGGGATTTGAGCACCAACTGGTGGCGGTCACCTGCGCTTACGGCCACCGCGGGCCGAATGAAAACGGCGTCTCGGAGGAGACACGCATCCTGCTGCAGGACCAGGGCGTCAAGGTTGTGACCGCGGCCCATGCCCTCAGCGGCGCAGAGCGCGGAATCAGCAAGGTGTTTGGTGGGGTTTACCCGGTCGAGATTATGGCTGCCACCCTGCGGATGTTTGGACAGGGCACCAAGGTCTGTGTGGAGGTCGCGCTGATGGCGGCGGACAACGGCAGCATCGCCTTTAAAAAGCCGGTGGTTGTGGTCGGCGGCACCGCGGGCGGAGCGGACACCGCCTGCATCATCACCCCAGCCTATACCGCCTGCCTGCTCGAGACAAAGATCAACGAGATTCTCTGCAAGCCGTTGCTGATGGAATAAGGGAAAAACACAAGGCGTTCGGGAAGTTTTCCCCGAACGCCTTTGCTGGCTGTGCTAAAATAAAATCACCGTGATGCCGTCGTTCTGCCGGCCGTAGTCGACGTCGTTTTTGAGCTGCGGGCAGAGTTCAATCGCCTTTCTGCCATCCGCGGTGAAGGGGTTAAAGTCCTCCCCGCGCACATAGTGGCGGATGACGCCGCTCTTTTTGCGGTCGGCGCACAGCTGCGCCATCTCTCCCGCGATCTGTTCCAGATAGGGGTCAAGAGCGGTGTCGATCTCGCTGGCCTTGAAATCGCCGGACTGCATGCTGACGCCGGAGATGTCCAACGTCAGCGGCACGGTCAGCGCCTGAATGGGCGTCAGATAGCCCTCCCGGATGGCGCGGGGCAGGGTATACTCATAGGCCAGCGACTCAAACACTGCGCCCAG
>OOBJ01002266.1_pt1 | contig 10344 bp, 6 predicted proteins | sample 1671331 | NCBI WGS metagenome assembly OOBJ01 (sample SAMN06348145, study PRJEB24527) | human gut metagenome | biome: human gut; feature: ankylosing spondylitis patient; material: feces | host: Homo sapiens | place: China | collected 2015-10 | reverse complement strand
CTGTCAAAGCAGACGATGTCGAACTGGACAGTTTCCTCCGCCGTGTTTTTTACCTTGCGTTCGATTCGACTAATTCCGCCGGATACCATAAACTGAAAGATCGTATCCATCAGTTACGGCAAGAGCAGCAGTTGCCGGACAAGATCATCTATTATCTTGCCACGCCGCCGGTGATGTACGAGTTGATCCCGACCTGCCTGAAAGAAAACGGGATGAATGTTGCCGGAAGCGAGGACGGTTGGCGCCGCGTGATCGTGGAGAAGCCTTTCGGAACGAGCCTCGAATCGGCCGAACGTCTGAACAAGCATCTCATCCATATCTTCGATGAGAAGGAAATTTACCGTATAGACCATTATCTGGGGAAAGAGACGGTGCAGAACATCCTGGTTCTCCGTTTCTCCAACGGCATATTCGAACCGTTGTGGAACCGTAATTACATCGACTCGATCGAGATCAGTGCCTCGGAAACACTTGGCGTGGAGAATCGCGGGAAATATTATGACGGGGCGGGGGCTTTGCGCGACATGATCCAGAACCATCTGATGCAACTGATGGCATTTACGGCGATGGAGTCGCCTTCGGTGTTTGACCCGGAGCCGATCCGTGACGAGATCGTGAAGGTGTTCCGCGCTTTGCGTCCGTATAAGACGCATGATATGGACAACCTGATTGTGCGTGGCCAGTACGACGGCTATCGGGAAGAGAAGAATGTGGCGCCTGACTCCACTACGGAGACGTACGTCGCTATGAAAATGTTTATCGATAACTGGCGCTGGAGCGATGTCCCGTTCTATATCTTTACTGGGAAGAAATTACCGGAAAAGAGTTCGGAGATCGTCGTGAACTTCAAGTCTACTCCTCACCAGCTTTTCGTCGGACAATGTTCGGGAGGTTCCTGCAACAAACTGATTATCCGTATCCAACCGGACGAGAGCATCACGCTGAAGTTTGGTCTGAAAATGCCGGGAGCCGGTTTCACGGTGAAGCAGGTGGGTATGGATTTTCGCTATGATTCGCTTTCGAAGAACTATCTGCCCGATGCCTATGAACGCCTGTTGCTCGATGCCATGTTGGGCGATTCGACTTTGTATGCCCGTAGCGACGCTTTGGAGGCAAGCTGGCGGCTGATCGACCCGATCCTTCATCATTGGAAGGAGGAGGGTGCGAAGAACCTGTTCTTCTACGCCCCCGGTGAAGACGGCCCGATCGAAAAGGCCAAGTTGGGGATGACACCGAAGGATTGCCCTTGCCAAAGTTGTCAATGATAAAAAAGGATGATTATGATCATAGAGAATTTTAAAGATGATAAAGAGGCCCTCCGGGCAATGACCGGAGAGCTTGTCCGGTATATGGACCGGAAAGATGACGGCCTGCCTTTCAACCTCGCTTTGTCGGGAGGAGGGACGGCACAGAAGATGTTCGCTCTTTGGGTGGATGAATATAAGGATAAGATCGACTGGGATGCGATCCGTTTCTTTTGGGTCGATGAACGATGTGTTCCGCCAACTGACCCGGACAGTAATTATGGACATGCAAACGAGCTTTTGTTCAAGCCGCTGCATATACCCGTCGGTCATGTGCACCGCATTCATGGAGAAGTGGAACCTGGTACGGAAGCGATGCGTTATTCGCGTGTCGTGAAAGAGTATCTGCCCCGGCACGGGCAATTGCCCTATTTTGATTGCATCATCTTGGGTATCGGAGGTGATGCGCATACTGCGTCCATTTTTCCGGATACCTTGCCGCTGTTGACGGACAGCCGTAATTACGCCGTTTCCCAACATCCCGAATCCCATCAGTTCCGTATCACGATGACCGGCCCGCTGATCCTGAACGATTCGCCGTTGCTGGTCCCGGTCTTGGGGACGGGAAAGAAAGAGATGCTCGAAGAGCTGAAAAAAGGCTATTCGGCAACCCATCCTACGCCTGCCGCCTATATCCTTACTCATGCGGTAGAGGCGTTTGTATACACGACCTTATGATAAGGTGGGGGTGGAGTGAGAATAAAAAAGAGGTTCAACTGCAAAAAATGATGCTGCTGAACCTCTTTTTTTGTTGTAATTTATTATTTCGATGTTTTCATCGAGAGCTTTTCCAAGAAGTAAACGATGGCGTAGCCTAAAACCATCAGGCCGACAGCTTCCCAAACAAGTTGATTCGGCATGATGTTGGCTTCGACTAAAGGCTTTACAATGCCGTGGCTGTCCGTATAAGTCTCGATCGTTTCCTTCCAGGGCCAAACCTTGTTTAGCGAACCGAGCATAAAACCGGCCAATACGGAGATCGTAATGTCGTGGAACCGGCGGAGAGCGAACGAAAGCACACGGGAGAAACTGGTGATACCGATTGCCGCACCGCAGATAAACACTAACATTACGGGAATATTGAATGTCTTTACCGCCTCCATGATATAAAAATATTTGCCTAACAGCACTAAAATGAAACTACCCGATATACCCGGCAGGATCATGGCACAGATGGCTATCGCTCCGCAAAGGAAGATAAAGAACAGGTTGGAAGGTGTCTCGGCTGGTGTCGCAACCGTTATGTAGAATGCAATAACGATCCCGATGATATAACTCAGGATCGTTTTCCAATCCCATTTCTTGATATCTTTGGAAACGAACCAGGTGGAAGCAAGTACCAATCCGAAGAAGAAGGACCAGACCAGAATAGGGTGGTCTGTCAACAGCCAGGTAATGATTTTTGCCAATGAGAAGATACTGATCCCGATCCCTGCAATGATGGATAGCAGGAAGTTGGCATTGATTGCTTTCCAGAATGCCGCGATTTTTCCGGTAAAAAGCAGTTTGAGACTGGCTCCGTTAATGCTTTTGATCGAGTCGATCAACTCTTCATAGATTCCGACAATGAAGGCGATGGTCCCGCCTGATACGCCAGGCACGACGTCTGCCGCACCCATACCCATGCCTTTTAGAACTAAGAGGCCGTAGTCTTTTAGATTTCTTTTCATGTTTAATTATTATTATCCTTATTCTTGAGGAATTCTTTCACCAGGTCTTCCGGTGGAATATGTTTGCTGCCGATACGCTCGATTATCCCTTCATAACTGAGTCCGGCATTTTTTAGATAATCGAGCAATTCTTCGGGAGATGTCTGCCTGTAGTGCTCACCGAAATGTTTCATATCTCCTTTTGCCAGATATGCCATTGCCATATGAAGATGCATATAAGGCATTTCCGGACTGCCTTCCAACACTTTCTTATAGTATTGTAAGGCTTTGTCAATATCTCCTTTCATAAACAAATATTGGCCGGCACGGTATAAGCTCTCGAAGTCTTCTTGCTGCTTGTCTTCCACTTGGTCGAGGGCGGTGAAAAGGCGTTCAGTTGCTTCCATAGCCTTGTGTTCGTCTCCGTTTTCCAGATATGTAAGGGCCAGTAAGGAAAGGATGCGGATATTCTTCGGGAATAGCCTGGACGCTTGCATCAGGGCATCAGAGGCTTCTTTGTCACGTCCTGTTTCGACACAACATCGGATATAATTGATATAAATGCTTGAATCTTTCAGCTGACGGTTCTGTCTTAGTAGCTCTTTCAGCAAAACATAAGCCTTTTCGTAGTTCTCCAGCTTAATGTAGCATTCGGCAAGCAGGGGAGTGATGCGAATGTGGATATCGTCGGTCGTTGCAATATCATTATATACCTCGATTGCCTTCTCGTAATTTTCGTTCATGTACAGGCAATAGGCCTTCAGAATCTTCAACTCTTCGTTCGAATCGTCGCATGTGAGGGCAAAGTCGAATGCTTCGATCGCTTTCTCATAGTCTCCGCTGATGGAATAGAGGCGACCCAAAGTGAACCAGTAGTCGTTGGAGTAGGGGTTCTTGTCGATCAGTTCGTTACAGACCTCGATCGCTCTTTTTATATCGCCCTCTATTTCTAAATTATAGCAAAGCTCGTCTTTCAGGATCAGGTTGTCCGGGAAAAGCATAAGTCCGCGATTGATGAAATCGTGTGCTTCCTTAGTCATTTCCACATCCCCTAAGATTGGTGCGATATATTCGAATAGCGTTTCTAAATACTCGCATTTGTTGGCGATGAGTTTTTCTACATGTCCGATTACTTTGTCATACGAATCTTGCATGACGTAACATTCGAGACGCAGCATGTCGAGATCTTGATTGTCGGTTTCAGCTATTGATTCGATCAGAGCGAGCGCACTGTCATAGTCCTCGTTGTAGACATACGACTTGCATTGCCTGATCTGCAAATCGGGATTACCGGGATGAAGCCGTAGCCCTAGAGCCAGGACTTCATCATAGTAAGTATAATCATCAGATTCTTCAAAACTGTCCAACAGTTCATCGATTTCATCGGCATCAAAATAGGCGTCCTTACCTTCCTGGTGGCCGGTCAGATAACGTTGTAACAGGCGTGAAATATCTTTTTTCTTCATACTATATAATTGTTAATCAATGTGCCAATATGCCAATGCAATTGCATTCTTCCATTGGCACATTATCCCATTGGGATATTATTTATCTTTTACCTTGCTCCATGTATCTTTCAAGGATACTGTGCGGTTGAAGACTAATTTATCGACTGTAGAATCTTTATCTACATTGAAATAGCCGATACGCTGGAACTGTAGGTAGTCGAGCGGTTTGGAGTCTGCCAGGAACTTTTCGACATAACAATTTGTCAATACTTTCAAGGAGTCCGGGTTGATGATCTCTTTCATTGCTTCTAAAGGCGAGCAGTTTTTTGCTTCGCGGATAGCCGCCATCTCGTCGCGCGGGTTTTCCACTTTCCACAGGCGGTCGTATAGACGGACTTCTGCCGGCAGACAGTGTGCACAACTCAACCAATGGAGCGTACCTTTTACTTTCCGGTTGCTGTCCGGCATTCCGCTCTTGGTGTTCGGGTCGTATTCGCAATAGATTTCCGTAATCTCGCCGTTCTCGTCTTTCTTGCAGCCTGTACATTTTACGATATAAGCGTTTTTCAAGCGAACTTCCTGGCCGGGAGTCATACGGAAAAATTTCTTCGGAGCATCTTCCATAAAGTCTTCCCGTTCGATCCACAGCTCGCGGCTGAATTCGATCGTATGGCTACCTGCCGACAGATCTTCCGGATTGTTGATCGCCTCCATCTCTTCCACTTGCCCTTCCGATAATTGGTGATAATGAGTTTAACCGGGTTCAACACGGCCGATACACGGGTTGCACGAGTATTGAGGTCTTCGCGGACGGCACTTTCCAGTAGCGCAAATTCATTCAGTGCATCATAAGTGGTATAGCCGATCTTGTCGATGAACTTATGAATTGCTTCCGGTGAATAACCGCGACGGCGGAAACCGCAGATTGTCGGCATACGGGGATCGTCCCAGTCGTGTACCAAGCCTTCTTTTACAAGGATCAGCAGGTTGCGTTTGCTCATCAGCGTGTAACTTAGGTTCAGTTTATTGAACTCCGTCTGACGCGGACGGTTGTCGTTCAGATCCTTGCCCTCTTTCAACCAGTCGATGAACAGATCGTACAACGGACGATGCACGACAAATTCAAGTGTACACAACGAGTGAGTGACACCTTCGAAGAAGTCGCTCTGTCCGTGTGCAAAGTCGTACATCGGGTATGCTTTCCACTTGTCGCCCGTACGGTGGTGCGGAGTCTTGACGATACGGTAGATGATCGGGTCGCGGAAGTGCATGTTTGGATTTGCCATGTCGATCTTGGCACGCAATACCATCGAACCTTCTTCCAACTCGCCGCTGTTCATCTTGTGGAACAGCTCCAGGTTCTCTTCGATCGGGCGGTCACGGTAGGGACTGTTTGTTCCCGGTTGTGTCGGTGTCCCCTTCTGGGAGGCGATCTGTTCGGAAGTCTGCTCGTCGATGTATGCTTTTCCCTCCTTGATCAACTGGATAGCGAAGTCCCAGAGTTGCTGGAAGTAGTCGGATGCGTAATATATGTTATTCCAGTGGTAACCCAACCATTCGATGTCTTCTTTGATGGCGTCCACATATTCCAGATCTTCTTTTACCGGATTGGTATCGTCGAAGCGTAGGTTGCAAACACCTCCATATTTTTGTGCAATGCCGAAATCCAGACAGATGGCTTTGGCATGTCCGATATGCAGGTATCCGTTTGGTTCGGGCGGGAAGCGTGTTTGCACACGTCCCTTGTTTTTGCCTTCCGCCAAATCTTTTTCCACCATTGCTTCAATGAAGTTCAAGCTCTTTTTACCTTCTTCTTCGTTTGTTTTGATATCGCTCATCTTTGTAGTTAATTTGTCTATTCAAAGTTTGCAAAGATAGTGAAATAAAGGCCGGAATGCAACTGTTTTGCAACTTTTCTTTTGTCCTGTTTTTTCAGAAGGGAAGAGCTCTCGCACGCATTTCTCTTTTCGAACGAAGTGAGAGAGATTTACTTTTCTTTACTTTACTTTTCTTTTCTTTGTGTACTTAAATGCCGTTTTGGGGGAGTTTTTTCCGACAAAACCCGAGTTTTGGAGAAATTTATTATTTGACTTATTGTTGTTTTTGATGGTTGAAAAAGCACTTGTTTTTGTCTGTATTGATATCTGAATACACTTGCATGGAACAGTAATTACACTTGCATGGAATTACAAATGCACTTGTATGGATTTCCTCGCTGTCTTTAGGTTAGGGTTATTGTATTAAATCAGGCTTATTAGAAGCGCAATGTTTAAGAAGGTTACAAGTGCTCCTAAAGTGACTAAAATGATCGTTGTGGATCGTGAATTCACAAATTTGCCCATCACTTTTTTACTGGATGTCAGGTAAACTTGTGTAAAAACTGTGATTGGTAACTGTATACTTAGCAGCATCTGCGAATAGATCAAGCCTTTGAACGGATCACCCACGACAAATATGATAAGCAGGGCTGGGATGAACGACAACAAGACTCCTAATTTGGAATGGAGGTCTTTGTGGTTATAAGCTTCACCATATAACCCTGCAAAGATGGATGCTCCGGCTATTCCAGAGGTGATTGTGGAGGAAATACCTGCCAGCAGGAGTGCTCCGGCGAATATGATACCTGCATTATTTCCGACCAATGGTACTAATAGCTGTTGTGCCTGGTCCAGTTCGTCTACCGCAATATTCTGTTTGAAGAAGGTTGCTGCTGCCAGTATAATCATGGCAGAGTTGATCGCCCAGCCGATAACCATCGATAACAGTGTATCGTAGAACTCATATTTCAATTGTTTTTTGATCACCGATTCGTCCTCAAGGTTCCATTCGCGGCTCTGTATGACTTCCGAGTGAAGAAACAAATTGTGGGGCATGACAACGGCTCCCAGTACACTCATGATGATTAGCATGGAGTTCTCCGGGAAAGTCGGTTTTATCCATCCTTCGATGGCTGCTTCCCATTGTACGTCTACTAATGCCAGCTCATAGAGAAACGAAAGTCCGATGATTGAGACGAACATGATAATCCAGCGTTCTATTTTGCTGTACGTATTGGTAAGTAACATTCCGAGGCAGACAACCGTCACGATGACTGCGCCTACTTTGATTGGCATTCCGAATAGCATCCGCAGAGCAATGGCACCTCCCAACACCTCGGCAAGCGAGGTCGAAATGCTGGCCAGCATGGCGGAGATCAGGATGGGACGGCTCAGTACGCGTGGCATATATTTGTTGGTTGCCTCCGAAAGGCAAAGTCCAGTCACGATCCCCAAGTGGGCGACATTATGCTGGATGATGATCAGCATGATGGAAGAAAATGTGACAACCCAGAGCAAGGCATAACCGAATTCGGAGCCCGCAGCCAGATTGGTAGCCCAGTTCCCCGGATCGATAAAACCTACGGTAACAAGTAATCCTGGCCCGATATACTTTAACAGGTCCAAAGCGCCGGCACTCGGACGGTGGTTGATTTTGAGTTTGTCTAATATGTTCATATTAATAGTTTATGTTATTGTTGTGCATGATGATTCATCAGTGAACTAACAAATAAGGCAAGCCTACGATATTATACACCGATAAATTCTCATTTACCATCCAAAGATATAAAATATTTAATGGTGGAAATGTTTATGATAATTGATAATTTTTATCGGCTGATTATTTCCCTTTTAGGGGAATGTCAGTACGAATGTTGTCCGTTTGGCGGCCGGTGCGCTCTTCAGGGCGATGCTGCCTCCCGAAAGGCGCATGATCTGACGGGAGATGGATAGTCCGATGCCACTGCCGCCCTCTTTGGTGGTAAAGAATGGAACGAAAATGTGTTCGGCCTCTTCTTGCGGAATAACAGGCCCGTTATTGCTGACTTCAATCAGGACGGCTTCTTCTTCGTTACAATAGGCTTTTACTTCGATTAGACCATCCGCTTGCTCGCAACCGATTGCCTGCATGGCGTTTTTCAGCAGATTCAAGACAACTTGCGAGATCAAATTCTCGTCTGCATAGACGATCAGGTCGGAAGGCTCTACACTGACGTTGATCGTAATGTTGGGAAAATTAGTATGATGTCGAGCCAGCTTTACCATGCGTTCCGCAAATTTCTGGACATAAAATAGAGTGGGCTCCGGCGTCGGAATATGCGTGAATTTACGGTATGACTCCACAAAAGAAATTAGGCTCTTCCCTGTTGTGCTGATTACTTCCAACCCGTTGCGTATCTCGTCATCCGCGTTTTGGTGCAAAGAGAGAAGTGTGTCGCTTAGAGATGTGATAGGAGTGACTGAATTCATGATTTCATGCGTTAAGACGCGTGTCAGGCGAATCCATGAATCGATTTCCTTATCGTCCAGCTCACTATTAATGTCGTTAATTGCTAAAATGCGTACATGTTTGTCCTGTAGTGTCATTTCCGAAACACGGATAGACAGGTGAACGTTGCCACGTTCATTGGTAAAAGATATCTGATGTTTGTCGCCAGGTTGGATGTTTTGTATGACGGTTTTCAGGTTCTCGTCTATACGAGCAAGCTGGCGTACATTCGTAAAGACGGCTAGTCCGAGCAAGCGCAAAGCCTCGTTGTTCGTCTGATAAATCACACCGTTGTCATCGAGCACTATAATACCAGTATTGACGCAGTTCATAATCAGTTCGTAATATTTTTCTTTCTGGGCGGCATCCGCTTTGGCCTGAAAAAGAATCTGCGTGATGCGGTTAAGCGATTCGCTAACCAGTTTGTCGTTCGACGAGCGTCCACGTGTCGCATATCGGAAAGCATAGTCACTGTTGTCTATCGCATCGAACATGAAAGCTACCTTTTGGGCGTTTCGCTTGTCGGACAGCAGGACTAACCTGAGGAAGAAGGACCACACGGATAAGATCGGGACAAACCACACCCATTCCTGCTGGAGAACTAAATAAGTACCGGCTATTGTCAGAAGTATGAAAACAGCAATACGGAGATAGAAATTATGGTAAAGTCCTTTCAACAACATTATAGTTCGTATCGTTTAATCTTGTTGTATAAAGTCTGGCGGGAAATACCTAACTGGCTTGCAACAAGTGACAAATTTCCACTATACTTGTCCATCGCGTTTTTAATCATGTTATATTCCATCTCTTCCAAGGTTGTCGCCTCTTTTGTCACCGGCTTTTTTTTCGCCCGTGGAAAATCGAAATCGTTGCCGTCCAACACACTCCTTTCGGCAATGATGACGGCTTTTTCGATTGTGTGTTCGAGTTCCCGGATATTCCCGAACCAAGGTTGCGCTTTCAGCTTCTCTTTGGCATCCAGGCTGAGACACATGGCTGTTTTTCCATATATCTTGGTATATTTGGAAAGGAATATTTCGGTAAGGGGTACGATGTCTTCCGGTCGTTCTCTGAGTGGCGGTATCTCCACATGAATCGTATTGATACGATAGAGCAGATCCTCGCGAAAATCTCCTTTCTGTACCATTTCCTGTAAGTCACGGTTGGTGGCACAAATCAGGCGAATATTGACCGGGATAGGCGTATTGCTTCCTACACGGACGATGCTACGGCGTTGCAAAGCAGTCAATAATTTGGCTTGCAAATGGTAGGAGAGGTTTCCTATCTCGTCAAGAAACAGTGTACCTTTGTTGGCAACCTCGAATTTCCCCGGACGGTCTGCCCGAGCATCGGTAAATGCACCTTTGACATGTCCAAACAGTTCGCTTTCGAAAAGAGTTTCCGTGATGGCCCCCATATCGACTGGGACCAATGTCTCCTTTTTCCGGTTGGAAAGTAGATGGATCTCGCGGGCAAGCATCTCCTTACCTGTCCCGTTTTCCCCAGTCACCAATATGTTGGCATCCGTCCGGGCTACTTTTTCAATTAGGGAACGAAGTTGCTGCATGGCGTTACTTTCCCCCCAAAACATTCCGCTTTCTTTGGAAACGACGAGTTTGTCTGTGGCGATCGAAATGC
>OOBJ01002264.1_pt1 | contig 10346 bp, 10 predicted proteins | sample 1671331 | NCBI WGS metagenome assembly OOBJ01 (sample SAMN06348145, study PRJEB24527) | human gut metagenome | biome: human gut; feature: ankylosing spondylitis patient; material: feces | host: Homo sapiens | place: China | collected 2015-10 | reverse complement strand
GCTGCTTGAACAATTTTTACTTCAAATTATTGTCTAATTTTTGGGGGTCACTTCAAGGCCGATGCCTTCTCTTTTTCGCAGGCTGTCCCCGCAGGCAAAAAGCCTGCGGGGATGCGTTATTCATACCCTGTGCTCAGATACGCTTCCACTTCACGCCGACGGGGCCGGAGGCTCTGGGGGCTGATCGCGGTCCACATAGTGATAAGCCTCCGTGGGCATATTGCGGCGGCGCAGACGCTGATCCACCAGGTGTTTCACCAGCACCTGGATGCAGGCAAACACCGGCACGCCCAGGAACATGCCCAGGACGCCGCCGAAGCCGCCGCCCACCAGAATGGCCACCACCACCCAGAAGCTGGAGATACCCGTGGCGTTGCCCAGGATCTTCGGACCCAGGATGTTGCCATCAAACTGCTGGAGGGCGATAACGAAAATCACGAAAAACAGGCACTTTTTGGGGCTGACCAGCAGGATCAGGAAGGCGCTGGGCACCGCGCCCATAAAGGGGCCGAAGAAGGGGATCACGTTGGTGACGCCCACAATGAGACTGACCAGGGGGGCATAGGGCATTTTCAGCAGAGTGCAGCCAATGAGACACAAAATGCCGATGATGAGAGAGTCCAGCAGCTTGCCCCGGACGAAGCCGCTGAAAATGCCGTCGGCCCGGCGGACAGCCCGGGCGATCCAGTGGGCGTGGTCCTCCTTGCACACGCCGTACAGCAGCTTGCAGCAGCGGGCCAGGCTCTGCTCCTTCATGGCCAGCATGTACACAGATACAATGATGCCCACCAGAAAGTCCATGGCGAAGCTCACCAGGCCCCAGATGCCGGAGATAAGGCCGCCGGTGATGGTGGTGAGCATCTGCTGGGCCCCGGGGAGAATTTTGTTGGTGAGGATATCCAGCAGGTTTTTATAATAAGTATCCAGGTTCTCGTTGACCCAGTCCTCCACCGTGGGATTTTTGTCCAGCAGGTTCACAATCCAGGTGTAGATCTTGTCATAGTAGGTCTCGGCGTTGTTGATCAGCATCACCACGCTGTCTACCAGCTGGGGAATAACCACGCTGAACATCAGATACAGCAGCAGCAGGACAATGGCCCAGGTCAGCAGGATGCTGACGGCTCGGAGCCAGCCGGCAGCGTGAGGAATGGTTTTTCCCTCCAGGCCCTTTATGCGGCCCAGGCCCGAGCGGATCAGCCGCTCGATCCAGTTGACGATGGGGGCCAGCAGATATGCCATCACCAGGCCCACCAGCACCGGCGACAGAATGGATGCCAGCTTCGACACCATCCGCTGCAGCGTGCCGTTCATATAAAACGTGTCATAGAACACCAGAATGGCGCAGACGGTGAGAAAAATCGTCAGGCCCCATTTCAGATAGCTGCTCTTTCCTTTCATAAAGGTCTCTCCTTTTATACGGCCGTGAAAGCCTAATCGACTATTCTATATAGTAACGGAAGACAGCCGTTTTTGCAACGGTGGGAACGTGAACGTTTTGTTAAAATTCCCAAATGCTTGCAATTCAACGGGGAAAGCGTTATAATAACAGAACTGTTATGCGCTCCCCCGCTGACGGGGCGATGGAGAAAAAGGAGACTGTTCATGGATAAGACACTGCTGTTCATTGTCAATCCCCGGGCGGGCAAGACCAAGTCCAGCGCCCCCCTGTTCGACGCCGTGGCCACCTTCGGAAAGGCCGGGTATCTGGTGAAGGTGGCGCTGACCCAGGCGGCGGGAGACGCTGCCCGGTTCGCCGCCCAGTGGGGCGGAGATTTTGACCTGGTGGTGTGCGCCGGAGGAGACGGTACCCTCAACGGGACGCTGTCGGGCCTGATGCAGCTGGAAACCCGGCCGCCGGTGGGGTATCTGCCCAACGGCAGCACCAACGACTTTGCCGCCAGCCTCCGCATCCCCGCCACCGTTCCAGAGGCGGCCCGGGCCGTGGTGGAGGGTACGCCCCGGCCCCTGGATCTGGGCACCCACAACGACCGGTATTTTTCGTATGTGGCGTCCTTCGGAGCTTTCACCAAGGCGTCGTACTCCGCGCCCCAGGAAACGAAAAATGCCCTGGGCCACTTTGCCTATATCCTGGAGGGCATTAAGAACCTCGATTCCCTGCGGCCTTATCGCTGCGCGGTGGAGGCAGACGGCGAGATGTTTGACGGGGACTTTATTTTCGGCGCGGTATGCAACTCTACTTCTCTGGGCGGGTTGGTGAAGCTGGATCCCAAGCGGGTCCACATGGATGACGGTATGTTTGAGCTGATGCTGCTGCGGATGCCAAAGACGGCCCTGGACCTGCAAAACCTCATTACGGCGCTGAACCGAATGGACTACGACTATCCGGGGGTGATCTTCCGCCACGTCCGCAGTGTCACCGTCACCACCAGAGAGGATATTCCCTGGTCTCTGGACGGTGAGTACGCCCCCAGCGCCCCTCGGGTGGAGATCCGGAACCTGCACAGCGCCGTGCGGCTGATGATCAAGGAGGACGAATAAATTGAAAGCCTGCCGCGAGAGCGGCAGGCTTTTTCTTGTCCGGAAAGGGATCACCGAATCTGCAAACGGTGGCAGCAGTCGGTGGCCAGATGCGTCTCCAGTTCCCGGCAGAAAGCGGACAGTTTCTCCTCCGGAACGATACACAGCGCTGTTCCGGCGAAGCCGCCGCCGTGGACCCGGACAGCACCCTGGCCCCGCAGCATACGGCGGCACAGAGCCAGGGTCACAGCCAGGGCCTGGTGCTCCGCCGCGCCGGCGGGGGCGATATTCTGGAGGTATTCCCAGGAGGATGCACCGGAAGCATTGATCAGAGACAGAAAGCCCGGGACGTCGCCGGATTCCAGGGCACGGACCTGGGCCAGGACCCGGCGGTTTTCGTCAAACACATGAATGGCCCGCAGGACGGCCCGGTCCCCGGCCAGGCGGCGCACCTCCGGCAGGCGACGGTAGAATGCGTCCTCATCCACCTGGCGCAGGACCTCCGCATCAAACAGGCGGCACACCGCCTTCAAGTCCCGCGGGATGGCGGCGTATTGGGCGGTAAGGTCCGCGTGGTCCGCGCCGCTGTCCACAATGCACAGGGCATATCCGGGCAGGGCGGCGTTCAGGCGGCGCACCTCCGGCGCGGCGGGGTCCCGGAAGTCCATGAATACCAGGCCGCCGGTGCTGGAGGCCAGCTGGTCCATAAGGCCGCAGGGCTTACCGAAATAGACGTTCTCGGCCCATTGGGCCATTTGGGCAATTTCCACGGGCGTCAGGGAACCGCCGGCAAACAGTGCGCTGCCAATACGGCCCAGCAGCACCTCAAAGGCGGCGCTGCTGGAGAGGCCGGAGCCGGGCAGCACATCGGACTCCACCCAGGCGTCGAAGCCCTGCCAGAGGATGCCCCGCCGGGCAAAGGCGGCAGCCATGCCCCGGACCAGGGCGGCACTGGTGTTCCGCTCCCCCTCTCGGGGGGACAGCTGGTCCAGCGGCAGAGTCACCGGGTCATAGCCCCGGGAAAAGACCCGGACAACAGGGCTGCGGGTCAAACGGACCCGGGCCCGGGTGGTGCGGTCAATGGCAGCGGCCAGGACGCAGCCGCGCTGGTGGTCCGTATGGTTGCCGCCCAGCTCCACCCGTCCGGGAGCGGAAAAGATCAGCTCGTTCATGGAACTCCCCTCCATAGAAAAAGCCGGGGGACGCGGCGCGTCCCCCAGCTGGCAGTCTGTCTGATTTACTTGATGCCGGCGGCGACCATGCAGTCCAAAACCAGGGTCAGCACCACAAACACGGCGGCCACCCACTTGGTGCCCCGGGCCAGCTTGGCGTCCATGCTCTTGGCCTTGGAGCGGCTCATATAGGAATCGGCAATGCCGCCGATGGCCCCGGACAGGCCCTGGCTCTTGCCGGACTGGAACAGGACGATGAGGATCAGGGCCAGCGCCACCAGCAGCTGCACCACGGTGATGATGATAAGAACAGCGTTCATAACGGAACTCCCTCCAAATAATTCAGCCCTCTGGGGGCACTTTTCTCATAGTACGCATTATATTACCACACCCGGGCCGGAATTTCAAGAGGAAAACCGTGATTTTTTACAGGGGTGGCGGAAATGAGATGAAAAAATCATCGAACATCTGTTGCAAACCGGATTTGAGTATGATATAATACAGAAAATATCCGGTAAAGGAGCGGACGTCATGGCCCAGCTGACCAAAATGCAGCAGAAGATCTACGACTACATCGCCCAGGCCATTCAGGACCAGGGGTATCCCCCCTCGGTGCGGGAGATCGGCGAGGCCGTGGGACTGAAATCCCCGTCCACGGTGCATTTTCACCTGAAGCATCTGGAGGAGCTGGGGGTCATCGGCAAGCAGGCCGGCAAGGGCCGGGCCCTGACGCTGACGGAGGCGTCCCGGGAGAGCCAGGCGCCTGAAAGCCAGGCGCCTGAAAGCCAGCCGCCCGAAAATCAGGTGCCCATTGTGGGCAATGTGGCCGCCGGATCGCCCATCCTGGCCCAGGAATGCATCGAGGATTACCTGACCTTTGATACCGGCGGACGGGACGGGGAATATTTTGCCCTGCGGGTCCGGGGCGAGTCCATGCTGGGCGCGGGCATCCTGCCGGATGACCTGGTGGTGGTGCACCAGCAGCCTGCCGCCAATAACGGAGAGATCGTGGTGGCCCTGCTGGGGGACGAGGCCACGGTGAAACGGCTGAAGCGCCAGGGCGGCCAGGTGTGGCTGATGCCGGAGAACGAAGCGTACAGCCCCATCGACGGCCGGGAGGCCCAGATCCTGGGCAAGGTAGCCGCCGTGATCCGCCGGTATTGACACGCCGGGCGGGAGCCGCTATAATAAAAGGAAATCGAACAGCGCGACGATCGGAAAGAGTATGCCGCGCAGCTCCGGAAAGAGAGGGACGGTCACCGGCTGCAAGCCGTCCTGCGGGGTGCGGCAGAAGGTGCGTCCGGGAGCGCGCGGGATGTGGAAGCCCGCCGCATTGGCCTGCGTCACAGGCTGCAAGTGATAAACGAGAGTGGAACCGCGAGATATCGCCTCTCATGCCCCAGGGCATGAGAGGCTTTTTGTTTGCAGAGCGAAAATTGACCATAGAAGGAGAAAACGCCATGTATCTGTATAATTCCGCCACCCACAAAAAAGAGGAGTTCAAAACCCACACCCCCGGCCATGTGGAAATGTACACCTGCGGCCCCACGGTGTACCACTTTGCCCACATCGGCAACCTCCGCAGCTATATCATGGAGGACGTGCTGGAGAAGTACCTGCGCTACGCCGGGTACAGCGTCAACCGGGTCATGAACATCACCGACGTGGGCCACCTGACCAGCGACGCCGACCAGGGCGAGGACAAGATGCTCAAGGGTGCCCGCCGGGAGCACAAGACCGTTATGGAGATCGCCCAGTATTACACTGACGCGTTCTTTGAGGACTGCCGGAAGCTGAACATCAAGCGCCCCGACGTGGTGCAGCCGGCCACGGGCCTCATCGACGACTATATCAAGATTATCACCAAGCTCCTGGACACCGGCTACGCCTATGTGGCCGGGGGCAACGTGTATTTCGACACCAGCAAGCTGGAGCGGTACTATATCTTCAACGACCACAACGAGGAGGATCTGGCCGTGGGCGTCCGGGAGGGCGTGGAGGAGGATACCAACAAGCGCAATCGCAACGACTTCGTGCTGTGGTTTACCAAGTCCAAATTCGAGGATCAGGCTCTGAAATGGGACTCCCCCTGGGGCGTAGGCTATCCCGGCTGGCACATTGAATGCTCCGGCATTTCCATGAAGTATAACGGCGAATATCTGGACCTGCACTGCGGCGGCGTGGACAACGCCTTCCCCCACCATACCAACGAGATCGCCCAGTCAGAGAGCTATCTGGGCCATCCCTGGTGCCCCCAGTGGTGCCATGTGGCCCATCTGAACACCGAGGGCGGCAAAATGTCCAAGTCCAAGGGCGAATTCCTGACGGTGTCGCTGCTGGAGGAGAAGGGCTATGCCCCCCTGGCGTATCGGTTCTTCTGCCTGCAGAGCCATTATCGTAAGAGCCTGGTATTCACCTGGGAGAACCTGGACAACGCCGTGGCGGCCTACAACAAGCTGCTCTCTAAAATCGCGGCCCTGACCCCCGGCAAGGGGGAGGTGGACCCGGCGGTCCTGGATGAGCTGAAGGCCCGGTTTACCAAGGCCATGGACAACGACCTGAATACCTCCATGGCAGTGACGGTGCTGTATGATGTGCTGAAGGCCAAAACCACCGACGCCACCAAGCTGGCTGCCCTGGACAGCTTTGACCAGGTGCTGGGGCTGAAGCTGACGGAGAAGGCGGCAGCTCTGCGCAAGGCCCAGGAAGCGGCTCCCGCCGCAGGCGGCTTCACCGTCGTCAGTGAGGACGGCCGGGAGGATCCCCAGGTGGAAGCCCTGATCCGGGCCCGGGCCGATGCCAAGAAGGCTAAAAACTTCGCCGAGGCGGATCGCATCCGGGATGAGCTGAAGGCCCAGGGAGTGGAAATCACCGACGTTCCCGGCGGCGTGAAGTGGAAGCGTGCCTGAGCATAGAGTATGAAAAACGGATCCCCGTGGGCCAGAAGGCTCACGGAGATCCGTTTTTGTGGAAACTTATAAGCATGCTATCCCTATAACGGAGCTCATGAAATGCTATGTGGATCTGTTTCCCGTGACAAGAGGACTACCGTCTCCATACGCGCATCATTGTCCAAACTCAAGCTCATATCTTCCGCAATGATTGGGAGCCTGAATTTGATGGACTTGAGCCACTGACCGTTGGGCTGCCGTTCCTCATAAATCTGGACTTCGGATAGCAGCGATTCCATGAGCTGCCGCTTTTCCTGATCGTCCATGACGGAATAGAGCTTATCAAAGTAAATCAGCACCTTGTAGATGTTGTCGCCCGTCAGCTTTTCCGCCTCAATCGCCATCTTCTTGGCTCTGGCAGCAACGAGCTGGTTTTCTGTATCCTCGATCTTATCATACATCTTGTAGAGCCGGTCATCAAGGTCTGCTTTGCGTTTGATGTAGTGCTTATCATCCGGGTCGAGGGAATCGATTTCATCTATCAGCCGTGCCTTTACGGAATAGCTCTGGCGAAGCTGTTTTTCATGCGCCGCGATCTCCTGCTCAATAGCAGAGGTATCCACCTTCATGCTGATCTTTTCCTGCATCATGGCGGCGAACTTCGGATTGCTTACCAGCTTTGCAATAACCTCCGCAACGGCGCTGTCCAGCAGTTCTTCATTGATCTGTTTCTTATAGTCGCATTTATGACCGCGCGTCATCGCACGGTGCTTACAGCCATAGTAATAAAAATTCTTGTATTTTGAGCCGTCCGCCTTATGTTTGATGCTTTTGTTTCCATACATTCCTACGCCGCAAACCGGGCATTTCACAATACCGGACAGCAGATGTATTTTTGTATCCTTGCCCCTGTTGACGTGTTCGTACTTTTCTGCTTGTGCCAGCAGCTTGACCTGCGCCTCATGCCATAGTTCTTCGGAAACGATTCCCTCATGCAGACCATCTACCAGCAGATAATCGTCTTGTTCTACCAGCCGGTAATCATTTCGGGTGCCATACACCTTCTCCGTCCGTCGTCTGCCATAGGCAATTTTACCGCAGTATACCGGATTTTTCAGAATTCTGCGGATCAGCGCCGCATCGAATAAGGGATTTTTTCCGTTTTGTCTTTGGATTTTGTGAATCCCGTGGGTCGCAAGGTATTTTGCAAGACCATTTGCGCCGGTATCCGTATGCACATACTGGTCAAAAATCACGCGGATTGCCGCTGCTTCTTCCTCATTGATGAAAAGCTGTCCTTTTTCCAGCTTGTAGCCATAAGGCGCAAAGCCGCCATTCCATTTTCCTTCACGGGCTTTCTGGATTCTGCCCTCCATCGTCTGCACACGGATGTTTTCACGCTCAATTTCAGCCACAGCCGAAAGAACGGAAATCATCAGCTTTCCCGCATCCTTGGAGGAATCGATCCCATCCTCCACGCAAATCAGATTGACGCCAAAGTCCTGCATCACCTGTAAAGTAGACAAGACATCTGCCGCGTTTCTGCCGAAGCGGGACAGCTTGAACACCAGTACATAGGACACGCCGTCTTTGCCGGACTTGATGTCCTCCATCATCTGATTGAACTGGATTCTGCCCTCTATAGACTTGCCGGATTTTCCGGCGTCCTCGTATTCGCCCACAATTTCATAATCGTTGAAGTCGGCAAAGGCTTTCATTCGGGATTTCTGGGCATCCAGAGAATATCCGTCAATCTGCATAGCGGTGGATACCCGCGTGTAGATATAGACTTTTATCCTTTCTTTTTTCATCGCATCTTCTCCACCCCAGCTTACTTTTTATCTGTTTTCTGCTCCAACAGCTTGATAGAATCCAAATAATCCTGCTCCACTTCGCTGAGGGTGCGAGCCTTGTATTTTCTGTACTCATCGGTTGCTTTATCAATGGCCTGCTTGTGGCTGACGCTTCCGTTGCCAACCAGCAGCTGCTCTCCGCTCATGGTCAGAATCCGATCCAAATGCGCCGACCAATCCTGCATGGTCATTGCCTGCTCCCGCTCCGCCTGTCGTTCCGCAAAATCCAGATAGCCGGACACAAGCTGCCCCATAGCACGAAGTTCTTTCTCGTTCAGATAGTTCTTGGCAACTACCGCCTCTTTCAACGTTGGCTGACTGCCCGCAAAGGTGGTCAATCCCATAAATTCTTTCTCCGCATCGGCGCGTGTGTAAATGACCTCCGCCGCGGTTTGTCCATGAATGGCATAGTGAATCTTATTTTGGACTTTCTTGAAAAGCTGAATAGAGATTTCCGCCTTGGGGTCATAGTCAATACTGGTCGCGTAGATTTCAAGCACCTGTCGATAAAACACCTTCTCGGAAGCGCGGATGTCGCGGATGCGTTCCAGCAGCTCCTTGAAGTATCCGCCGCCGCCCAGATTTTTCAGGCGCTCATCATCCAGAGCAAAGCCCTTTCGCATATACTCCTTCAAAATTCCTGTTGCCCAAATACGAAACTGCACGCCGTGCTGAGATTTCACACGGTAGCCGACAGAAATGATAACATCAAGATTATAGTAATCCACCTGATAAGTCTTGCCGTCAGCGGCAGTTGTTGCAAAATTTGCAACAACTGCTTCTCGCTTCAATTCGCCCTCAGCGAAAATGTTCTTGATATGTCTGGAAATGGTAGACTTGTCTCTCTGAAACAGCTCCGCCATCTGGTCAATGGACAGCCAAACCGTATCGCCGTCGAAGGTCGTTTCGATCTTTGTCAAGCCATCCTCTGTGGTATAAATCATCATTTCAGAATTATTCTGCTCATTCTCCCAGCGTTCCATGGTCACTTCACCTCGTTTTCTGCCATTGCAGGAGCTTTTGCTCCTGCAATGGCGGTTTGGACACTTATTTCATGATAATTATATCATGCCGCTTTCACGGGTTCAATATCGTTTTCATGAATATCCTTATCGGTATCATCTTTTTCAGACACAGCTTCCTCTATGACGAGATCGGGCAGCGCGTCAAGATTCATAACCACGGCATACTTTTCAATCAAATTTGCCAGCAAAGCGGCGAAACCGCTCCATTCATCTACCATAGGCAGTCTCCCTCTCTTTCTCCGTTCTGTGTGTATATGCCGCCAGCACTTCCTTCGGAATACGATCCAGTACGGCGACGGCATCCTCATAATCCCGGCACAGCTTGGCGTCGGCCAGCTTTTTCAAGGTGCTTTCCTGCGTGGCTTTGTCCAGCGACTGCTCCAACTGCTCCGTTTCCTTTTTCAGCTTTTTGTTCTCGGCGGTCGTGGCGATAAACGCCGTATTGTACTTTTTCAGCGTCGTGTGCATCTGCTCCACAGCCGGGATATACTTGTCCAAAAAAAGCGCTGATTTCCACTGCTTTTCCCTTGGCATTGAACGCATTGACGCCTGAAAGCAATTCTTCTAACTTGGCCTTCTGCTTAGTCAGACGAGTCATCTCCTTGAACACCCGCGGCGGGATATGGTCGCGTCCGGTTTCGCTGGCACTCTCGCCGCGCTCCAGATCGGGGTATTTTTTGAGCATATGCTCCCAAAACCTGTCCTGCCACTGCGTCAGCTTCTTCTTGTTGCCGACAATTTCTTTGGCGCTGAGCCGCCCGTCCGCCGTCAGTGGGACAAAAGAAAGGTGCATATGGGGCGTTTTCTCGTCCATATGCACCACGGCAGATATAATGGTTTTCGGGTCCTGGTGTTCCCGGATGAAGTCCAGTGCCTCCTGAAAGTAGGCTTTGACCTCGCCTTTCTTCTTGCCCTTGAAGAACTCCG
>OOBJ01002248.1_pt1 | contig 10418 bp, 6 predicted proteins | sample 1671331 | NCBI WGS metagenome assembly OOBJ01 (sample SAMN06348145, study PRJEB24527) | human gut metagenome | biome: human gut; feature: ankylosing spondylitis patient; material: feces | host: Homo sapiens | place: China | collected 2015-10 | reverse complement strand
TGAAATCGATGATGTGGCCCTTATCGCCCATCAGGCGGGGCAGCTTGGTGGGATATTCCGGTGCATGGTCGCCATGCCACTTATCGCGGGCTTCGGCCAGGCAGTCACGGATATCGGATTCGTGCGCGCCATCGAACACGGGGGTCTGCACATGCCAGCCAAGGGCCTTGGCAACATAGCCAAGGTTGACTTCCAGCACCTGACCGATGTTCATACGGGAAGGAACGCCCAAGGGGTTCAGCACGATATCCAGCGGGGTACCGTCAGGCAGGAACGGCATGTCCTCCTGCGGCAGAATGCGGGAAACAACACCCTTGTTGCCGTGACGGCCTGCCATCTTATCGCCAACGCTGATCTTACGCTTCTGGGCGATATAGACGCGCACGCAGGTGCGCACGCCGGGCTGCAGCTCGTCAGAGTTTTCGGGGGTAAAGACCTTAACATCCACAACAATGCCGTAAGCACCGTGGGGAACGCGCAGGGAGGTATCACGTACTTCCCGTGCCTTTTCGCCAAAGATGGCGCGCAGCAGGCGCTCTTCGGCGGTCAGTTCGGTTTCACCCTTCGGGGTAACCTTACCAACCAGAATATCGCCGGTCTTGACTTCGGCGCCGATGCGGATAATGCCGCGGTCGTCCAGATCCTTCAGGGAATCATCGCCGACGTTGGGGATATCACGGGTCACCTCTTCAGGTCCCAGCTTGGTATCGCGGGCTTCGCTCTCGTACTCCTCAATGTGGATAGAGGTGTAGATATCCTCGCGGACCAGCTTTTCGTTCAGCAGAACAGCGTCCTCATAGTTGTAGCCTTCCCAGGTCATGAAGCCGATCAGAGCGTTCTTGCCCAGAGAGATCTCGCCGTCCTTGGTGGCGGGGCCGTCAGCCAGAACGTCGCCCTTCTTGACAACATCGCCCACATAGACGGCGGGGCGCTGGTTGACGCAGGTTCCCTGGTTGGAGCGCATAAACTTAATCAGTTCATAGGTATCGGCGGAGCCATCTTCCAGACGGACAACAACCTTATCTGCGTCAACGCTTTCAACGGTGCCGTCATGGGCAGCCAGCACGCAGACACCGGAGTCAGTAGCAGCCTTGTATTCCATGCCGGTAGCAACCAGAGAGCGCTGGGTAACCATCAGAGGCACAGCCTGACGCTGCATGTTGGAGCCCATCAGAGCACGGTTACAGTCATCGTTTTCCAGGAAGGGAATGCAGGCGGTAGCCACAGAAACCATCATTCGCGGAGAGACATCCATGAAATCGACCTGTTCACGGGCAAATTCCTGAATGTCGTTGCGATGACGGCCGGAAACGCGGGGACGGACAAAGCGGTTGTTCTCGTCCAGCGGTTCGTTGGCCTGTGCCACGATGTATTCATCTTCAACGTCGGCGGGCATATAAACAACTTCATCGGTAACAACGCCGGTTCCTTTATCCACGCGGCGGTAAGGTGCCTCAATGAAGCCGTACTTGTTGATCTTGGCGAAAGATGCCAGATAGGAGATCAGACCGATGTTGGAACCTTCGGGCGTCTCAATCGGGCACAGACGGCCATAGTGGGTATAATGAACGTCGCGGACTTCGAAGCCTGCGCGGTCACGGGACAGACCGCCGGGGCCCAGAGCGGACAGACGGCGCTTGTGGGTCAGCTCAGCCAGCGGGTTGTTCTGGTCCATGAACTGAGACAGCGGGCTGGAACCGATGAACTCACGGATGGCAGCCACGACCGGGCGGATGTTGACCAGGCTCTGCGGGGTGATCTCGCCGGATTCCTGGTTCTGCAGGGTCATGCGCTCGCGCACAACGCGCTCCATACGGGCAAAGCCGATGCGGAACTGGTTCTGCAGCAATTCGCCAACGCTGCGCACGCGGCGGTTGCCCAAGTGGTCGATTTCATCGGTCACGCCGATGCCATGGTCAAGGCCCAGCAGGTAGTTGACGGAAGCAAAGATATCGTCAACGGTAACGGTGCGGCTGATGAGCTTATCATGATTCTTGGTCAGCAGTTCTTTCTGCTCTTCCGGATCGGAGGTAGCATCCAGAATCTTACGGATTTCGGCGAAGGAAGCGCGCTCGTTGATGCCGCATTCCTTCACGTCAAAGCTGAAGAAACTCTGGGCATCGACACAGCCGTTGGAGAACACGATCACATTGACCGGATCCTGGCCCTTGCGCTCCACGATAACAGTAACGCGGGAAACACCGGCGTTATCAATTTCAACAGCCTTTTCGTGGCTGATGCGCTCGCCCTTGGCGGCCAGCAGTTCGCCGGTCAGCGGGGCAATGATGTCCTCAGCAGTCTTATAGCCCGCAATACGGCGGGACAGGCACAGCTTGTTGTTCATCTTGAAGCGGCCAAAACGAGCCAGGTCGTAACGGCGCGGATCAAAGAACAGCAGGTTGATGTGGCTGCGGGAGCTTTCCACCGTCGGCGGCTCGCCGGGGCGCAGCTTGCGGTAGCACTCCAGCAGGGCTTCCTCTGTGGAATGGGTGATATCCTTTTCCAGGGTGGCGTTGATTTTGGGTTCAGAATCGCCGAAGTACTGGCGGATCTGCTCATCGGTGCCAAGCCCCAGTGCGCGCAGGAAGGTAGTAACCGGCAGCTTGCGGTTTTTATCAATGCGCACATAATATACATCGGAAGAATCGGTTTCGTATTCCAGCCATGCGCCGCGGTTGGGGTTCATGGTTGCGGTGAAAAGGTCCTTGCCGGTACGGTCCTTGCTGGAAGCATAGAACACGCCGGGCGAACGAACCAGCTGGCTGACGATAACACGTTCTGCACCGTTGGAGATGAAAGTGCCGGAATCCGTCATGAGCGGGAAATCGCCCATGAAAATTTCCTGTTCCTTCACTTCGCCGGTGCTTTTGTTCAACAGGCGCGCAGTGACATAAAGCGGCGCAGCATACGTTGCGTCACGCTCTTTACATTCTTTAATGGTATATTTGGGGTGCTTGTCCAGACGGTAATCGACAAATTCCAGCGAGAGATTCCCGGTGTAATCCTCGATCGCGTCAATGTCGTGGAACACTTCGCGCAGGCCCTCGTCCAGGAACCAGTTATAAGAGTTTTTCTGGATCTCGATGAGGTTGGGCATGCCAATCACTTCGTTGATGCGGGAAAAGCTCATGCGTTCGGTTTTGCCAAGGGTTGTGGGCTTGACCTTCATCATAAAAAGCTTCCACTCCTATCCTGTTTCTACTTACATGATTGAGCACGCCCCGCCGGGGCAGTGATACAGCCCGCAGGGTTTTGTGTATTTTTCACAAACTTTTGCGAGTTTTTTGTACATGCTGCCTTTTTTAAGCAACAGCCCAACGTGGTTTTTAAGCTTCTCGCAATGAATAAACGAGCTCCTGAGCCTCTGTATGACTTCCTCTTCCCCCTCTGTCAGCCTGTAAGGATCAGCCGGGTCAATTGTCGGAAAGCTTGTATCAAGAAGCTTATAAGTTCTGCCCTCAAGCTCTATAGTGCCATGTTCATAATCAATATGTTCCAAGAGCAATCGTTCCTTCATGCCATACTCAGGCCACTTCTTAATGAGCTGTCCCTCCAGCTTCAAACGGATCATGGCAATGGCCTTGTGCATCTTCTTTATCAGATCACTCTCCATATTATCTGCGCCACTTGGAGCCACCTTAAACACAAATCTGGTGCATGGGTCATCCTTGTAAGCCTTCAGTGCAAACGTAGCAAGCGGAAGCATATTTATACCATAGCCCTCCTCGACCACGTCCAGATTACCATATCTGATACTGTTTCTGACAACAGTTGCAATACATGCAGGATTTCCTGCGGCTGCCCCCATCCAGATAATATCGTGATTGCCCCACTGTATATCCAGCGAGTGATATCTGCACAGCCTGTCCATTATCAGATGTGGTCCCGCTCCCCTGTCATATATATCACCAAGCACATGCAGATGGTCAACAGCAAGTCTCTGAATAAGCTCGGAAAGCACCACTATAAACTCCTCCGCAGTGCCCAGCTCCACTGTTGTATTGATGATTGACTCGTAGTAAGCCTCCTTGTTTAACACCTCCGGCTTTTCTGTGATGAGCTCCTCTATAACATATGCATACTCCTCCGGCAAAGCTTTTCTCACCTTGGAGCGCGTATACTTTGATGAAACGGTCTTGCACACCTCTATCAGCTTATAAAGAGTCGTCTTATACCACGAATCCATATCCGGCTCGTCCTGCTTAATAAGCTCCATCTTTTCCCTTGGGTAGTAGATGAGTGTGGCAAGCGCAGCCTTGTCAGCCTTGTTCATCGCCAGACCAAATACATCATCTATCTTCTTTCTTACAGCCCCAGAACCATTTTTCAGCACATGGGAAAAGGCTTCATACTCACCATGCACGTCAGATACAAAGTGCTCTGTGCCCTTTGGCAGGTTTAAAATAGCCTGCAGATTGATAATCTCAGATGATGCCTTGCCTATTGTAGGATACATCTCCGACAGCTGTTCCAAATAATGTAAGTGTTCTTTATCAATTGCTATATCATTCATTTATATCTAGACCTCGTAATACTGATTCATCACCTAATAAAACATTGTACCAATTAGCGGTGCTCTAATCAATGCCTCAGACACATTTATTTCAAAAAATTTTTTTGATATTTATTATAAATAAAGCTGCATTTGTTTAAATAAAAAAAGTGTAAGCTGCATTCAGCTTACACTAATTAAGTTTCAGGACACCTCCCTTTTTATATAACAAACATTTTAATTTGACAGTAATTGACGTTTCTTATATATTTATTTATGTTTCAACAATAACCATTATAGTGTATTGCGCATGTCAATACTTGACCAAATTTGGAGTTTATTTTTTTAAAAAGAAGGGAGATTAGCTCATAAATGAACCGACTTGAAATAGCAAACAACATATCGACAAATATTGAGCGCGAACGCACAAAGCTTGGTATGTCCCAGGCACAGTTTGCAAAAGCACTTGATATGTCACTCTCCACCTACAAGCGGATAGCAAACGGAGAATCCTCTCGTATAGACGTCTACACCGCTTACCTGATATACAAGCTGACAGGACGATTTTCCTGCGAACTAACAGGCTTCAATGATGATGTAATAAACCTTGTAAAGCGCATCAAAAAGCTTTCCAAAAACCAACGCATACTTATAGACTCGATTATAGACACTGAGCTTGCGCTATCTGCCTACAAGGATGAAAGCTGTCATACGGAGGATCTGATTTCCGTCCTCATCCCGACAGGCAATATGACCGACGGCATGATTTTGGACTCCTACAATGTCGAAAAGCTTGATGTTTCAAATTACAGAAAAGCCTTCGGTGATGCCCTTCACATCGGAATCCGCATCACAAGCAATCATCTACATCCTGTATATAATAAAGGCGATATACTTCTAATCAGTCGAAACCCAATCCGCGACGGCGATACCGGTATCTTTATCAACGCACAGAACAAGCGTGCATACATCAGAAAACTCCACCAGACAAACCCATGTGAGCTCACACCAATCAACAATTACGGTGAGACCTTTTATGTCGACAGCGATAATGTTGATGATATGAGCAAATGGATAAAATTCGGACACGTGCTCTGCAAGGTGCGCTAGCAGATTACTCTGTTATTTTAATATCATCAAAGCAGTCAAAGGTTGCAAAGTAGTCTGCCGGAGTTTCTGCTCTTCTGATGAGTTTTGCCTCTCCATTGCTTTCGAGCAATATCTCTGCTGAGCGAAGTCGTCCGTTGTAATTGTAGCCCATTGAGAAGCCGTGTGCTCCTGTATCATGGATTACCAGATAGTCTCCCATATCGATCTTCGGAAGCTGTCTGTCAATTGCAAACTTGTCACAGTTCTCACAGAGTGAGCCTACCACATCATATGTATGGTCACAAGGTGCATCCTCCTTGCCGAGCACTGTGATATGATGGTATGAGCCGTAAATAGCCGGTCTCATAAGGTTTGCCGCACACGCATCTACTCCTATATACTCCTTGTAGATATGCTTCTCATGGATAGCCTTTGTCACAAGACAGCCATACGGAGCCATCATAAAACGTCCCATCTCTGTGTAAATAGCCACATCGCCCATTCCTGCCGGTACCAAAACCTCATCGTACACCTTATGTACACCGGCGCCGATAACCGATATATCGTTTGGTGTCTGATCCGGCTTATAAGCCACGCCAACTCCACCTGAAAGATTTACAAATCTAATATCGCAGCCGGTCTCATTTTTAAGCTCAACAACCAGCTCAAAAAGCTCCTTTGCAAGCTGTGGATAATACTCGTTGGTTACTGTATTGCTTGCCAGGAATGCATGCACGCCAAAATATTTAGCGCCTTTTGACTTAAGAATTTTGAATGCCTCAAAAAGCTGTTCCTTTGTCATGCCATACTTGGAGTCTCCCGGATTGTCCATGATACCGTTTGACAGTGTGAACACTCCGCCCGGATTATATCTGCAGCTTATTGTCTCCGGAATATGTCCGATTGTTTCCTCCAAAAAATCAATATGTGTGAAATCATCGAGATTGATGATAGCACCAAGCTTGTCTGCATATGCAAATTCCTCTGCCGGTGTATCATTGGAAGAGGCCGAGGCAGCCGTACGTGAAGAGTTGAACGAGTTGCAAACTGCTTTGGTACAGGAACATGAACTTGAGAAAGTGAAGAATAAATTTGAGTCTACCCAGATATTTGGAAATATCAATTATCTGAATGTAGCGACGAATCTTGCATGGTTTGAGTTGAACGGACAAGCAGAAGATATGGAGAAGGAAGTAGAACGTTATCGTGCTGTAACTGCCGACCGTCTGAAAGCAGTGGCACAAACCGCATTCCGTGAAGAAAATGGAGTGGTACTTTACTATAAGAGTAGCAAGGGAGAGCAGGAATGAGACTTATATATAAGAATCATTATAAAGCACTATTTTTTCTTGGCCTTCCTATTGTCATCGGGCAGATAGGAGTTATCGTATTGGGATTTGCTGATACGCTGATGATCGGACATCACAGTACGACAGAACTGGCTGCTGCCAGCTTCGTCAATAACATGTTCAATCTTGCCATTATCTTCAGTACAGGATTTGCCTATGGACTGACGCCCGTTGTGGGCAGTCTGTTCGGACAGCACAAAGTAATCGAGGTAGGAAGAACGCTTAAAAACAGCCTTGCAGCCAATACTGTACTAGCAGCGATCGTATGCCTGGTAATGACTATACTTTATCTGAACCTTGACCGTATGGGTCAGCCTGATGAGCTGATACCGCATATGCGTCCTTACTTTATGGTATTGCTGGTTTCTCTGCCATTCGTATTATGGTTCAACGGATTCAAACAGTTCTCCGATGGAATCACCGATACCAAAGTATCCATGTGGATATTATTAAGTGGTAACATTCTGAATATTATCGGCAACTATATCCTTATTTACGGTAAGCTTGGCATGCCCGAACTAGGCCTCTTAGGTGCAGGTATATCTACAATGGTATCACGTATTCTTATGGTCATAGCTTATCTGGTTCTGTTTTTCGGTACCCGTCGTTACCAGAGTTTCAGAGAAGGTTTCCGACTGGGAAAAATCAACACAGCAGATTTCAGCTTGCTGAACAGACTAGGATGGCCCATTGCAGCACAAATGGGAATGGAAACAGCTTCCTTCAGCCTGAGTGCGATCATGGTTGGTTGGCTGGGAAGTGCAGAGCTTGCCAGCTATCAGATTATGATTGCTGTTTCACAAATATGCTTCATGATGTATTATGGCATGGGAGCTGCTGTATCTGTACGTATCAGTAACTTTCTAGGACAGAGGGATATAGTCAATGTAAGACGTACAGCAAACATTGGTTTTCACATCATTCTGATTATGATAGTCTGTACATCCATACCTATTTACCTGCTGCGTAACCACTTGGGCGGATGGTTTACGGATGACGCAACTGTTGCTGCCATGGTAGCTCAGGTTATTATTCCGTTCCTTCTTTACCAGTTTGGCGACGGACTGCAAATCAATTTTGCCAATTCCTTGAGAGGCATTGCCGATGTACGCCTAATGATGTTGTTCTCATTTATTGCTTATTTCATTATATCACTTCCTTTGGGATACTTGTTCGGCTTTGTTTTCGACTGGGGAATCACCGGTATATGGATGGCTTTCCCGTTCGGCTTGACCAGCGCCGGAATTATGTATTATCTCAGATTCAGATATAAAACGGGAAAAGGAGTCTGACTATGTTTTCTACTTCAACGAAAATTGCCTTCGGATATATTTTACTCATTTGCTTGCTTTTCGGAGCTATCGGATACATTCACCAGCAAATGACATTGCTCACTACGCCTACGGGACTGGAAGAAACGATCAGTAACCGGAGGAAAACAACGCACCAGATTGTAACCCAACTATACGAAGCAGAAATTATCGGACAGACATTACGTATCGGACGCCTTAATGAATATCCTAAATACAAAAGGGCGATGAAAGAAGCCAGCGCCCTTATAGACTCTCTTCAGCAACTTCTGACTGATACATTGCAACAGATGCGTCTGGATACAGTACGTTCATTGCTGCGGAATAAAGAGCAAAACATGGTACTGGTGCTCGAAGCCATGAAGCAAAGCCCCACAGACGAATTGTACCGGCAGCAGCTGGATAGTCTGATTATGCAGCAAGACTCCATATTGAGCAGTACACACGTACGCCGACGCGCGGTTACCCACCGTAACTCATATACTATTCATCATAAGCCCAAAAAGTTTTTCCGCAGACTTGCCGATGTATTTTCTCCCGGTAAGCCCGACTCAACCCAAGTGGACAATATCATCCAGGAAGAATATACAGATACAATAGACGAAGCTTACAATCCGGTTGATACCATTGCTACTATGCTGACTTCTATACAGCACAAGGTTTTCCAGACAAGACAAGAAAGTATGCGGACGCTTGACGCACGCATCAACCAGCTGCGTATTGCAGGAGGAAGGGTGAGCCAGCGTGTAAATCAGCTGCTGGATAATATAGAGGATGATGAACAAAAGGCAATGGAAGTCCGCATAGCGCACGAACAAGACATCCGCCAGCAGGCTGCATGGACAATGGCAACGATTGCTATTCTGGCTGTATTGCTTGTGCTTATTTTCTTTACCATTATCTGGCGAGATATAACACGAAGTAACCATTACCGTAAAGAACTGGAAAAAGCTAAACTATATGCTGAAAATCTACTTGTGGCACGAGAGAAACTGATGCTTACCATCACGCACGACATCAAAGCTCCTGCCGGATCCATTATCGGATATATAGATTTGTTAATCAGACTGGTACAGGACCGTCGTCAGCAGTTTTACTTACATAATATGAAAAGTTCGGCAAATCATCTGCTGGACCTGATTACTTAACTTCTTGACTACCACCGACTGGAAGCAGGAAAAATGGATATTCACCCCGTAACGTTCAATCCACATGAACTGTTCGAAAGTATCTATACCAGCTTCTTGCCCGGAGCAGAAAAGAAACAACTAACCCTCAACTTCGAAGAGAACATACCACGTACGCTTAATCTTGAAGGTGATCCTTTCCGCATACGCCAGATTGCAGAAAACCTGATATCGAATGCACTGAAATTTACTTCACAAGGAAGTATCACAATTCAAGTAGATTATGAGCAAAACCGGTTTACTTTCCGCGTAGAAGATACCGGTTGCGGTATGAGTATTCAAGAGCAGCAACGTGTATTCCAAGCTTTTACTCGTTTACAAAGTGCGCAGGGACAAGAGGGATTCGGACTTGGTCTGTCTATTACAAAGAAACTGGTTGAACTACTTAACGGCGAAATAACCATAGAAAGTGCTCCCGGAAAAGGAAGTATGTTTCAGGTTGTACTATTCTTACCCAAAGTAACGAAAGCACCAATAACTCAAGTCGAAACACTGTCGGACGACAAAAAGCAATGGTGTATTCTGTTAATAGATGACGACCGTATCCAGCTCAATCTGACAGAAGTCATGATTTATGACCTGTTCAATCATGCCCAACATAACATTCCTCCTGTCATAAAATGCTGTACACAGCCGGAGGAACTCTTCAAGCTGATAGCTTCAGAATTTGATATTGTTTTTACTGATATACAAATGCCTGCAATGAACGGCTTTGAGTTACTCCAGAAACTGAGAAGCCTCGATGTTTCACAGGCTAAAAACATTCCCGTCATAGCCATCACCGCCCGAAGCGATATGGATGAAACTGATTTTTGCACACAGGGCTTTGCCGGATGTCTGCATAAACCTTTCAATCAGACTGAGCTGTTGAAAATTTTCAAAACTCACATGCAAGATGACTGGAAAGAAAATACAGTACAAACAGAAACAGACAGTAAACCGTCTGATACAGAATGTACATATAATTTTTCACCCCTCACAGCTTTTTCGG
>OOBJ01002242.1_pt1 | contig 10439 bp, 10 predicted proteins | sample 1671331 | NCBI WGS metagenome assembly OOBJ01 (sample SAMN06348145, study PRJEB24527) | human gut metagenome | biome: human gut; feature: ankylosing spondylitis patient; material: feces | host: Homo sapiens | place: China | collected 2015-10 | reverse complement strand
ACGTGTGCTCTTCCGATCTTATAAAATATCGCACCTCTTGTTTTTTATGGTCAGATCGTGGTACGATATTTTATACGTCCACTGAAACGGAGGGTTGCCCGATGCGCCATGCACTCGTCACGACACTGGAAAATACGCCCGTGATTCCCGCAGTCAAGACGCCGGAGGAGCTGCCCGCGGCGCTGCGCGCCGAGGGGGGCGTGGTGTTTCTGCTGTGTGGAGATATTCTGAACATCGGTGAGCTGATCGCGCGGATACACGCGGCAAACCGCCGCGCCGTCGTCCACGCCGACCTCGTGGCGGGGCTGGCCCCGCGCGAGATTGCGGTGGACTTTCTCCAGTGCTGCGGCGCGGACGGGATCATCTCGACGCGGCCGCTGCTCATCCGCCGCGGGCGGGAGCTGGGGCTGTTGACGGTGCTGCGCGCATTCGTGATCGACTCAAAAGCGATTGAGAGCCTTGCGCGCGAGGCGGAGAGCGCTGCGCCGGACGTGGTGGAGATGCTGCCCGCGCCGATGCCGCGCGTCGTGCGCCGTCTGGCGCAGTCGCTGCGCGCGCCGCTCATCGCGGGCGGACTCATCACCGACAAGGAGGATGTGCTCGCTGCGCTCTCGGCGGGAGCACTGTGCGTCTCGACATCGGACGAGACCCTCTGGAGTATATAAAAAAGTGCCCGCGGCTGGGCGGGCAGGAACGTGGCTTTTCAAAAGCTATGTGAAAATAAAAAAGCCACGCGCAGTGGCGTGGTGACTTCTGTGAGCGATTACCGCTGGCTGGGCTGCCATTCGCCCTCATCGGCGAAGATCATGTCATCCAGATCGCTCAGGATCCAAGTTTTGATCATAATTTCTATCACGCCTCCTTTCTTCTCAGGATCTGTCTGCATTATAACGCGGCGTGATCAGAAAAGCAAGATAAAATTTCTACATTCTTTACAAAAACAACAAAATGAATTTTGATGATTTGCACAATTTTCTCTTGCGTTTTGGACGCAAGGTTCCTATAATAAGAGTATTGCAGCGCACAGGAGGGAGGCGCGGAGGATGAAGCGCAGACGGCTGCGGCGACTCGCTGCAGCGGTGACTGCTCTGCTGGTTCTGGCAATGCTCTGGTGGGGCAACAACAGTCTCTCAACCGAGGAATACACCTACACATCCGAGCGCCTGCCGGACGGATGGGACGGGGCACGCATCGTCGTGCTGACCGACCTGCACGGCAAGCAGTTCGGTACCGATAATGTCCGCCTGCTCGAGGCCGTGCAGGCGGCAAAGCCCGATCTCATCGCCGTCTGCGGCGACCTCGCGGACGAGCACTCGGGCGTGGATTTTGTGCCCGCGCTGATGCGCGGACTCGTCGCGATTGCGCCGACGTACTACGTCTCCGGCAACCACGAGTGGGCCGCCGGGCTGATGCCCGCGCTGCGGCAGATTTTTCAGCAGACGGGCGTGACGTACCTGCGCAACACCGCCGTCACGGCGGAGCGCGGCGGGGACACGATCGTCCTCGCGGGGATCGACGACCCGAACGGCTACGCCGATCAGAAAACGCCCGAGCAGGTGGCCGCCGACGTTTACGGCACCTACGGCGAGCCCTTCTGGCTCCTGCTGGCGCACCGGAACAACCTCTTCAGCGGCGAATACTGCCGCCTCGGCGCGGATCTGACGCTCAGCGGCCACGGACACGGCGGCATCTGGCGCCTGCCGTGGTCGAACGAGGGGCTCTTCGGCGCGCACGGGGTGCTGTTCCCGTCGTTTACAAACGGCCTTTACCGCTGCACGGACGGCGATACGCCGGGCGCGGCGGTGTTTGTCTCGCGCGGGCTGGGGGCGAACCCCCATTTCGTGCCGCGCATTTTCAACCGCCCCGAGGTGGCGGTGGTCATTCTACAGAAAGCAAGCTGACGGTATGAAGGAATTTTACGCGGGAAAACTGGATATCGCCGTGATCGGCGCGGGGCACGCCGGGATCGAGGCGGCGCTCGCCGCCTCGCGGCTGGGGCTGGAGACGGCGGTCTTTACCATCAACCTCGACGCGGTCGGCAACATGCCCTGCAACCCAGCCATCGGCGGCACGGGCAAGGGCCACCTTGTCCGCGAGCTCGACGCGCTGGGCGGCGAGATGGGCCGCGCGGCCGACCGCACGTGCATCCAGTACCGGATGCTCAACCGCGGCAAGGGCCCGGCGGTCTGGTCGCTGCGCGCGCAGGCCGACCGGCGGCTCTATCAGCAGGTCATGAAGCACACGCTCGAACAGACGCCGCACCTGCAGCTGCGGCAGGCGGAGGTCGTCGACCTGCGCGCCGAGGACGGGCACGTCTCGCAGATTGTCCTGCGCACGGGCGCGGTCTACGGCGTGCGGGCCGCCGTGATCTGCACGGGGACGTATCTGCACGGGCGGACGATCGTGGGCGAGTGTATCGAAGACTCCGGCCCCGACGGGATGCACGCCGCCGGACCGCTTGCGGATGCGCTTGCGCGGCTGGGGCTGCGGCTGCGGCGCTTCAAGACGGGGACGCCGCCGCGCGTCAACCGCCGCAGCATCGACTTTTCCAAAATGCAGCTGCAGCCGGGGGACGACGATGCCCTCCCCTTCAGCTTTGAGACGGCGCACGCACCGGAAAACCGCGCCGTGTGCTACCTGACCTATACGACGGAGGAGACCCACCGCATCATCCGCGAAAATCTCGACCGCAGCCCGATCTACGCGGGCGTGATCGAGGGGATCGGCCCGCGGTACTGTCCGTCGATCGAGACGAAGGTCGTGCGCTTTGCCGACAAGCCCCGCCACCAGCTCTTCATCGAGCCGATGGGGCTCGACACGGAGGAGATGTACATCCAGGGCTTCTCCTCCTCCATGCCCGAGGAGGTGCAGCGCGAGATGCTGCACTCCGTGCCGGGGCTGGAGCACGCGGAGATGATGCGTCCGGCCTACGCCATCGAGTATGACTGCGTCGACCCGGGTCTCTACGGCGCAGGGCAGTTCAACGGCTCGTCCGGCTATGAGGAGGCGGCGGTGCAGGGCTTCGTCGCGGGCGTGAACGCCGCGCTGAAGCTCCTCGGCCGTGAGCCGATGGTCTTAAAGCGCAGCGAGAGCTACATCGGCACGCTCATCGACGACCTCGTCACGAAGGGGACGGAGGAGCCGTACCGAATCATGACGAGCCGGTCGGAATACCGCCTGCTTCTGCGGCAGGACAACGCGGACGCGCGCCTGTGTCCCATCGGGCACCGGATCGGGCTCGTCCCGGACGAGCGGATGCGCCGCGTGGAGGAGAAATACGGGGCCGTGCAGCGCGAGATTGCCCGCCTGACGCGCACGGGCGTCCACGGAAGCGACGCGCTCAACGCGATGCTCGAGAGCCGCGGCACGGCGGCGGTACACGACGGCTGCCGCCTGATCGACCTGCTGCGCCGGCCGCAGGTGCGCTACGACGATCTGCGCCCCTTCGACCCGGACGCCCCGGCGCTGGACGCGGCGGTGCGCGAGCAGGTGGAGATCTCCGTCAAGTACGAGGGCTATATCCGCCGTCAGACGGCGCAGGTCGAGGAGTTTGAAAAGCTCGAGCGGCGGCGCATCCCGGTGGACGCGGACTACGCGGACATTCAGGGGCTGCGGCTCGAGGCGCGCGAAAAGCTCAGCGCCATCCGCCCGCAGAACCTCGGACAGGCCAGCCGCATCAGCGGCGTGTCCCCGGCGGACATTGCGGCGCTGATGATCTGGCTGCACGCGCGTGGAAAGGACGGCGAAGCATGAGCGTTCTGGATCTGACACACACCATCTCGGGCGAGATGCCCGTCTATCCCGGCACGGAAAAGCCGGTGCTCACGACGGCCTGCACGATCGAGACAGCGGGCTATCGCGAGACGCTCCTGCACATGTACTCCCACACCGGGACGCACATGGACGCGCCCGCGCACATGATCGCCCGCGGCCGCACGCTCGATTCCTACGGGGTGGAGAAATTCGTGGGGCCGGGCTTCGTGCTCGACTGCCGCGGGCGGCAGGAGATCCCGCTTGCGCTTCTGCGCGCGCACGAGGAGGATATCCGCCGCGCGGAGTTTCTGCTCTTCTGCACGGGCTGGGACAGGCTCTGGGGAAAAGACGGTTACTACGAAAACTTCCCCTGCCTGACGGCGGAGGCCGCGCGGTTCGTCGCCTCGCTCCCGCTCAAGGGCGTCGGCGAGGACTCGATCTCCCTCGACCCGTGCGACAGTGCCGATTTTCCCAACCACATGGCGCTGCTGGGCGCGGATTTTGTCAACACGGAAAACTTAACCGGTATCGACGCGCTGATCGGGAAACGCTTTACGTTCCTGACCATGCCGCTGAAATTTGAAAACGCCGACGGCTGCAGCTGCCGCGCGGCGGCGATTACCACTGAGGAGGCTGAATAAACAACATGGGTAAGCTGAGATTTTACTTTGCGCTGTGGATGGCGAAGCTGTCGATCCCGGCGCTGGCCATCACGCACCACAACGGGACGGACTTCCCCGGTTCGCTCGCGCTGAAGATCTGCCCGGACTTTCTGAAGTACGTCGGAAAGCCCGAGACGATCGTGGCCATCACCGGCACGAACGGCAAGACGACCGTGAGCAACATGCTCTCGGGTCTGCTCGAGAGCGAGGGACGGCACGTCGTGACGAACCGCACCGGCTCGAACATCGTCTCCGGTATCGCGACGGCGCTGCTGCGCGGCTGCAATCTCGCGGGCAAGGTGACGAAGTACGACATCGCGGTGCTGGAGGTGGACGAGCGCTCGTCGCTGCGGATCTATCCGTATGTCCAGCCCGACTTCGTCGCGATCACGAACCTCTGCCGCGACTCGACGATGCGCCATGCGCACCCGGACTTCATCGCGAGCATCATCTCACAGGCCATGCCGGAAAAGACGACGCTCATTCTGAACGCCGACGATCTCATCTCCGACACGGTTGCGCCGCAGAACAAGCGCGTCTACTTTGGCATCGACCGCATGCCCGGCGACGTGACGGACTGCGTGAACCTGCTCAACGACCGCCAGATCTGCCCGAAGTGCAGCGCGAAGCTGCAGTATACCTACCGCCGCTATCACCACATCGGCCACGCCGTCTGCCCGGCCTGCGGCTTCCACTCCCCGGACGCGCAGTATCTGGCGCAGAACGTCGACATCGCGGGCGGCTCGCTGCAGCTGCGTGAGGGCGAGGACGTGCGCGAATACAAGCTCATCAGCGACAGCATTTTCAACATCTACAACATGGTCACGGTCATCGCCGTGCTGCGTCAGCTGGGCTACAGCGAGGAGAAGGTACACGAGATGATGGCGCACGCCGCCGTCCCCTCCACCCGCCACGGCGACCATCAGGTCGGCGGCTTCCACATCATCACCCAGATGTCCAAGGGGCTGAACGCCTTCGCGACCTCCCGCGCGTTTGACTATATCGCGGGTCTGCCGGGACAGAAGGAGCTGTTCCTGATGATCAACGATCAGGCCTGCGAAAAGCGCTGGTCGGAGAACGTCTGCTGGCTGTACGACACGGATTTCGAGTTTCTGAACCGCGACGACGTCGTGCAGATTGTCTGCACGGGCAAGCGCGGGCTGGACTACAAGCTGCGCATGCTGCTGGCGGGGATCCCCGCTGAGCGCATCTGCTACGAGCCGGATGATCTGAAGGCGCTGGAGCTGCTGCAGTTCCGTCCGGGCGACGAGATCTGCCTGCTGCACGACGTGGAGGTGGATCAGACGGAGCGCATCTACAACCGCCTCGCCGAGCTGGCCGAGGCGCACAGCAAGCATGAGGAGGTGCAGGCATGAAAATCGAAGTTCTCTATCCGGAGATCTGCAATCTCTACGGCGATCTCGGCAATATCCGCTATCTGCAGAAGAGCCGCCCGGAGCTGGAGGTCGTGGAGACGGATCTGAAGTCCCGCCCCGCGTTTCTTGACGGCGGCGTGGATCTGGTCTATGTCGGCTCGGCGACGGAGCGCGGGCTGCAGCTGCTGGTCGAGGCGCTGACGCCCTACCGCGACGCGCTCGCGGACTATATCGACGCCGGGAACCGCATGCTCGCGGCGGGCAACGCGCTCGACGCGCTGGGCAAGTACGTCGACATCGACGGCAAGCGCGCCTTCGACGGGCTGGGCCTGCTCGCGACGCACGCGGAGTACCACATGCTCAAGCGCCACAGCAGCTTCTTCCTCGGAAAGTTTCAGGACATGGACATTGTGGGCTTCAAGAGCGTGTTCGGCCACACCTATCCGGACGATGAGCTGAGCGAGGCGCTCTTCCGCGTGGAGCGCGGCGTCGGCCGCCGCCCCGGCTCCGCCGCCGAGGGCTTCCGCCGCGGCGGGCTGATGGCAACGTATCTGATCGGGCCGCTGCTGGTGCTGAACCCGCCGTTTACGAAGTGGCTCCTGCGCGAGCTGGGCGCGAAGAGTGACGATCTTGCCTTCGAGGACACCGCCGTCGCGGCGTACAACGCCCGTCTGGCCGAGTTCCGCGACGAGAAGATCAACTATATCTTTTAAACTCACACAAAATGGCGCAGCCATTTTGTGTGAGAGGATTCGCTCCACTCTGCGCCTCGGCTGGCTGTGCCAGCCTGCGACGCTCGCTGCGCGCAGAGAATTTTTCTGACGCGCATGTCGCCAGAAAAATGATTTTAATTTATTCGCGGCTTGCGAGCCGCGAACTCTGTGAGACACCTTTTGTTAAGGAAATACCGGGCGGTGCGATGCACCGCCCGGTATTTCCTTATTTTTGTTTATAGCTCTTCGCGAACGAGGGCTGTCAGCTTTTCCGCGAAGTCGCGGTTCAGGCGCAGGAAGAGCGCCTGCTCCTCGGGCGTCCAGCTGGCGTAGATCCGGTTCTCCAGCTCCATGAGCCGCCCGGCGGTATCCCGCGCCAGCTGCGCGCCGCTCTCGGTCAGATAGACGCGCGTGTTGCGGCCGGGGCCGGGGGTCAGATAGAGCGTGCCGCCCTTTTCGAGCTTCTTGAGCGCGGAGTTGACGGTCGTTTTCGTCAGCCCTGTCTCCTTATAGAACGTGCTCTGCAGGCAGCCCGGCCCGTGCGTGTGGAGCGTATAGAGAATGCACAGCTCGCTGTCGGCCAGATGCATTTTCAGCGCGGCCTCGTGATAGGCGCAGCCGATCAGCGACTCGATGGCGCTATATTCATGGCTGTAGGACACGGTGAAATCCCTCCCTTCCGCGCTCAGGCATAGCCGTACTTCTTCCGGTTGCGCGCGAAGCAGTACCACGACAGGAAGAGCGCAAGCAGCTCGGCGAATATCACCGCGCCCCACACGCCATCCACGCCCAGCACCAGCGGCAGCAGCACAACCGCCGCGATCTGGAACACCAGCGTCCGCGCAAACGAGATGAGCGCGGAGGTAAATCCGTCGTTGAGCGCGGTGAAGAACGAGGACGCGTAGATGTTAAAGCCCACCAGCAGGAAGGAAATAGCGTAGATGGCGAAGGCGCTCTGCGTGACGGCGAGCAGGTTCACGTCATACGAGACGAAGATCATCGCGAGCGGCCGCGCGAGCAGTTCGGCCGCCGCCGTGAGCACCGCGCTCAAAACACCGATCAGGCGCAGGCTCTTGCGCAGCAGCCCCTGCAGCTCTGTCCGGTTCCCCGCGCCGTAGTGATAGCCCACGATGGGCGCGCTGCCCATCGAATAGCCGAGGAAGATGGACACAAAAATGAAGTTCACGTACATGATCACGCCGAACACCGCCACGCCGTCCGAGCCCATCAGGCGCATGAGCTGCCAGTTATAGAGTATGTTGACGATGGACATGGAGATATTCGTCATGAACTCCGAGGCGCCGTTGCTGCCGGCCTTGGCGATGGCGCGCAGATCGAGCCGCGCGCGGCAGAGCCGGAGCTTGCTCTTGTTGGGGAAGATGAAGTAGAGCAGCGGAATCACGCCGCCGATATACTGGCTGATGGTTGTGGCGAGAGTCGCGCCGACCACGCCGAGCCGCAGCACCGCGATGAACAGCGCGTCGAGCACGATGTTCGTCACGCCCGCGGCGATCGTGATATACAGGCCGAAGTGCGGCCGCTCCGCCGTCACGAGGAAGCTCTGGAACGCGTTTTGCAGCATGAAGGGGATGAGCGCGATGAGAATGACGCGCCCATAGCTCACGCAGTAGGGCAGGAGTGTCTCGTCCGCGCCAAGCAGGCGGGCGACGGACTCAAGGAACAGCAGGCCGAGCACCGTGAAAATCGCGCCGAGCGTGATGAGCACGTATATGAGCAGCGAGAACGTCTCGTTGGCTTTGCGCTCATTGCCGGCGCCGAGCATATACGCCACGAGTGCGCTGCCGCCGGTACCGAGCATAAAGCCCACCGCGCCGAGGATCATCAGAAATGGCATGATGAGGTTGATGGCGGCGAAGGGATCCGCGCCGACGAAGTTGGAGACAAAAACGCCGTCCACCACGCCGTAGATGGACGAAAAGGCCATCATGACGATGGACGGGAGCGTAAAGCGGAGCAGCTTGCCATAGGTGAAGTGCTCCGAGAGCTGGATGTTCATGGGTTCCTCCCGTGTGCGAAGTATGTCCGAAATCGGACGATCGCCAGTATAGTACGATTTCGGACAACTGTCAAGAGAAAAATCCGCGCCGCGGGGCTTGTTCTTCCCCACGGCGCGGATGAAAATCGCACGGCTTTTTAGTCGTTCGTGTAGTTGTCGAAGTAGCCCTGGATATAGACGATGGGCGTGCCCTTGTCGCCGGAGCCGCTCGTCAGGTCGCAGAGCGAGCCGATCAGGTCGGTCAGGTGGCGGGGCGTCGTGCCCTCGGAGACCATGTTGCCGACAAGGCTGACCTTCGCGTCCTTCTCGCGGATCTTCTGCGCGACCGCCTGCTGCAGCGCTTCGCCGATCAGGTCGCCGAACTCGTGGTCGGCCAGATACTTCAGCTTCAGCTCGTTGGGCGTGCCCTCGAGCCCCTTGGTATAGCCGGGGGAGACGACGGGGTCGGCCAGCTCCCAGATCTTGCCGGCGGGATCCTTGAATGCGCCGTCGCCATAAACCATGGCCTCGATCTGATGGCCGGTGGCCTCGCACATGCGGCGGCCGATGGCTTCGGCCACGGCCTGCGCGTCGCGCGGGAAGAGCTTGACACGGCTGTCGTCGGCCTTGTTGCTGCCGAGCAGGCCGTACTGCGGGTTATAGCCGCTGCCGTCCACGGGGGCAGTCAGCAGGTCATCCAGACCCAGCACGACCTTCGCGCCCGCGGCCTTGGTCTCATCCAGCTTGGCAAACAGGGCGTCGTGGCTTTCGGTGGTGCCGATCAGCTCCATGAGGCCGGCTTCCGCCCGGTCAATAAATTCCTGATCCGGCAGAACAATGCGAAGGGTATTTCCCACATCGAAAAAAATGGTCTGGATCGGGGCAGTCATGGCAGATTCCTCCTTATGATGATGAAAATTGCAGGGTGCGGCAGCGCGGGGAGGATTGCGGTGCAAAAACGCTGCGCGGCAGCGTTTTGTTCGCAAACGTTTACAGGTTTTTCTGCCTTTATTTTAAGGGAGCGCCACCTTTTTGTCAATATCGCAAACGCCAAAGCTTCCGGCGTTTTTTTGCTGTATCGTCCAAAGCACGTTAAAATAGTATGGGGATATTGACAGAATTGAAAAGAACTGGGAAAACGTAACAGAATGGCTGCTGTTTGGCGGATACGATTTTGACTTTATCAGTGAGTCCATGCTGATACCGCTGTACTCCGGTGAAGGGGCACCTCTACAGGTGGGAAAGGAACCTTAAAAGACGTGGCCAAGGCAGCCGGCGTTTCCTATGCCACGGTTTCCCGCGCCCTCTCCGGCAGCTCTCAGATCGGCAGTGAAACCAGAGAGCGGGTATTGAAGCTGTGCGACGAAATGGGCTATACCACCAACTTTGTCGCCCGCTCCATGGTCACCAAGCGCACCAACCTGATCGGTCTGGTGGTGCCGTCGGTGGACAACCAGTTCATGTCGGAGCTGGCTTACCACGCGGAGGTCAGCGCCCGCTCCCACGGCTATAATATCATGCTCTGCGACTCCGGCCCGGATCTGCGGCAGGAAAAGACGGTGGTAAAGCTGCTGCTGGGCCGACAGGTAGACGGCATCCTCATCGTCCCCCAAAGCTCCCGTTCCTACGAAAGCCTCAAGCCGTATCTCGACCAGACGCCTACGGTGTTCCTCAGCGAAAATCTCCGGGATCAGCCCCAGAGCTACGTCGCCGTGGACAACAGCCGGGGTACCTATCTGGGGACGCAGTACCTCTATGGGCTGGGCCACCGGGACATTCTCTATTTCGGTCAGCGGCAGTCCACCACCCACCAGCTGCGGGCGGAGGGCTATCTGAAAGCCTGTCAGGAGCTGGGGCTTGCCCCCCGGTACTTCAACAGCGAATACACCCGTTCCTCCATTCAGGGCGGTTATCAGCTGGCTAAGGAGCTATTCCAGAA
>OOBJ01002239.1_pt1 | contig 10457 bp, 8 predicted proteins | sample 1671331 | NCBI WGS metagenome assembly OOBJ01 (sample SAMN06348145, study PRJEB24527) | human gut metagenome | biome: human gut; feature: ankylosing spondylitis patient; material: feces | host: Homo sapiens | place: China | collected 2015-10 | reverse complement strand
TCGCGAATTGCATGCAAGCATGCATCGATGATACCTTTTGACCATTTAATCATATTATTTTTTTCTATTATCATAAACACTAAATACTTGAGCTATTAATGCAAGCAGCATAATGATAAACAGCCCTATGCTATTTCCATATAAAAATATAGTAAATGCCTGTATTGCAACAATTACCCAGTTAATTATTTATAAAATAAGTTCAAGATTTTTTTTCATTTTCATTTCCTTCCTAATTCACCATTTCTAATATATCAGCATTTTTTGAAGGAATTCACAAATCACTCCCAAAAGTGATATCAATGCACTTATCAGAATGTTGAAAGCAAAACTTTCTAAAAATACTCTATAATAAACTCAATTACTTTCTTAAACTTTCCTTGAATAATCATTCCAATAATTCCCACTATAACAATAATTATTCCTATATAAAACATAACATATGAATCAATAAACCATGTTGTTATTTCCATTATTGCACATCCTATGACAAAAATCATTACTGACAAATTAGAAACTATTTTTTTCATTTATCCTCCTTATTTTGTCCGATAATTTTCATTAGAAAATAATCTCTATTTTTCTTTCTTAATCATAATTATCTTCATATCTCTTATAGTTATTTGTGGCAAATCTGGCCAACCATGTATCAGGCGGAAGTGTCCATAAAATCACCAAAATCCACACTATGATACCGATAGCCCTATAAACACCACAAAGCTCCGTGCATGGTGCAATATCCAGACACGCAAATACAGAAAAAACACCACAAATAATAAATGCAATACCAAAATACACTAGCCAAAAATTATTTTCCCAGCGATTCTCAAAGATAAACCCTTTTATTTTTCTCCGCTGTAATATAAGCAATACCACACCGGCTATAGTCATCGCTATATTAGCCGCTTGATAAACATATATTCCCAATATAAATGCAAGTAGTATCGCAGAAATAAAGACTCCGCATATTCTTGCTCCGGCTATGCCATCACTTGACACTTCATCTTTGATATTACTCATAGCACCTTTAATCTGTATTATAAAAAAGACCAAATAAATCATAAGACCTGCTATCACAAGTCCAAGCCATTTGGGCAAGCCGAAAACTGCTTCTCCGATAAAGCAGCCTATTGCCAAAACACATAATTGTATGAATAAAATTTTTAAATTCTTCTTCATATTTCCCCTTATTTTGTCACTCCTGTTTGCAACCGTTCCTGACTGTTCAACTGTTATTAATTTCTTTATAACCTATAATCCATATATCTTCAACAATAAATACATGAACGACACAAATTCGTACAGGTTTGACATTCAATCAATAATTTTCGTTTATATAAATACAGTACCACTTATTCTAAATTATTTTCAATACCTATTTTTATCATATTGTATTATACCTCTTGAAATTATCTATAGCTCAATTATAGACAAACTCACAGTATTTTTCAAACAAAATAATTATAACCATAAATACCATAAATTTTAATAAGATATTGCAAGAGCCAATACCAACCCGTAAGATAAAAAGGCTCTATAACACTAAACGTTTAATATGTCTTAAATCCGCGATATCACAAGCCTTCCATCCTGCACATCAACCCTGACCTTATTAGACTCTATCCCTGCTGCCTCAAGCATCTCATCAGTGAGTTTTATCCTGTGTGCCTTATCCAATACCGTATATTCCATTGCAGGGTGTTTCTTCAATTTCTCCGTGCTTACCTTTCCGTCAGATATAAGCACTGTGCGGTCTACACGGCCTGCAAGTGCCATATCGTGTGTCACTATGATGATGGTTATACCAAGCTCTTTGTTCAGCTTATGAAACAGCTCATAGATTGTATCAGCAGTCCTTGTATCCACGGCTCCGGTCGGCTCATCCGCAAGCAGTATGTCCGGCTTATTTGCCAGTGCCACCGCTATCGCTGCGCGCTGCTGCTCTCCTCCCGATAGCTGAGCCGGAAGCTTATCCTTATGCTCCTGTAATCCCACTGCATTTAACAGTTTAAGGGCATAGCTTTTATTATTATCCTTGCATTTTTTTATAATTTCTCCGTGTTTTAAATTATCGGTATTACCTGCATTTTCAAACATCATCACTGCCTCGACATTCTGCAGCACAGTCAGGTATGGGAACAGATTTTTGGCACTTTTCTGCCACACAAAGCCCACCTTGTCCCTGCGGTATCTCACCATTTCAGCTTCTGAATATGTGGAAATGTCTTTTCCGTCAATAGTGAGTACTCCCGCTGTGGGTGTTTCCAGTCCTCCTATCATATTTAAAAGGGTGGATTTTCCACTGCCGGATTTTCCTATTACCGCAAGCATCTCCCCTGTTTCCACCGTCAGGTCAAGTCCCTCCAGTGCCATCACCTTTTTATCGTCGGTCTCATATATTTTTACCAGTCCATCGCAATTTATCATCTGGTTGTCCCCCTTTTAATTTAAATTACTATGCCGTCACTAAGCTCAAACACTTCATCTCCCAGCTCCATAAGGTTTGGATCATGCGTGGTCATAACTATTGTGATGTCCTCATCGTCTATCAACTCACGGAACAATCGCATGACTTCAAATCCAGAAGCGGTATCGAGTGCTCCTGTCGGCTCATCCGCAAAGACCACCTTCGGGCGATGAACCACAGCGCGCGCTATCGCAACTCTCTGCTGCTCACCTCCCGATAGTTGTTCCGGCATATGGTTCATGCGCTTTGAGAGTCCGACACGCTCCAGCAGCTCTGATACTCTGTCATGCGTATTCTCATTTATCACATCGTTTTTTGCATCTCCAAGGTCATTATCCATATCAGTCAAATTCTTCCGTATCTGACGTTTATTTTTCGCAAGTCTAAGGGCAAATTCCACATTCTCATATGCCGTCATCGTGGGAATTAGTGCTATAGACTGGAATACAAATCCCATCTCATACCGCCTTAGCATTTCCCGGTCTTTCTCGGTCATCTGCTCGAGATTTTTATCCAGAAACTGCACACTTCCCTCTGTCGGCATATCAAGCGCACTAAGGATATTAAGAAGTGTGGTCTTTCCGGAGCCGGAACGCCCTTTTAAGATGGCAAGTGTTCCTTTTTTTATCTCCATGGATACTCCGTCAAGTGCGTGGACTGTTGTACCATCTCCCGCCTTGAAATATCTTTTTATATTTTGAGCAATTATCGCATTTTCCATATGTCACGACCTCATTTACCATGCTATAAAAACTTTCTACCGACTACCACAAAATCATTTTTATCTGCTAACTATCTTCTCCAAGCCTTAGTGCCTGTGCTATCTTCATACTCTTAAGCAGTCTGCTGATAACCACATAGCATACGGCTACAGCCACGAAAAGTACTCCTGTAAGCTCCAGCATATCAGATGGATAAATATATACATTTACTCCGATATTGTGTTTCTGTGGCAGATATATGATCGATATGAGCCTTACAAACATCGCTGTTGCAGTTATACCTATGCCTGCTCCCGCAAGAAGCGGCAGAAATGATAAAAATATCTGCTCGTTTAAAAGCATTGCTTTTACCTCTCTCATTCTCATTCCCATTGCGCGGTATATACCAAACTGCAGCTCCCTCTGTTTTAGTGTCATAACCCAATACAGCAAAAATCCTACTGAGCACACTATCAGTGAAAGTATAAAACTTAATGTAAACATACCGTTTGTGATCTGCACTGTGGCTGAGTTTTTATTCTCGTCTATAAGCTGCTGCGCGGATGTTATATTCCTGTATATTTCACTCTGTACTTTTTCACTTTGAGTGTCTGTTAAATTGTCTGCTGTACTGTCTGAATTTTCACTGTTCTCACCGCCCAGATATCCCACAATATCATCCACCGTTTTTCCTTTTGACAGGTTCATCCACACACTGTACGGTGTCATGCCGAACTTTTCCACAACCGTAGCATAATTTGCAACGATCAGGTATTTCTCCTGCTCGGTCACATTTCCTTCTGCATCTGTCTCATAGGTGTAACGCTCGTAGCCCGGAAAACCTTTTACTATGGCACATACCTTTGCATTCTCGGATGCGTAGATCTGATCTTCATCGACAGCCTCCGGTACATACCTTGAGTAATTTAAGCTGTCACCAACTTTAAGTCCCAGATCTTTTGCCAGATTTGAGGAAATGATGACTCCGTCCGGCTCTTTTGCCAGCTCATTCAGGTAATTGAACCAGTGCGCGTCATTAATATCATCATTTTGGTCACTCTGCAATTTCGCAGTCTCACCGAATTCTTTTGTGTTTATCGCCATAAGATATGCATCCGAAACCGAACCACTGCCTGCGGAAATGTCTACCCTCTCGTCCTCAAGCACACGCGTGACCCCGTCACAGATGCCCTCATTTTTGAGCGACTCGTATTTACCGAAATCAGGCTCGTCATACATCCAGTTTACAGAGCCATTTTTATTATACTGTATCCTGAGTCTGAAATCCTCGTTGTATATCGCATCACAGCCCACATTGTAGACGATACGCTGCTCCATATTGCTGTTCATGGTGCGCGCCATATTCGCGTCAAAAATACCGCCAGCCACTGTCATGATAAGAAATACTGCCAGAAATCCCTGATTGTATCTGGTTCGTTTTAGCTGTAAAAATGATGCATACATTGCCGGAGAAAAATGCTTTTTAAAGAGCCTGTCCACAAGCAGAATAATAAGTCCGGTAAGTCTTACGCACAAAAGTGCCGCTGCAAATATAAAAAGCGAATTGTCCAGTATCATGACAGGATCTATGCTCCTGTTCTCAAGAACAGATATCGCAAGCGTACTCTTCTGCTTGTTGTAATTGTAAAGCAGATATGCTGACAGAGCCAAAAGTATAACGTCTATAAAGCATTTCTCCCAAAGAGGCTTTTTCTTTGATATTCGTCCCCTACTGCTGCGCTCTGATATGGCATCCTTTGATTTTTTCCACACCGGAACTGTGATAAACAGCACCATGATAACTGCCGCTGCCACCGCATAGACAAGCATCTGCCATACAAATTTGTAAGTGCTTATATCCTTTGCCGTAAATCTTAAAAATCCGTCTGTAGATGCGGCAGCCCGGCACATTATATATCCGAGTACTATTCCGAGTACACAGCCCGCAAACGCTATTATTCCCGACTGCTGTAAGTACAAAATAAATACCTGTAATTTTGTCGCACCGCGGCTTCTTAAAACAAGTATGTCATTTTGCTCGAGCGAAAGTATCTGTACAGATATCATTCTTATAAATAAAATCAAAAGCACAAGACACGGCAGCTCCAACGCCCAAAGCATCAGCTTTATCGTCTTCTGCTGTGTAAAAAAGCGCTCCAGCGTATCACGGATGTTGTCATTGTAGAGCTTGTCAGCATCCTTAAACTGCTCCATATAACCGTCATAAAGTGAGGCATTTTCCGTGTTGATCTGCCTGTAATCCAGCATGAGAAAATCACTGTAGCTGATATTGTCCTCACTGTAATACTGCATCATTTCGTCAAAAACATCCTGCGAAACAAATATCACATCGCCCATATCCGAAAGCGTCTTGGCCCAATATGGATTGTTTATATCTTTTTCACGACAGATCTGTGATATGACGAAAGAAATTTCCTTTTTCCCACTGCCATCAGGTACATGTAAATAGATTTTTTCACCTGCTACAAGTCCGTAGTGATCCATTGTCTTTTCGCTTATACAGCATTCATATGTTCCTGTATCTGTTGATGTATTTTCATTATTCTCTTGAGTTTCATCTAAATTTTCACTAGTATCTGATTTTTTCTCATCAGTCTGAGATTTTACAACATCCGCGTACTCCGAAAGTCCCGGCAGATATCCTATTGTAAAATAATGGTTAAGTCCTCCAAACTCTGTATCTGCGCGTCCTCCTGGGAGTGTGATAAGCTGCTGTGAGGAAACCTTGTTTATATCCACATATTCAGTCCACTTCCGCTCGTATCCTGACAGCTTATCAAGTACTGACTGCGAATCAGGATAATCTGCCACCGCATATGTTCCCTCGCGGCTCATCTGTGCTGGAAACTCATTCTGCTGTGTGGCATGATCCGTAAAAAGTCTGTCGAGTATCTGATTTCCCGCACCCTTTTCAAACATAGCGTGGCACACAAAAAGTGCTATAAACAAAGCCACTCCCATAAGCAGACACAAATTTAACCATTTTCTGTTTTTTAATTTATTAATTACGAAGCCAAACATATTTCATCGCCCTCATCAATACCGTAAAGCACAAGTGTATTGCTGCCTGATGTATAATCGCTCAATATTACCGGCTGCTTTACCACGCTGTCCCCATCAATTTTCCACACATAGTAGGATATATCATCCTTGTCCATCGGATTGACCTGCTTGTGTATTATCGAAGTCGGCACCACTACCACCTTTTTAAAAGAAACATAAGAAAACTTTACAGCAGATGCCCTGGTCAGATCATCCGGTATTCCATTGTCAAGTTTTATATAAAATGCTGCATTTCCATATCCCGAATCTGTGTTTCCGGTAATATGCACACCTTTATCATCCTGATTTATATATCCCTTTTGAGCTCCCCTGCCGTAACCGGCAAAACCGATACAGCTTCCGTAGATCGTTGTACCGTCCAGCTCAAGTGATACGCGCTCTCCCACATCTGCTATATTGTCCTTATATACTTTATAGCTATTGCTATCCTTTACCTGAACCAGCAGTACGTCCGTGGAATTTCCGGTTATCTGCAGGATATCTGAGCCTTCCTCCACATTATCTCCTGCCTTGACACTCACCTTTGAAACTTTGCCGTCATTTTTGGCATATACTGAAATATTTCCTTTGCCGTCATTTCCTGCGCTTATGCTGTCATATGCTGACTGTAGCCGTGAAAGCTGATAGGTGTGGTCTGCACCGGCAAGTTTTTTCTGCAGATCAAGCAGCTGTAAGTTCAATTTCAACTGCTGCTCTTCATATGCTGTATCCGGCTTTTCATCCTGTTTGTTATTTTCTTCTGCGCTGCTACCACCTTCAGATAAATCTTTTACCTGTTTATCGTAATCTGCGATCTTGTGCGCATAGGATTCATTCTCTGCGTCGATCTCATTTTTTGCCTCTGTTATGGCAGCTTTGCCCTCTCCGGTATCCACCACGTAAAGCAGCATCCCATTTTCTACCATATCGTCCTGCTTCACATTGACCGATACGATCTGTCCTTCATAATCACAGGTTTCGGTTATCGTCCCTGCGTCAGATCTGCTGTAGCTCACACCGTAGTTTGCTATATCAAAGTCAGACCTTGTTACCGTATATTTGCTGTACCTTGTCGGAACCTGATCTGTAGAATTATAGTAGACCAGCTCCCCCTCTTTTAAGCCCTCTGTGACCTGTGTATAGTTTTCATCATACTCACCTGTTGTTATGATGCGTTTCTCGCGGCCGCCCTCATCATTTTTCACATAGACATATCTGGTATCGCCATCCTTATAGATGGAATCTTTTCCCACGACAAGTGCCTGATTTGCTTTTGTCTTTTCAAAATATACCGGATACATCTGTCCTGCCGTAAGAAACGGCTTTTCCCTGCTTTCCACGCACACATCCGGATAGCGGTTGTTTATCTTCGAAAGTACCAAAACCTCTGATGTATATTGAGACTCGGTGACATCATATTTTTCGCCATCGACTATCACATATTTCTTGTCATAATCGCTGTATTTGTACTCATTTATGGCTGTGCCCTTTATATCCAGCACAAGGTCATCCGTATCTGAGACAATGACTATATTCTCGTATGCCGCAGCAGACCTTCCATCTGTCAGCTTCTTAGTGTAAGTGACAAGACCGCTGTGGACTGCCTTAAGCGTTCCATCATCAACGATCTGCTGATATAAAGCCATCTGCTCATTGATCTTTTGCACTCGGTATTCGTGAAGCTGCTTATCGTAACGCTGATTTTCCTGTTCTGTGGCAATCTGCGTATTGTAATCATCTTCTGTGCTCTCTTTTTTCTCAATCTGTTCTGTTGAAAATTCGTCCGTATCCGCAGCCTGACTCTCCCATAATTTGATCTGCGTATCCGAGATCTGAGCGGATATCTCATATGTCTCATTCTCATGCACCAGCGCAGCCTGACATTCCTGCAACTGTTTTTTTGCCTCATCCACATCACAGACCGCAAGCACATCTCCAGCATTTACCGTATCTCCCGGCTCCACATATATCTGTGAAATGTTTACATTGGCACTGTAGTAATTGCAGTAATCCCTAGGAACTGCGGTAGCCATCAGCACCTGTATGGAGCCGATCGTACCGTATTCCACAGGTCTGTAGGCTTCATTTAAAGCTACAGGTTCTTCAAGCTCCGGAATGCTGCTTTCTGTCATTTTTCCACAGCCGCCTGCCAAAAACGACACACATACACATATCCCCAGTACTGCCAGTTTTTTTATTGATAAAAGGTTTCTGTTCTTCACTGCAAAACCACCTCATCCCCGCTTTTAAGTCCTTCTGTGATGATCCGGTAGTCTCCCACCTGATCTCCGGCACTTATCCATACCGCCTGTCTGTATCCATTCTCATCCAGTGTGTATACAAAATACCTGCCATCCTTCTCATGTACTGCGTCCTTTTGCACATACACAGCATTTTCTATAGCAGGGCGCGTCACTTCCATAGAAAATATCTGTGCATCCGATACTGCCGACATGTCCGATACCGGTTCAAAAACAAGCTTTTTATCGTCCACCTCTTTTACCTTAAGTTCAAACTCTATATCAGATGCTGTTGCCGTGTATACATCACCTACATTAAAGTCATAACCTTCCGGTCTGTCAGCCTCGTAATTGCCGTTTCCGCTGATTTCTGTTATAAGATTGCTGCCCGGTTCAAAAACTCCCGCCAAAAGCGAATTGTTCATTGCTGTGATCGTGCCATCCTCGGATGCCGTGATCTGATATCTCGACAGTTTTTCCTTTGCCTCATCAAGATAAAGCTGCGCAACCTCTGTATCCTTATCAAGCTGGGCAATATCGCTTGAATAATCCTGAGTATCATCGATTTTCATAATAGCCCTGTAGTGCTCTGCCAGAAGCTTATTCTGACTGATCTGCCCGCTGTAGTCCTCAATCTTTTTCTGTATCTCCCCGGATTTAAAAGCCACCAGTATATCGCCCTTTTCACATGATCACCCACTGCCACATTTACCTTTTCAAGCGTAAGCTCCGTGTTTGTCGCACCATAGGAAAACCTGGTATAGCCCTGCGCGCTCAGACTGATGGTAGTCTGCGGTGTGAGTGAACCGCTCTGTACCGTAACTGTCTGGTATGATATTTTCTCGTAGGAAGCTCTGTCCGTCTGTGCAAGCTCCTTTTGTGCCGCCCCACATCCTGAAAATAAAATAGAGGTAATTGCAGCGGTAAGTGTCAAACGCCCTATATATTTTTTCTTTTTATTAATCATATATTTTCCACATCTTTTCCAAATAAATATGAACCTGATCTATTATCTAAAAATGTAACTCCATGTATAAACTTTATTGCAGCCAATAACAGTATCTTATATTAGATCATCACTCCTTATGATCGTGCCGTCTATCGCATTCACATACACCGGATATCTGTCGTAGCCCTTATCCTGTTTTGACAGACACCATGCCGGAACATAAGTACATTTATCCTTGTCAGATGCATCCTTCAAACGGATATATCCGAGCTTTAGATTGTTGTAAGTGTGATTTTGTGTAAAATCATACTGATCTGAGTTTTTTGTCATGTCATCCTTGATGATCTCTTTAATAGTGTCCATTGACAAGAGTTCTACGTTTTTTGACTCATTTACAATATCAACCGGGTAAGAAACAGTAAATTCCGTCACTCCCTGATCCGTCACAATAAAGGAACTGCTGCCATATGGCATAAAATCATCATAGTTATCGAGTGTCTCCCATATATCCATATTCCGGGTGAAATCGAGTGACTTGCAAAACGCTATGCCATCCACACCCTCGCCATAATCTATGATATATCCCCAGGCTGTATCCTTTATGACGCTCTCTTTATCATCAGTTTTTACAGTATCATCACCATCCTCTATCACTCCTGCGCTCCACTCGTAGTCTGATGTTCCTATATATACCTGTGAAGCCATGCCTAATTTATTTTGAAATTCTTCTGCCTTTTTTATAGCTTCGTCTTTTGATAATGCACACTCATTATCATATGAAGATGTAGTATCTCCACCTGTAGAGCCTCCGTTAAATCCCTCTACACCTTTCTCCTCTGCAAAGGATGGTGGTCCGTAATAGCCATACTCACTATCATCGTATAATGTCCCCTCACTTCCTGCCTTAAGAGGCTGTGCTGAAATATATTCAAGAGAGCCGTCCTCAGCAATTCCAAATCTAAGCTCACAGAAAACATTACCAATATATCCCAGATACTCATTACAATCCGTATAATCTGTAGCTTTTTCACGCGTAT
>OOBJ01002234.1_pt1 | contig 10468 bp, 7 predicted proteins | sample 1671331 | NCBI WGS metagenome assembly OOBJ01 (sample SAMN06348145, study PRJEB24527) | human gut metagenome | biome: human gut; feature: ankylosing spondylitis patient; material: feces | host: Homo sapiens | place: China | collected 2015-10 | reverse complement strand
CCGACCTGCTCATCTGCGACGAGCCCACCACCGCGCTGGATGTGACCATTCAGGCTCAGATTTTGCAGCTGCTCAAGGAGCTGCGGGCCAAGTACCACCTGACCATCGTCATGATCACCCACGACCTGGGCGTCGTGGCCAACATTGCCGACCGGGTGGCCGTGATGTACGCCGGCGACATCGTAGAGATCGGCACCGCCGACGAGATCTACTATGACCCCCGCCACCCCTACACCTGGGCTCTGCTGTCCAGCATGCCCCAGATGGGCATAAAAGGCGAGGACCTGTTCAACATCGTGGGCACCCCGCCCAACCTCTTTGCCGAGATCCGCGGCGACGCCTTTGCGCCCCGCAACCCGCAGGCACTGAAGATCGACTATGTCAAGCGCCCGCCATACTTTGAAGTTTCGCCCACCCACAAGGCCAAGACCTGGCTGCTGGACCCCCGGGCACCCCACATCGAGCCGCCTGCTGCGGTGAAAAAACTGCAAAAGGAGGGCTTGTAAGATGGCCGAGGAAAAAGAAGTCCTTCTGGAAGTAAAGGACCTGAATGTGACCTACGGCTCCGGCCGCAAGGCCTTTGCCGCCGTACAGAACGCCAATTTCCAGATCTACAAGGGCGAGACCTTTGGTTTGGTGGGCGAGTCCGGCTCCGGCAAGACCACCATCGGCCGGGCCATCCTGCGCATTCTGCCCACCTCTGGCGGTGAGATCCTGTACAAGGGCCAGAAGATCAACGGCAAAATCCCGCGTGCGCTGGACAAGCAGATCACCCGTGAGATCCAGATGATCTTTCAGGACCCGCAGTCCTCGCTGAACGAGCGCGCCAAGGTGAGCTACATCGTGGGCGAGGGCCTGCAGAACGTGCGGCCCGACCTCTCCGCCGCCCAGCGGGAAGAAAAAGTGCGGCAGGCTCTGCTGGACGTGGGCCTGCTGCCGGAATTTGCTTCCCGCTTTCCCCACGAATTTTCCGGCGGCCAGCGGCAGCGCATCGGCATTGCCCGTGCGCTGATCGTGGAGCCGGAATTCATCGTGGCCGATGAGCCCATCAGCGCTCTGGACATGTCCATCCGCGCCCAGGTGCTCAACCTGCTGCGCCGCCTGCAGAAGGAGCGCGGCATCACCTACCTATTCATCGCCCATGATCTCTCGGTGATGCGCTACATTTCGGACCGCATCGCAGTCATCCACAAGGGCAGCATCGTGGAACTGGCCGACGCGGAGGAGCTGGTGGCCCACGCCATCCATCCCTACACCCGCAGCCTGCTGTCCGCCATCCCCATGCCGGACCCCCGCCGGGAGCGCAATAAAAAGCTGTTGGTGTACGACCCCGCCATGCACGATTATTCCACCGAAGCGCCCCAGTGGCGGGAGCTGCGCCCGAGGCACTGGGTTCTTTGCAGCGCCGCCGAGGCCGCGCAGTGGCTGCCGCAGGCCTGAGCGGCTTCGGGTCGCGATTCAATCACTTTACACAGTTTTTACCAGATGAACCGTTGATGGTTCGTCCTTTTTTGATTTCTCACAGTTTATTCCTTGACATTCCGACTGCCGTCCACTACAATAGCGGTGGGCCGTTTTGGCCTTTTGCCTGTCAAAAAGCGTCCGGCAGAACATGCTTTTTCTGCCGTTTCTGGGAAAATGAAAGAAGAAGAAAAAAAGAAAGGTCCTGAATCCTATGACGACTGCACCACACGAACCCGTCTACGCATCCGTCGCAAAACCCTGGCTCAAATACTATGACCCCAAGTTCTTCGATCAGACGCCGCCCGAATGCAGCGCCTTCGAGTACGTCTGCCGCCAGAACAAAACGCACTTGACCGAGACCGCCATCACCTATTACGGCCGCAAGATCACTTATGCCGACCTCATCGTCAACGTCAAAAAGACGGCGGCGGCCTTCCGTGCCATCGGCATGAAAAAAGGCGACATTGCCACCGTGGTCAGCGTGATGACCCCGGAGGTCATCTATGCGTTCTATGCTGCCGACATGATCGGTGCCTCCCTGAATCTGGTGGACCCGCGCTATAGTGCTGAGGGCATCCACGATTACATCACCGAGGTGGACTCCCACCTGCTCATCTGCCTGAACGTGGTCTACGACCGCTGCCAGCAGGCTGCCAAGCGCACCAACGTGGAACGGGTGCTGGTGGTGTCCCCCGCCGACTCCCTGCCGCTGCATCTGGCCGTGGGCTACAAGCTGTCCACCCCCGACAAGAACCGCTATTCTTCCAACGTGATCCGCTGGAAGGATTTCATTGCCGCCGGTGAGGGCAAAGACACCGGTGCCGAGCCTTACGACCCGGATCACACCTGCGTGGTGGTGCACACCGGCGGCACCACCGGCTCGCCCAAGGGCGTCATGCTGACCGATGTGGACTTCAACTCCATCGCACAGCAGTTCGGTGCTTACGAAAAGCTGTTCCGCCGCGGCCAGAAGCTGATGAACATCATGCCCCCGTTCATTGCCTATGGCTACGCCTGCGGCGTGCACCTGCCGCTGGTGCTGGGCCTTACCGTGATCATCATCCCCAATCTGGACCCTGCAAAGCTGGGTGCCCTGATCTGGAAGTACAAGCCGGAGCACATGTTCGGCGTGCCGGCCCACTACCAGCAGATGGCCTCTTCGCCGCTGCTGAAGAACAAGGATCTGTCCTTCATCCGCAACTATGCTGCCGGCGGCGACGCCATCACGGTGGGTGCCGAGCAGAGCGTGAACGACTTCCTGGCCGCTCACGGCGTGGAGTACGGCTTGGCCAAGGGCTACGGCATGACCGAGGTTTCTTCTGCTGCCACCGCTGCTTCCGGCCTTGCCAACAAGGTGGGCAGTGTGGGCATCCCGCTGGTGAACACCCTTGTATCGGTGTTTGAGCCCGGTACCGACACCGAACTGCCCATCGGCGAGCGCGGTGAGCTCTGCATCTCCGGCCCTGCCATCATGAAGGGCTATTACGGCAAGCCCGCCGAAACGGCTGCCCTGCTGCGCCACCACTCGGATGGCCGCGTCTGGGCACACACCGGCGACGTCGGCTATATGGATGAGGACGGCTTCGTGTTCCTGGACTCCCGCATCAAGCGGCTGATCATCCGCCACGATGGCTTCAAGGTGTTCCCCTCCATGATCGAGAACGTCATCAGCCGCCACCCCGCCGTGCAGCAGTGCTCGGTGGTGGGCTGCACCGACAAGGACCATGTGCAGGGCCGCCTGCCCTTTGTGTATGTCGTGCTGGACCCCGCTGCTGACCACAAAAAGCGTCAGATCGTGCGGGAGCTGCAGCAGATCTGCAAAGAAGAGCTGCCGGAGTACGTCCAGCCCGTGGGCTACAAGTTCCTTGATGAGCTGCCGCTGACCCCCATCGGTAAGGTGGACTACCGCAAGCTGGAGGAAAAGATCACCTCCCGCGACTACTAATCCTGCTTTTTACGGCCGTGCCTTTGTGCACGACCGTTTTTTTGTATTTCCCGACACATTCCGGAAAATGGGCCTTGACATCCCTGGCTTCTCTTTTTATGATAGAAGGGACCTTATGGCTCAAAAAAAGGAGGAACATCATGAAAAAACGCATTGTCAGCCTGCTGCTGGCCCTGGCTCTGTTGGTGCTGCCGGTGGTTTCTGCCGGGGCCGCCCAGCCTGCCGCCGCAGACCCCACCCCGGTGCAGACCCAGACCGATGCCGCTGCCGAATCGGATCAGCACTGCTATTCTTACATTGCTTTGGGCGACAGCATCGTAGCCGGCATTGGCCTGCCGGATGCGGTCTACCAGCGGAACGGCCGGTACTACGATGTGTCCGGCAACTACCAGGGCTACTCTAAGGATTGCTATGTGGCCCGGGTGGCCGAGGGCCTGGGCCTGAGCCGGGATCAGACCGCCAACTACGGAATGCCTGCCCTGATGAGCGGCGACCTGCTGGAGCTGGTACGGACAGGCTCCTGCCAGAGTGCCAGCATCAATTTCTCTCTGCCTGACCTGCGCCAGGAGCTGAAGCACGCTCAGGTGATCACGGTGGAGATCGGTGCCAACGACGTACTAGTGCCTATCATGTACGGCATTGCCTCTGCCATGGGCGGCCCCCAGGTCTTTGAGGCCCTGCTGCCTATGCTGGAGGGCGACTTCCGCCAGATGGACGCCTCCTCCTTTGCCGCCCTGCGAGAGAACCTGGACTCTTTGAACATCACCGCCCAGCAGCGCAAGGCCCTGCTGCAGCTGCTGAGCAGCGGCGTTGCCGACATTTGCGCCCAGAGCCAGGCCACCACCCTGGCCAACCTTGAGGCCCTGCTCCAGGAGCTGAAGGCCCTGAACCCCAACGCCCAGATCGTTCTGGTGGGCTACTACAATCCCGTTCCCCTGCTGCCGGCTCCTGCCAACCCCTTTGCCAAGCACTTCCGCACCCTGAACCGCTCGGTGCAGAAGCTGGCCCAGCAGTACGACGTGGCTTTTGCCTCTGCCGCCTACACCCTGGTGGCCAACGACGCCCACCCCACCGCCTGCGGCCACAAATATCTGGCACGTCAGATCCTGAAGGCTCTGGAAAAGTAATTTTTTCTGAGTTTGCCATATAAGGAGGTTCATTATGAAAAAACGCATTCTCAGCCTGCTGCTGGCAGCCGCCATGCTGGTGCTGCTGGCTGTGCCCGCCTTTGCGGAGGACGAGCACGCTTATACCTATGTGGCCCTGGGTGACAGCATCACCACCGGCGTAGGCCTGAAGGACACCCACTTTTCCATCACCGTCAAGAGCTATGATGTGCAGGAAAACTACCATGATTACTCCAAAGACTGCTATGTGGCCCGGGTGGCCGACGCCCTGGGCCTGGACCGGGACCATGCCGTGAACTACGGGATGCCTGCTGCCATGAGCAGCAACATCCTGGACCTGGTCAGGACCGGCTCCACCGCCTCCGGTGTCGCCTACTACGACCTGCCTACCCTGCGGCAGGAGCTGGCAGACGCTGACCTGATCACCCTGCTTATCGGCTCCAACGACACTGTGCTCCAGCTCATGGGAGCCATGGGCAGAGCCACCAACGGCAAGGCCACCAAGCTGCTGATTCCCCTGCTGACGGGCACTATGCGAGAGATGAATCTCCAGACCCTCCAGACCCTGAGAAAGGGCCTGGAAAACCTGGACCTGACCCCGGAAGAACTGAAGGCCGCCCTGAAGCTGCTGGATTCCGGCATGGAGGAGATCTGTGACCAGACCCGGGGCCAGACTGTGGCCAACGTGGAACAGATCCTCCAGGAGCTGAGAGCCCTGAACCCTGACGCCCAGATCATTCTGGTGGGCTACTACAATCCCCTGCCCTTCCTGCCCACCTACGGCAGACATTTCCGCCTGCTGAACCGCTCCGTCAAGGCCCTGGCCCAGCAGTACGGCGCAGACTATGTATCCATCCCCTATACCTCCATTGCCAACGACGGTCACCCCACGGTGTGCGGTCACAAGTACATCGCTCGCCAGATCCTGAAGGCCGTCCGCAAGTAAACGTTTCGTTTTTTCAAGGCCCTGCCTGTCCGGCAGGGTCTTTTTGCTTTCCTGCGTTTATTTCCGGCATTCAGCTTCAAAAGCTTCTATTTTGACAACTTTTTCCTGCGATTTTCCACGTTTTGTCAATTGACATTTCTCCTTCATTTCCTTATCATGGAAGCAGTTCCGCAGCCTTGAGATGTTGCGGGGAAAGAGGGAATGATGACCATGAAAACAAAACGCATTGCAAGCCTGCTGCTGTCGGCCGCGCTGCTGCTGTCGCTGGCCGTTCCTGCCTTTGCAGAGAACCCCACCACCGAAGAGACTGCTGAGCCGGAAACCGCCGTGCAGGAAGTGGAGCCGGAAGCTCTTACCGAAGACGATGCTGTGGCGCCTGTTGCAGAGCCCACCGCCAAAAAAGAGTACACCTATGTCGCCATCGGTGACAGCGTGACCGCCGGCGTGGGCCTGAGCGGCCTGCAGTACAAGCTGGTACAGAACGGCTTCGATATGTCCGGCAATTACAAAGGCTACGATGGCCAGTGCTTTGTGGGCTATGTAGCCGACCAGCTGGGCCTGGATCGTGACCACGCCATCAACCTGGGCCTGCCCGCCGTGATGACCAAGGACCTGGCAGACCTGATTGAGACTGGTGCCATGCCCGCCATGAACCATTATTCCGGCGTGCAGTATACCTCGGTGCCGGAGCTGAAGGAATATATCCAAAAAGCGGACCTCATCACCTTGCAGATCGGTGCCAACGACGCCCTGATCCGTACCATCGTGGCCCTGGGCGAGGCTACCAACTGGAAAAGTGAAAAGCTGGCCAACAGCATGGTCACCGGAATGTTCCGCAACCTGACCCCGGACAACATCGACTACTTTATGGACTGCCTGAAGCAGCTGACCCTGACCCCCTCGGAGTTCCGTGCCGTGATGTATCTGCTGACCACCGGCATGAATCAGATCTGCACCTCCACCTACGCCGACACTGTGACTCAGCTGGAGCGTGTGATGAAGGACCTGCGTGAGCTGAACCCGGAGGCCCAGATCATGATACTGAGCTACAATAACCCGGTGCCCCTGATGCCCTCCTGGAGCCGCCACTTCCGTCGGCTGAACACCGCCGCAGCCAAGCTGGCCGCCCAGTATGATGTGACCTATGTGCCCATCCCCTATACCCGCACCGCCAACGACGGCCACCCCACCGTTTCCGGCCACAAGTACATTGGCCGCCAGATCCTCAAAGCCGTCAATTACTGATCCATAAACATGCAGCATAAAAGGGCCTGTCTCTTGTGAGACAGGCCCTTTTTTGGGGTTGCAGTTTGTTTTCTCAGCTCAGGCGGCCGCTTTCTACCGAGTAGGTCACATCGGCGGCAGCCATGGTGGACTTGCGGTGGGAAACCAGCAGCACCGTCTTGTCCCGGCACTCGGCCCGCACCGCCTTGAGGAGCACGCCCTCGTTCAGGCTGTCGAGGTTGGAGGTAGGCTCGTCCAGCAGCAGGAAGGGTGCATCGTGCAGGAATGCCCGCGCCACACCGATGCGCTGCCGCTCGCCGCCGGACAAGGCCCCGCCCAGCTCACCCACGGGGGTGTCATACCCCTTGGGCAGGCTGCGGATAAAGCCGTCCAGCGCAGCCTTTTTGCAGGCCGCTTCCACTTCTTCGCGGGTGGCATCCCGCTTGGCGATGCGGATGTTGTTCTCGATGGTGTCGTTGAACAGCTCCGTCTCCTGGGTCACAAGGCTCTCCTGTGCCCGCAAAGTGGCCGTGTTCACCCGGCGGATGTCCTCCTCGCCAAAGCGGATGGTGCCGGTGTTCACATCCCAGAAACGCATGAGCAGCCGCAGGAAGGTGGACTTGCCGCTGCCAGAACGGCCGGTGATGCCCACGATCTTCTTTTCCGGGATGGCCAGGCTCAGGTCGTGCAGCACTTCTTCGTCCGCATAGGAGAAGCTCACATGCTCCGCCTGCGCCCCCGCAAAGGCCGTGTGGGCACCGTCGGTCACGTCGGCGGTCACAGGCTCTTCGTCCAGCAGATCCAGCACACGGTCGGCGCTGGCAAACACCTGGGTCAGGCTGGCACCGAGGTTGGCCAGTGCCACCACCGGGCCAAAGGAGCTCAGAGCCGACAGGGTACAGATGAGCACCCCTTCCACGCCCATCTGCCCGTTCCGGTACAGCTGCAGGCTCACTCCCAGCACCGCGATGACCGTGAACAGGATCAGGGTGTTGGTGATGGCCACGGTCAGGCCCTCGCGGTATTTCAGGGCCTTCTGCTTCTCGCCCAGTGTCTCGCTGTGGGCCGTGATGCCGGCCGCACGGGCGGCGGTGTCCTGATATTGCAGCGTATCACGCAGGCCGCGCAGGCTCTCCAGCACATAGCTGTTGGTGTCGGCCAGGGCCTGCCGGTACTCCCGGGCCACCTTGTCGCCGCGCTTTGCGCTCCACACCGGCAGGGCCACGCCCACCAGCAGGTACCCGGCCAGCAGCACCAGTGCGGACAGGATGTGGTAACTGGCCACAAAACCGGTCATGCCGATCACACAGATGCAGGCAATGCAGATGGGCGAGATGGTGTGGGCATAGAACACTTCCAGTGCCTCGATGTCGGCGGTGATCAGGGAGATCAGGTCGCCGCGGTCACGGCCCTCCAGCTTGGCCGGGGTCAAGCGGCGCAGCGCGCCGAACACCTGATCCCGGATGAGGGCCAGCAGCTTGAAAGCGATATAGTGGTTGGAAGCCTGCTCTGCATAGCGCAGGATGCCGCGCAGCAGGGCAAATACCAGAATGCAGGCAAAGGCAACGCCCACCGAGCGCAGCGGGCTGGCCAGCCCCAGCGCCCGCAGGATGCCAAAGCCGCCGAAAATGGTGATGAAGGTGGCGCAGAAATACCCCGCCACGCCCATGACGATGGCCGCCAGCATGATGGGCAGCATGGGCTTGACCAGCACGATGAGGCGGCCCACAAGGACAAAGGGGCTGCGATGCTTGGGTTCGTTCATATCAGGCATCCTCCGTTTCCAGCGTTTCCAGCTGCTTCTGGGCCGTGTACAGACGGCTGTAGGCGCCCTGCTTTTTCAGCAGTTCCGCGTGGGTGCCCCGCTCTGCGATGCGGCCCTTGTCCAGCACATAGATGCAGTCGCTGTCCACCACGTTGGCCAGCCGGTGGGAGATCAGGATCACCGTTTTGCGGCCCGCCAGGCTCCGGATGGCTGCCATGATGTCGTTTTCGCTCTCGGCGTCCACGTTGGAAGTGGCTTCGTCAAACAGATAAATGGGGGTGTCGTGCAGCAGGGCGCGGGCCATGGCAAGGCGCTGCCGCTGGCCGCCGGACAGGTTGCTGCCGCCCTCATGCAGGGCCGTCTGCAGGCCGTCCTGGCTGCGGCAGAAGTCGGCCAGGTTCACCTGTTCCAGCGCGGCCCAAAGCTCGGCCTCGGTAGCATCGGGCTTTGCCATGCGCAGGTTTGCTTCCACCGTGCCCTTGAAAATGGTGGCATTGTGGGGCACCATCGTCAGGGCACGCAGGCGCTGGGCCCGCTGCAGCTGTTCCACCGGCACACCGCCCAGCGTCACGCTGCCGGTGTAACCGGTGCGGCTGCCGGACAGCAGCGCCGCAATGGTGCTCTTGCCGCAGCCGGACTCACCCACCAGCGAGACAAAGCTGCCCTGCGGGATGGTCAGGGACACGTCCTGCAGAATGGTGCGGTCCTTCTCGTACCCAAAGGTAACGTGCTCCAGCTGCAGGGCAGCCTGTTCCGGCACGGTCTGTTCGCCATCGGCGGGTTCCTCTGCTGCCAGCAGTTTGAAGATTTTTTCTGCCGAGGCAGCACCGTTCATGGCAATGTGGAAATAGCTGCCCAGCAGCCGCAGCGGCAGGAAGAAATCTGCCGCCAGCAGCACGATGGTCAACGTGGCCGTCAGGCTCAGCTGACCCTTGGCAAAGGCAGACACCGCACTGATGATGCCCAGCCCGGCCCCGCCGTAGGCCATCAGGTCCATCAGGGTCACCGAATTCAGCTGCATGGTCAGCACCTTCATGGTGATCTTGCGGAAGCGCTCGGCCTGGGCGTTCATCTGCTCATGCTTCCAGCCATCGGCCTGATAGATCTTCAGGGTGGTCAGGCCCTGGATGTTTTCCAGAAAGCTGTCGCCCAGGGTGGTGTACTCGCCCCAGTATTTTGCCAGCAGCTTTTTGGCAAATTTCTGCACCGCCACGATGGACATGGGGATGAGCGGCACACAGCACAGCAGGATGATGGCCGACCGTGCGTGCACTCCCACCAGCAGCACGAACAGGGTGACCGGGGCCAGCAGGCTGTATACCAGCTGGGGCAGGTACTTGGCAAAGTAGGTGTCGATCTGTTCCACGCCTTCACTGGCCAGCATGACCACCTCGCTGGTGGCGGCGGTCTCGGTGTAATTGGGGCCCAGACGGGTCAGCTTGTCGTAAATGTTGCTGCGCAGGGTGCGCTTGACGTTCTTGGAAGCCTGGTCGCTCATGCCGGATGCCAGCAGGGTGAACACAAACCGGAACGGCACCGTGCCCAGACACAGCAGAAGGTTCTGCCACAGCACTCCGGTGGTGAGCATGCCCGCAAAGGCCGCCCCCACCAGCCGGGCGATGGCCCGCACAAAGATCACGTTGCACAGCATGCCCAGCCACTGGAACGCCACGTTGGCCCCCACAAAGCGCAGGGCCCCGCGGTCAAAGGAGAGCAGTTTTTTGTTGATCACGGATTCTTCTCCCTTTCTGTCCGGTCAGCGTCAGCGCCGAACAGACGGTCGTATTCGCCGGTAAAAATGCGGTCCGGCAGGGCGCTGGTCATGGCCAGGGCCGCAGCGGTCTTTTCCTCCTCGGTCAGGGGTTGGCTCACCGGCGGAAAATGCTCCAGAATGCTTTCCATCTCCGCATGCACCTGTTTGGCCACCCAGATGCCCCGGTCGGTCATATAGATCTTGCCGTAGTGCTCCTTTACGATCATGCCGCGCTCCATGAGCA
>OOBJ01002226.1_pt1 | contig 10504 bp, 12 predicted proteins | sample 1671331 | NCBI WGS metagenome assembly OOBJ01 (sample SAMN06348145, study PRJEB24527) | human gut metagenome | biome: human gut; feature: ankylosing spondylitis patient; material: feces | host: Homo sapiens | place: China | collected 2015-10 | reverse complement strand
GCATACGAGATCTGATCGTGACTGGAGTTCAGACGTGTGCTCTTCCGATCTTGAGCATTTTTGTGGTCTTTACGGAAAGCTCATTTTTCATAAAAAGTACACATGCCGCACCGAGCGACGTGCCTATAAATGGTATTAATAAACCTAATATGGTTGATGTAATCATGGTTGCCTCCTATTCTGCTGTTTTTCTATTTTACACAAACTTCCTATATATAAAACTATATTTACCGGAGAGTATACAGTTGTTCTGAAGAAAAAAATATGAGGAATACACTGTATGCTAGGCCGGTATCACAAAATAAAATATGGGAAGTTTGAATATTTTATTATTCAACATATTATTTCTTATATCGTTTCGTATATCATTTTACAGTAACTGAATATTCAAAACCACTTAATGTAAAACAGCTGTATGCAATTAGTCTTCTCTAACCCGATTACAGTTTAATACACCTATATAATTTCGTCAACCGGCTTCTGTGAGCCTTACCCGTTACTGTTCACACCTAACAGTGTAATCACTCAATAATTAACACTATGGCGCATAGCTTGACAGCGTGGTGTCAAGCTTGCGTCTGAACAGTAACAATCAGGAGACTATATATCATGAGAGAAAAGATATTAACATTTATAGAGAAAAACAGCAGAATAAACCTGAAGGAGCTTGCAATCATGCTTGGCGTGGATGAGGCAAGTGTGGCAAACGAGATTGCTGCTATGGAGCAGGAGAATGTCATCTGCGGATATCACACACTGATTGACTGGGACAAGGCAGGCCTTGAGAAGGTCACAGCTATGATAGAGGTCAGAGTGACACCACAGCGCGGCATGGGCTTCGACAAAATTGCCGAGCGTATATACAACTATCCTGAGGTGAAGTCTGTATACCTTATCTCAGGCGGCTTCGACCTCATGGTCACACTCGAGGGCAAGACTCTGCGCGAGGTATCACAGTTTGTGACAGATAAGCTTTCTACACTGGATCAGGTGCTTTCGACAAAGACAAACTTTATTCTGAAGAAATACAAGGACCATGGAACTATCATGGCGGCACCTGTAAAATCCGATGAAAGGGGAATTATGTCATAATGAGAGACCCTTTATCCAGTACAATAAAGACTATCCAGCCATCGGGCATCCGTAAGTTTTTTGATATAGTGAGCGAGATGAAGGATGCGATATCGCTTGGAGTAGGTGAGCCTGATTTTGACACACCGTGGCATATCAGGGATGAGGGCATATATTCCCTTGAAAAGGGACGCACCTTCTACACCTCAAATGCCGGACTCAAGGAGTTAAAGGTTGAGATTGCAAGATATCTCGACAGAAGATACGGCATGACATATGATTACAACAAAGAGATCATGGTAACTGTCGGTGGCAGCGAGGCTATAGATATCGCACTGCGCGCCATGCTAGATGCGGGAGATGAAGTGATTATCCCACAGCCAAGCTATGTTTCATATGTGCCATGTACTGTGCTGGCAGGTGGTACACCTGTGATTGTGGAGCTCAAGGAGGAAAATGATTTCAGGCTGACAGCCGAGGAGCTTGAGGCTGTTATCACTCCAAAGACAAAGATACTTATCATGCCTTTCCCTAATAATCCTACAGGCGCTATCATGGAAAAAGCAGACCTTGAAGCAATCGTTCAGGTGGTTAAGGAGCATGATCTGTTTGTGATAAGTGACGAGATTTATTCGGAGCTTACATATGTGGATAAGCATGTATCTATAGCATCATTTCCGGGAATGAAGGAGCGAACAGTGCTTATAAACGGTTTTTCCAAGGCTTATGCCATGACAGGCTGGAGGCTTGGATATGCATGTGCACCTGAAACAATTCTAAAGCAGATGCTAAAGATTCATCAGTTTGCAATCATGTGTGCGCCGACCACGAGCCAGTATGCGGCTGTCGAGGCTATGAAAAACGGCGATGAGGATGTTGCACAGATGAGGGAGGAATACAACGGCCGCAGACGCTATGTGCTTCACCGCTTTAAGGAGATGGGGCTTAAGTGCTTTGAGCCTTTCGGGGCTTTTTATGCGTTCCCAAGCATCAAGGAGTTTGGCATGACATCCGATGAGTTTGCCACAAAGCTTCTAAACAGCAAGAAGATTGCCGTGGTTCCGGGAACTGCATTCGGAGAGTGCGGCGAGGGATTTTTACGTATATCATATGCATATTCGCTTGATGATTTAAAGGAGGCGCTCGGCCGCATTGAGGAGTTTGTCACAGAGCTTCGCGCCGGGATGGATAATAAATAGTTTAAATTGACAGGAGACAAAATGGCAAAGCTGAATATAGTGTTACATGAGCCGGAAATTCCGGCAAATACAGGAAATATCGGAAGAACCTGCGTCGCGACAGGCACGAGGCTTCATCTTATAGAGCCGCTTGGATTTTCACTTTCAGAGAAGGCACTAAAGAGAGCCGGAATGGATTACTGGAAGGACCTTGACGTCACCACATATGTGGACTGGGAGGATTTCCTTGAGAAAAATCCGGGCGCAAAGATATATTATGCGACAACAAAGGGCAGACATGTGTACTCTGATGCTCATTTTGAGCCAGACTGCTATATTATGTTTGGTAAGGAAAGCGCAGGCATTCCGGAGGAGATACTAAAGGAGCATCCGGATGCGTGCATCAGGATACCGATGATAGGTGAGACAAGGTCACTTAATCTGTCAAATTCAGTAGCTATCGTGCTCTACGAGGCATTGAGACAGAATAATTTTGATCATATGAGGCTTGAGGGAGAGCTTCATCACCTGAGCTGGGATGACTAAATCAAGCGGCAAAGCGCACATTCTTGGCAGCTGTTTGGACTTTAACAGCTATGATAATTGTAAATACGGTAGATTTTTAGGAAAAAGAAATGGGCATAATTAAAACAAGCAAATTAGTACATGAATTTATACGAAGAGACGAGGAAGGCAATGTAGAGTCAATCACTACAGCACTCGACAACGTAAACCTCGACATAAAAGAGGGACAGTTTATTGCAATCCTCGGTCACAATGGTTCAGGAAAATCAACTCTTGCAAAGCATATCAATGCACTTCTTGCGCCGAGCGACGGCACCATATGGGTGGATGGCATGGATGTGTCAAAGGAAGAGAATGTCATACCTGTCAGGAAAAGTGCAGGTATGGTTTTCCAGAATCCCGACAATCAGATTATAGCCAATGTCGTGGAGGAGGATGTGGGCTTTGGACCTGAGAATATCGGTGTGCCGACAGATGAAATCTGGCAGCGCGTGGACTATGCGCTAAGGGCTGTCGGTATGACAAAGTACCGCACACATTCACCGAACAAGCTCTCCGGAGGACAGAAGCAGCGTGTGGCAATCGCGGGAGTTGTGGCAATGGAGCCAAAATGTATAGTATTTGACGAGCCTACAGCCATGCTTGACCCAAACGGCCGCAAGGAGGTCATAGCCACAGCCCATGAGCTCAATAAGAAAAAGGGCGTGACCATCATTCTCATCACCCATTACATGGAGGAGGTGGTCGGCGCAGACCATGTCTATGTCATGGAAAAGGGTAAGGTGGTCATGGACGGCACACCGCGTGAGATTTTTTCAAGGGTGGACGAGCTGAAGGAGCACAGGCTTGATGTGCCGCAGGTGACACTTGTAGCCGATGAGCTCAAAAAGGCAGGGCTTGATATCCCTGATGGAATCCTGACGAGAGAAGAACTTGTAAATGCGCTTGTTGCGCTGAAAAACAGATAGGCGGGAGAAAATATGTCAATAATTCTAGATCACATAAACTATTGCTACAGTGCCGACTCAGCCTACAAGGTGCAGGCACTTAAGGATGTAAGCCTTGAGATAAATGATGGAGAGTTTATCGGAATAATCGGTCACACCGGTTCGGGAAAATCCACACTTATCCAGCATATGAACGGCCTTTTGAAGGCGACAAGCGGTCATATATACTATAATGGACAGGATATATATGACAATGATTATGATTTAAGCAAGCTGCGTCACAAGGTGGGGATGGTGTTCCAGTATCCGGAGCATCAGCTTTTTGAGACAACCAACTTTGAGGATGTATGCTTTGGACCGAAAAATCAGGGGCTCGATAGGAAAACAGTGGAGCTAAGAGCCTATGAGGCACTGCAGAATGTACATTTTCCGGAGGATCTCTACTATCAGCCGCCGTTTGATTTGTCCGGAGGACAAAAAAGGCGTGTAGCCATAGCTGGAGTACTTGCAATGCACCCTGACGTACTTATACTCGATGAGCCGACAGCGGGACTGGATCCTGCGGGCAGAGATGAGATACTGGGACTGCTTTTACAGATGAAAAAGGATCTGGGTATCACGATCATACTCGTATCACACAGCATGGAGGATGTTGCGGAGTATGTGGATCGCATCATTGTTATGAATTCAGGAGAGGTGATGTTTGACGGAGTGCCGAAGGAGGTATTCTCACACTACAAGGAGCTCGAGGCAGTCGGACTTGCAGCACCGCAGGTCACATATCTGATGCATGATCTGGCAAAAAAGGGTATACCGGTTGACCTTTCGGCAACGACAGTTGCGGAGGCGAGGGACTCAATACTAAAAGCCTTTAAATAGCTCACCAATGCTGACATTTTGATACAAATTATGAGGAAGGAATACAAAAATGATTCGTGATATTACCATAGGCCAGTATTATCCGGCGCAGTCGCCAATACATAAACTGGACCCAAGAGTAAAGCTTTTCGCAACACTTATATATATTATTGCGCTGTTTTCCTACAAGGGAATAGCCGGTGTGCTGTTTATAGTTGCCGCGCTTGCCGCAGTTATAAAAATTTCGAAGGTGCCCTTTAAGTTCATGGTAAAGGGACTCAAATCCATTATAATACTGCTGCTTTTTACAGCATGCTTCAGCGTGTTTTTCACACAGGGAGAGTACACAATCTGGGAGTACGGGATACTGCACATTTCTGACACCGGACTGATAAATGCAGCAACCATGATGATACGACTTGTGCTGCTCATTATAGGAACCTCGCTCATGACACTCACCACCACACCAAACCAGCTCACGGACGGTCTTGAGAAATCACTGGGCTTTTTAAACAAAATACATGTTCCGGTGCATGCAATAGCCATGATGATGTCTATAGCGCTTCGTTTTATTCCAATCCTTATTGAGGAGACGGACAAAATAATGAAAGCACAGATGGCAAGAGGAGCTGATTTTGAGCATGGAAATATCATAAAAAGAGCAAAGAGCATGGTGCCTCTTTTAGTGCCTCTTTTCGTATCGGCATTCAGGCGTGCGGATGACCTCGCAATGGCCATGGAGGCCAGATGCTACAATGGTGGAGAGGGCAGGACAAAGATGAAGCCGCTCGTATATGAAAAGGACGATAAAATAGCATATCTTTTCATATTTGCGTTTTTAGCGGTTGTGATAGTGCTTAGAATCCTTCTGCCGGTGAATCTGGGCAATCTTATTTTCAGATAGTGAAATAGATAGTGCAGCCATAACAGGAGAGATATATGCGTGTAAAAATGATTGTAGCCTACGATGGCACAAATTACTGCGGCTGGCAGATACAGCCAAACGGCATAACAATTGAGCAGGTATTAAACGAGCACCTGAGCCGCCTGTTAAAGGGGGATATAAAGGTGACAGGAGCAAGCCGCACCGATGCGGGAGTGCATTCACTTGGAAATGTGTGTATGTTTGACACCAATACCCGCATGCCGGCGGAAAAGATATCGTATGCACTGAATCAGAAGCTGCCGGAGGATATAGTGGTGGTCGATTCCTGTGAGGTAAGCGATGATTTTCATCCACGCTTCTCAAAGAGCCGTAAAACCTATGAATACCGTATATTAAATGCGAGGTTCAGGAATCCGACACGCAGGCTTGACACATATTTCTATCATTATCCGCTTGACACAGAAAAGATGAGTGAGGCTGCAAAATATCTCATAGGAGAGCATGATTTTGCAAGCTTCTGCTCGGCAAACTCGCAGGCACAGACCACAGTCCGCACGATATATGACTGTACGGTGTCAAAGGCCGGTGACATAATCACAATACGTGTGACAGGAAACGGCTTTTTGTACAATATGGTGCGCATAATCGCAGGAACACTTGTGAAGATAGGTGGAAGCGATATGCCGGCAGATGCGATAAAGGGCATAATAGCCGCAACAGACAGGGCAGCAGCAGGTCCTACAGCCCCGGCACATGGGCTTACAATGATAGGACTCAAGTACGAGTAACAGCTTTAGATTTTTAATATTGTATTAAGATTTTTGGAATATCCGTTTTTAGCTTCAATAATAGGCTATAATGTCGTTACAGTTAATACACGGTACGGTAAAAAGAAGCTTGGAGATGAAGACGGTTATGAGATTTACAAAAGTAAAAGAGAAAATTAAAAAAGACAAAGCCATAAACAGCACAGACGAAGGAAAAGGCAGACACCGTAAGGTAATCCGTATAGGAGCATTTGCCCTGGTATTTGTCGTGCTGTTTTCGTTTGTCTCGACATTTTTTAAGATGACGGATGCTGTCAATATTGCGACTATAGAGGGCTTTTACAAGGAGCCGAAGAACACAATTGATGTGATGATGATAGGAGCCAGCGAGGTATACGCTGATTACAGTGCAACCGAGGCCTGGAAGAATTATGGATACACATCATACTCGCTTGGGGTATCAGGAGCGCCCGGCAGTCTGTACAAATCAATGCTCAGAGAAGCTCTCACCAGACAGCATCCGAAGGTTGTGGTTTTTGAAGTGAATGGCTTTTTACAAAATGACAGCTATTACGACAGGACGGTAAAGCTGCATAGCTGGATAGACAATATCCATAATGAGGAAAACAGGTTTGATACAATACAAGAGATTGTGCCAAAGAATGAGCAGGACAACTTTACAAATCTTTTAAAGCTGCATCATAGCAACTGGAAGGATATAGGCAAGTGTGCACACACCTTTGCCACAAGAGTTGGAATGTATTTTGTAAAAACGTCATGCATGAAGGGATTTTCATCTATTGCAAAATATTCCGATTGTCCATCAGGCAAGCAGAAAAAGCTCTACTTTACCGACAAGAGCAGAGCGTATATGACTGATCTGCTTGAGTATTGTAAAGCACAGGGGGTGGAAAAGGTGCTTTTTGCGAGGTTCCCTCATGAGAAGGAGGTAAAGAATCCGCAGGTGCTTTGCGACGTGAAGGAGCTGGTGGAGTCTTATGGCTATGATTTTGCGAGCTTTGAAGGCGATAAGGAACTTATCGGAATCAATGAGAGGGATGATTTCTACAATTCAGAGCACCTGAATATAAATGGAAGCCGCAAATTCACTGCATATATGGGAAAATATCTGTCTGATAATTACAGGCTTAATGTAGACCACTCACCGGAGCTTCAGAGTGCATGGGGCGAGTGCGCAAGGCGCGCTGACAAGGTGATAAGTGCCTGCGCAAAGGATACGGATCTGAGTCTGGGCAATCATTATTTTGAGATGTCCGTTTATCTGCCTTATAATTTTTCGTCAAGCCTTGCGACAAATAAGGTAGCAGATACGAACAACGATGCAAAGCCTGTAAAGGAGTTAAATACCTCGGTTAAAAAATAGCATGATAGTGTATGGAATTTAAAATAAATACTGCCTGTTAATTAAAGTATGGCGGCAGTATTACATTAGAAAATAGATTTGGAGTAAATAAAATGGAACTTATTTCATTAAAATATGCGATATTTGTAATAGCATTGCTTGTATTATATTATTGCTTTCCGAAGAAATACCGCTGGTATGTGCTTCTGGCGGGAAGCATGGCATACTATGTGATTATATGTAAGTGGTATGTACTTTTTATCATTTTCACAATATGCACCACCTATGGCTCAACAATATGGATTGACAAGCTGTTAAAGAAGCAGAATGCCATCGTAAAAAGCCACAAGGAGGACTGGGACAGGCAGACCAGAAAGGAATACAAGGAAAAGGGCAGAAAAAAGAGAGTGGCAGTCATGGTTTTTGCGCTGCTTTGCAATTTCGGCATTCTGGCATTCCTTAAATATATACCATATGCGGGCGAGCTTGGACTTTTGCTTCCACTTGGCATATCCTTCTACACCTTCCAGTCCATGGGCTATGTGATGGATGTATACAGGGAAATTGTCGAGCCTGAAAAGAATTTCCTTAAGGTAGCGCTGTTCGTGTCATTTTTCCCACAGATCATACAGGGACCGATTGCGATATATGATAAGCTTGCGGGACAGCTTTACGAGGGACATTCCCTGAGACTTGAAAATCTGCAAAAGGGTGCGCTTCTGGTGCTCTGGGGAGTCATGAAAAAGCTTGTGATAGCAGACCGCGCGGTAAATATCATCAATTTTGTGATGGATAAGCCGATGGATTTTTCGGGCACTTATGTATTTTTTGCGGCAGTAGTGTATGCGCTGCAGCTATATGCGGATTTCTCGGGAGGAATCGATATAGTGCGCGGTATTGCGGAGATGTTTGGCATAACGATGTCAACAAATTTCAACCATCCGTATTTTTCGCGTTCACTCACAGAGTACTGGCACCGCTGGCATATGACTCTTGGAGACTGGTGCAGAAACTATATCTTCTACCCGCTTTCAATCTCAAAGCGTTTCCTGAACTTTGGCAAATGGCTAAAGCCGAGATTTGGGGCGCATATCAGCAAGGTGCTGCCGGGATGCATCGCGAGTGTCATCACATTTATCGTCATCGGAGTATGGCACGGTGCCAATATGAAATACCTGTATTTCGGACTCTGGAACGGCATTGTCATCATGCTTGCAGAGCTTTTTGCTCCGGTAAACAAAAAGGTGGCAGGCGGCTTTTTTAAGCTGACCGGTCTCAGGGAAAAGGGTATATTTGCAACGATTGTATCAGTGCTTTGGACCTTTATGCTCATACTGGTAGGCTACTATTTTGACATAGCAGCAAATGCGTCGACAGCATTTCATATGCTTTTTAAATCAGTCACGGATTTCCATATCAGCGAGCTTGGAATAAACAACATCATTTTGAATCTCGGAGCATGCGGACTGGACGAGTACGATATACTTTTACTTATAATATGTACTCTGCTGTGGTTCTTTATCAGCTTCGTTGAGGAAAATAAAAAGCTCGACATGCGCGATTTCATACTTTCAAGAAAGCTGCCGCTTCGCTGGGCGATAATATATCTTGGCATTTTTATAGTAATAATATTCGGTTACTACGGACCGGGAGTGAATCCGGCTGATTTTGTATATATGCAGTTTTAAAGAAAAAGTATAAACATAAAGAAAAACATAAAGAAAAAGTTTCAAGAAATAGCTTAAAGAAAAAGCTTAAAGAAAAAGCCGAAAATAAGGGTGAAAAACACTTGACAACAGCCGGTTACGCAAGTATAATATCTAGGTCTGTAAAAGTAGATAAATGGAAGCCAAAGCCCCGGCAACCATTTAGTATAGATAATGATAGTCATCTGAGATGGAACAGAGGACTATAAGATGTCAAAAAGGAAGTGGCGTCCGGACATACGCGATTTCAAGAGGCATCGGCATTAAAAGTAATCGAATCATTTAAGGAGGAAAACCGATGAAAACATTTATGGCTAGTCCTGCTACAATCGACAGAAAATGGTACGTAGTAGACGCTGAAGGTAAGACATTAGGACGTTTAGCATCAGAAGTTGCTAAAGTATTAAGAGGAAAGAATAAAGCAATCTTTACACCACACATTGACACAGGTGATTATGTAATCGTTGTCAATGCTGACAAGGTTAAGGTTACTGGTAAGAAATTAGACCAGAAGATTTACTATCATCACTCAGATTATATCGGTGGTATGAAAGAGACAACATTAAGAGAGATGATGAACAAGCACCCAGAGCGCGTTATCGAGTACGCTGTAAAGGGAATGCTTCCAAAGGGACCTCTTGGACGTCAGATGTATACAAAGTTATTCGTATACGCTGGACCAGATCACAAACATGCAGCTCAGAAGCCTGAGACATTAGAGTTTTAATAGGAGGTAAAGTAAATTGGCTACTACAAAGTATTACGGAACAGGAAGAAGAAAATCATCTGTTGCTAGAGTATATTTAGTACCTGGAACAGGAAAGATTACAATCAATAAAAGAGATATCGATGAGTACCTTGGTCTTGAGACATTAAAGGTAGTTGTTCGCCAGCCATTAGTTGCAACTGAGACAGTTGACAAGTTCGATGTTTTAGTTAACGTTCGTGGTGGTGGATACACAGGACAGGCTGGAGCAATCCGTCACGGAATCGCTCGTGCACTCCTTCAGGTAGATTCAGAGTACAGACCAGTTCTTAAGTCAGCTGGATTCTTAACACGTGATCCACGTATGAAAGAGCGTAAGAAATACGGTCTCAAAGCAGCTCGTAGAGCACCACAGTTCTCAAAGAGATAATTTATACGAATCATTCGAGATATACAAAAAAGAAGTACACAGCAGCCCCGGAAATGCAATGTTTCCG